>Ga0308159_1000278_pt1 | contig 149201 bp, 117 predicted proteins | sample PhyCR1_FD_201040 | JGI IMG/M metagenome (GOLD analysis project Ga0308159, IMG submission 201040) | Phyllosphere microbial communities from UC Gill Tract Community Farm, Albany, California, United States - DLSLC.R1 | ecosystem: Host-associated > Plants > Phyllosphere > Unclassified | place...
AAAACGGTATTTACTTAAATAATTCCGCTTTAAGGTAAGGTCGTTAGTGTTTATTCGCATAAATTATAATTAGCTATTTACAAAGCTAATTCTGTTACCGAATTACTAAACCTTTACAGCAATGACGAATTTTGCGGCTTATAATTGCGCTAAGATTCTCCGTGTTTCTGCGTTTCCGTGGCAGTTTTTCTCTGCTGTATTAACCAAGATGAAAAGGATGAACACAGATAAGGTAATTGCATCTGTGTTTATTGGTGTAAATCTGTGGTTAAACTGTTAGATTTCCCGGCTGCGCTGCACTCCGCTCGAAATGACAGCACTCCGGGATGATTCACTTCTTTCGGCTATGATATATTTACAGACCTATGAATAGGGTCGTCATTGCTGAGGAGGAACGGCCGAAGCAATCTTTCCTGTTGATGATCCTTGCTGGAAAGATTGCTTCGTCGGCTGAAAAAGCCTTCTCGCAATGACGAATTTTGCGGCTTATAATTGCGCTAAGATTCTCCGTGTTTCTGCGTTTCTGTGGCAGTTTTCTCTGCTGTATTAACCAAGATGAAAGGATGAACACAGATAAGGTAATTGCATCTGTGTTTATCGGTGTAAATCTGTGGTTAAACTGTTAGACTTCCCGGCTGCATTGCACTCCGCTCGAAATGGCGATACCAGAGATTAAGCTACCCAGTTTGCTTTATCAATCTGGTAAACGAAGTTCCATTTTATGGGTTCGCCGTAGTAAGCTACTTCGATTTCGGAGATTTTAATTGCGCCGAGCTTTTCTGATGCTTTTTGCGAACGGAAATTGGTTGCGCCGATGTGCAGGATTACTTTATCTACAAACTGAAAAGCATAATCAAGCATTAAGGTTTTTAAAGCCCTGTTGTGTCCTTTGCCCCAAAATTCGCGTGCAATAAAGGTATAGCCAACTGCAACAGAATTGTCTGCCTCATCGGGTTCGTAGTACCTGGAGCTGCCCACTATTTTATTGGTTTCTTTCTCGTAAACGATAAAAGCGCCCCTCGATTCGATTGCACCCTTAAAGAAATTTTCGAACACTTCTCTTTTGTAGCGGTCTTTGTTGGGGTGCTGTTCCCAGATCAGCGGATCGGAAGCTACAGCAAAAAGTGCTTCAAAGTCAGACTCTTTTAATGGAACTACTTTAATCAGATCGTTTTCTAGTGTAGGTTGTAAATCGAAATTCATATTATCGGGGGAATAAAAACGGCCGGCTATAAGGCCAGCCGTTTGTAATTAACTTATAGATTTCTCCATTCCGCTGCGCTACAGTCGAAATGAAGATATCTCGTGGTTATGATGTTATTAGTTTACCAAACCTTCAATTTCCACTACTTCCTGTGCATCTTTCTGATAATCTACTTTATCAATTTCAAAGCCGAAAAGGCTTAAGAAATCAGATCTGTAACCTGGTAAATCACCAATTGCTGGTAAAGTTTCGGTAGTGGCTTCTTTCCAGAGTTCTGCAACTTTAGCCTGGATATCTTCACGCATTTCCCAATCGTCGATCCTGATTCTTCCTTTTTCGTCGACAGGAACCGGACTGCCGGTATATAAACGATCGGCATATAAACGCTGGATCTGCTCAATGGTACCTTCGTGTACGCCTTCGGCTTTCATTACTTTGTACAATAATGAAATATACAATGGAATTACAGGAATAGCTGAGCTTGCCTGTGTAACCAATGCTTTGTTAACTGATACATAGGCTTTGCCATCAATATCTTTTAATTTATCGCTGATTTTGAAAGCGGTAGCTTCTAAATCGTCTTTTGCTCTGCCAATGGTTCCTTTGCGGTACACCGGTTCGGTTAATGCAGGGCCGATGTAAGAATATGCTACGGTAGTGGCACCTTCGGCCAGCAAGTTTTCTGCCTTAAGGGCATCAATCCACATGGCCCAGTCTTCGCCGCCCATTACGGCAACGGTATTGGTAATATCTTCTTCGGTAGCTGGTTCGATAGAAATTTCAGACACATTACCGGTATGGAAATCGACAGTTTTGTTGGTATAGGTACCACCAATTGGTTTTAAAGTAGAACGGTGCAATACTTCGGTATCAGGATGTTTCCTTACCGGAGAAGCTAAACTATAGATTACGAGATCAACCTGACCAAGATCGGCTTTGATCAGTTCGATGGTTTTTTCTTTGATTTCTTTTGAGAAGGCATCGCCGTTAATGCTTTTTGCATATAAACCGGCAGCATGTGCTTCTTTTTCAAAAGCGGCACTGTTGTACCAGCCTGGTGAAGCCGTTTTTCCTTCAGAAGGAGCTTTTTCGAAAAATACGCCAATGGTAGAAGCGCCTGATCCATAAGCAGCAGCAATGCGTGAAGCTAAACCGAAACCGGTTGAAGCGCCAATTACCAATACTTTTTTAGGACCATCAATAGCTCCTTTTGATTTTACATATTCAATTTGATTCTTTACGTTTTGTGCGCAACCATCAGGGTGTGCGGTTAAACAGATAAAGCCCCTCATTCTAGGTTCGATAATCATTTTTGTTCTTTTTTACGTTTTGTAATGTTAAAATAAGCGCAATTTTTAGGTTATTGAAAATGCCCTAATGCCCAAATCTTTAACGAAGATATATTTTTAATTGTTTAACGTTAAATGAAATTTGTTTTTAACTGCAAAGGAGGAGACGGTATCGCCTGTTTTTACCATAGCGTTAATAGAGAAAAGGCACAGCGCACACACAGAGGTGAGTGTTACTGAACGTTTTTTATCAGGCGATTACATTTCGGTTTAATTAACCACAAAGGCGCAAAGAGGTTAATAAATTGGAATCAGGGCTGAAAACTTCGGACATCTGTCCTCCAACTTCGGGACTAATTAAAAGACTGTTCCTTTATTTTAATATAAATCTCTTAATTTAGCGGCACACAGATAAAACCGGTTTATCTTTTTATGAAAAAAATATTATTATCTGCCGCGATGGTTCTCATCATGGCATCAGGAAAGCTGTATGCGCAAACCCAATATCATCATTCGGGTTGGTTTATGTTTTTAAACAATACTAAATTTAATGATAAGTGGGGATTACAGTTCGATTTTCAGGTTCGTTCTGCGGATGACTGGGGTTATGTGCGCAATACTCTGGTGAGGCCTGCGGTACAATATTTCATTAATGATAAAAGTAATGTTGCCCTGGGGTATTTGTGGCAAACTACAACCACGGAGGTTGCCGGAGCGGCAGATTTGACACTACACGAGCACCGCATTTTTGAGCAGTATATTTACAACCATAAAATCAGTTCGGTATTTGCCAGTCACAGGTTTAGGGTAGAGCAGCGCTTTATCGGCAGAACAGGTGAAGATGTGTTTTCGCAGCGGTTCCGTTATTTCTTCAGGTTAATCAAGCCTTTACAAAAAACGCAGCCTACATTTACAAAGGGGCCTTTTGTGGCTTTGCAAAATGAGGTATTTTTAAATCTTCAAAATAAGAGCGAAATCAATAATAGTGTGTTCGATCAGAACAGGGCCTATCTTGCTGTGGGATACCGCTTTTCGAAAAAGTTTGATCTGGAGGCCGGCTATATGAATCAGGCTAGTCATGGTTTAACCCATAACACCATCAACAACATTATTCAGCTGGCAGTTTATACGAGGTTTTAATGATTTAAAGTCATTTTTTGTATCATAAAGCTTACCAAATGTTAAAGGTGTTGTAAATGACTGGTCTTTTTGCTCAATTTGCCGCGTGAAAAAATTTACCATTCTATTTTTAGCACTCTTGTTTGGCAAGCGGATGCAGGCACAGGAGGCTCTAAGCTCAACAACAGATCATACACCCACTTCGAAAAGCTTATTTAATCCTGAGCATAAGAGGAATTTTTCGCGTAAGGGCGATTTCTTTTTTCACTGGGGCTATAACAGTTCCTGGTACGGTAAGAGTGATATCAGGTTTCAGGGGCCGAATTATGATTTTACTTTAAAAGATGTGGTTGCACACGACAGGCAATCAAAATTAAGCTGGGATTATTTAAACCCGGGATTAATTACGGTACCACAATATAATATTCGCGTGGGTTATTTTATCAAAGATAATTACAGTATTTCTATCGGCTGGGACCACATGAAATATGTAATGGATATTCCTCAAACGGTGGCCATTACCGGTCATATCGGACCAAATATTACCCCTGAAAATGTGGCTACGGGCGCATTGGCTGGTGATTACAATGGTCAAAGTATAAACGTTAAGGAAAGCATGCTTACTTACGAACATACCGATGGTTTTAACTACGCCAATATTGAGGTGGAGCGTTATGATGATATCTGGGTGGCACCTGGCGGCAATACTTCGCTAACTTTAGAAACCGGTTTAGGCGGAGGGTTGATGGTTCCCCGTTCTGATGTGCGTTTATTTGGCCTGGGCAGAAACAACCACTGGAATATCTCGGGTTATGGGGTTTCGGCTAAAATCGGGCTTAAGTTTTACGTTTGGAAAAATGTTTATTTACAGAATACCACTAAGTTTGGAGCAACTAATTTAACCAATGTGCATACTACAGGCTGGGATGAATACGATAAGGCAAGCCAAAAAATTAATTACATCGAAAATATGTGGTTAATCGGGGTTCAGTTTTAAAAGATATTGAAGGAGGCTTAAGCCTCCTTTTTTGTTTGGGGTGCAAGCCCGTCTTCTTTCTTTTCTTTAATTGCTGCTGCTACTGCTGCAAGCTGTTTAAATGGTAAATCGGCTATCAGGTTTGTGATGCTTTCGTTTATCTCTGGTTTTTTCAGTCTGGTAATGGGGTGGGTATCGGGGATATTTTCATTTTTTTCGGGATACCATACAAAAAGATCGCTTGGCTCGCAGATTAAAAGTTTACATAGTTTCTCGATATGGTCTAGCCGGACAGACCGGGTTTTGCCATGTAAGAGATAGTGTGCAGAATGTGCACTGAAACCAGCTTTAATGAGATAGGTTGAAGGCCTCTCGATACCCCTTGCAACGAAGATGGGGATTAAATTTAGAATCAACATATTGTAAATCTGTTAAGTGATAAAAAAAGTATTCAGTTTATCGGGGATGATTTAACAATAGGTAATGCGGTTGCCTGTACGGCAATGCATCACTGAATGTTTTAAATATAGGTTAAAAAAATTAAATGATGCTTTAAAAAAAATGTAAATGCGGTACAAAGATTTGCAAATATATTTGAACGATTTTGAATTAGTTATGAAAATTTTATGATTGAAGTTGAAAGAAATGTAAATGCAGTTGAAAGATTTTAAATGTCTCTTTATAATAGTGTAAATACTGTTTTAAAAAGTATAATGTAAGTTGTAAAAACTTCGATGTATGTTTTAATAAATTCGATTGATTTTGTAAAAAGTTAAATGTTTTTTGTGAAAAATTAAAATGTAGGTTATTGTAATGGAATAGATCGCCATGGAATGTGTGGACTGGATGAATCCTTAATGAGTTCTGATTGTCAAATTGGGTTTGGGGTGATGTAACTATGTAGATCTCTCCACTTCGCGATGCTCCGGTCGAGATGACGTAACGATAAGGGCTGAACTCTGGAGTTTAAGAATTCGCGATTGGGTTTGGGGTGATGTAACTATGTAGATCTCTCCACTTCGCGATGCTCCGGTCGAGATGACGTAACTATAATAAATGAACTCTGGAGTTTAAGAATTCGCGATTGGGTTTGGGGGTGATGTAACTGGATAGATCTCTCCACTTCGCGACGCTCCGGTCGAGATGACGTAACTATAATAAATGAACTCTGGAGTTTAATAATTCGCGATTGGGTTTGGGGTGATGTAACTATGTAGATCTCTCCACTTCGCGATGCTCCGGTCGAGATGACGTAACTATAATAAATGAACTCTGGAGTTTAATAATTCACGATTGGGTTTGGGGGGAGGTAACTGGATAGATCTCTCCACTTCGCGACGCTCCGGTCGAGATGACGTAACTATGGTGACTAAACTCTTTGGTTAAGATTCGAGATTGGGTTGGGGGTGAGGTAACTGGATAGATCTCTCCACTTCGCGACGCTCCGGTCGAGATGACGTAACTATAATAAATGAACTCTGGAGTTTAAGAATTCACGATTGGGTTGGGGGTGAGGTAACTGGATGGATCTCTCCACTTCGCGACGCTCCGGTCGGGATGACGTAACTACGGTAACGTAACTCTTTGTGATAAAATCTAAAACGGCTCGCTTTATGCTAAACGCCTCACGCTTACACTTATTCCTGATCTAACAGCCTTCTGTGGTAATTAATCTGCCCCAGATGATAAGTTAAATGTGTGGTGAGGTGCACAAGGAAAAATTCGGTGGAAGTTTTTTCATCGAAAACGAGTAAAGGGTATTCGCCGCTTATTTGCTCGTTACTTAGTCCTTCCAAAGTTTGGTTAACGATGGTTTTTGTTTCGTCGATCATTTTAAGCAACTCCTGCTGCGGGAGATCTTTTAAGGAAAATTCGAGTTCGCGGTTGCGAATGTAACTGGTGCCGCCCAAAGTAGCGCCGATGTAGGTATTCAGGTTACCGATGAGGTGCAGGCAAAGGTTTCCGGCCGAATTTGCAATACCGCGATCTATCCGCCATAAATTAGCTTCGTTCCGGTAGGCTTCAATTTCCGATTTTAGTCTGGTAAGGTCCCTGTTAAAAAGTTTTTTTAAGGTTTCGGTAAGCATAAGCGCATATTTAAGGGGTCAGTTTCTTTGCGGGCTGGGATAAAATTTCTTTTCCTGCTTTACTAATCACCAATAAAGCTGGTGGCGTACTTTCTTCGCCCATTACGTTAATGAAACAGGTATATAAATAATCGCCGCTTTTAAACTGGTAATTGTGGTTACCGCCGCTGCCATCGGGTGCCCATTTCCCATTACTTAAAACCAGTTTGGGTTTGTCGCTCATTTTACTTTTTATAGGCCATGAAGCGTAGCGGTAATTGTTATTGCCAAGGTCATCAATCCTCACCCGGTATTGTGCCGTTTCGAAAACAAGTACAGGCTGAATAAAATTGCTGATGGATGGGTGCAGACTGCTTTTTTCAACATTAATTAACCTGGCCTGCTCTTTGGCTTCTAACCTCGATTGGTGGTTAACGGCAAGGAGTTTGCCATTGGTATCAAGCCACAATTCGCCATTTAGCAACATAATGCCACGCCAGCCAACGGCATCCCAATCGGTATTTACTTTAGAGTTAATGATCTTTTTGGTTAAATTATCATCAAAAACCTCTTTGTAACGCTTAACAAATTCCTGCTTGTTTTTAATGGGCGGGATGGGGTAGGCCCTGTTTAAAGGGTAGCTGATTTTGCTGCCCAGCTTTTCAATATTTCCGCTTTTAACCGCATTAATGAAACTGGTTACCACGGGGCGGTATTTTTTATCGAGCGTTTGCTCCTGCGCATAAACAAAGCTTACGGTGCAGATCAATAAAGAAACTAATACTATTTTTTTCATGAGGGCAGGTAGATAAGCGAAGATAATTAATCCGGAATAACATTTACTACAACTCTCCCGGGGGCAACAAGAGAGAGTTGTTTCTCACATTTCCATTTTGAACCTGCATTTACTCCTTCGAGTGAATTTCCATCTAAGATCACATCGCCGTATTCATAAACATAGTAAGCATATGTCCATAATAAATTTGCGATTTCATTTTCGTTTGCCACAGAGAACCTGATTTGAAAATCCGGCAATCCGATGGTGTGAAGACCTAAGGTATCCATTAATAATTCTTTGTGATCTGCATCGTTGCTCACATTGTAAAGCCGTACATTACAGATGGCATTTAGGGTTTGCATTTTATCAGTATCCCAAATGCTGGTGATATTGGCAGGGTTTAAAATTTTCTGTGCGGGTGAGGAATAAACTGCATTTGGTTGAGTTACCCTGATCACCGCCACCAGGAAATCCATAAATAAATTAAGCCTTTCCTTATAGGGTAATGTCCTCGACATGAAATCTGTTACCAATATTTCATAGGTGCAGTTTTTAGCCGTCTGATTGGCTTCGGGCCAATGCCAGTTTTGTTGAAAGGCAGCATCTGGAAGGTCGATTTCGGCTTCTTCCTGATCGGGTATCATGATGGTGCATTGTGCCGGAACGGCTCCGTCGGCCAGCTGAATGGTATGATCGGGGAAAGAAAAAATCAGGGTACTTTTTGTGAAGGAATGGTCGACTTTCGCAAAATGTTTTTCTACTTCAGTTAAAAGCAGATTGCTATCGAGAATTGGTTTTTTAAGGAATAAAAGCTTGGCGCTAAGGAGCTCAGGAAAATTCTCCAATGGATCATTTTCTGTTAACGGGGCATTTTCTTCTGCAGTGTTTTTCTTTTTAAATAGGTTGAATAAACTCATGATTGGTATGCTTACTGGTCAATGTTGTGTTAAGCCGGTTTCAATATACAAATGAAGGGATATTAAATTGAATTTCTTTAAATAACCGGATGCTGTTTTCAAAGAATTGTGGCTGGTGGAGACAGGAACCACGAGATAATCATTTTTTAATGTATTAACCATGTAAGAAATTAAGAAAAGGGGTCTTTTTAAATTATTGATAAAATAATATATATAGCCAATCTATTAGGTGTAAATTTATAGTCTATTTTATTTTTAAATAAAATAGACTATAAATAAATTTGATTTATAAAATCTATTTATGTATGAAAACAATCAACTATGAAAAAAACAAAAAATTACATGACGCCAAAAGAATATCACTTATCCTGGCAGCATTAATTTTACTTGTCACATCCTGTAAGAAAAATAATAATAAACAGGGTGATCAGGATATAAATTTTAATGTCTTAGAATTAAAATCGTGGTTTGCGGATCAAAAGGCAGCTTTAACTGATGAAGGCATGCTTAAAGGCTTCAACCCGCTTTGGGATCAAGCCAAAATGAGTGAAACCAACAAAGAATATATTTATGAGGTTAATCTGGAAAATACTAGGAATATCTTTACTACAGGTAAGTTAATAGATCTTAAAGACGCTGAACTTTACAATAAATTAAGTATATTTAAGTTGGTCATCATCAAGGATAAGGTTGCTGGCTCAATCAGGTCTGCTTATATGAACATTTTAAGCGAAGATAAAAATCAGATCCTATCCGATGTCCATTACCAAAAAACAGGTAATTTCTCCGGAGTGATCCAGTATTATAATTTGAACAGTAGCTACAATACTGGTTGGCATTATACAAATGGTAAAATAGATACACATTATTCTGAAGTTCAATATGATAAGGATAAACCTACAACGGAAGGTATCTGCGGATCTCAACCGGTTTATCAAACAATATGTCCAGGGCCAGGAGAGAGCACCTTCTCCTGCTATTCTCAGCAGATTGGCGGGGGGTATTATCAGTGTGATAAAACACTTCAGCCAGATAATGGAGATGGAGGGGGATTTTCAGGAGATGGAGGCTTTGGTGTAGGTAGAAAACCTTTGCCTGTTGATGCAGCAAGAAAAAACAAAGATATAATAGACAGTTTACGGGGATATCCCTGTGCACAGGCACTTTTAGCCAAGTTGCCTGATTTGAATACTAATATAGCAAAGCTCATAAAAAAAACTTTTGGTATAGATCCTATTGATCTGAAATTCCGTGTGGATAATACTCTTAAAAATACTGCAATTGATGGAAGATATGATCAGTTTTCTGGGAGTGCTCCAAATTCTGGAGCAACTTATACAATAAGTTTAAATCCTGATGTATTGAGCAAATCTAGTCAGGAATACATTTTAGTAACGATGTATCACGAAGCATTACATGCATATGTTGCTTATGCAAAAGCAACCTTATCTGCAGATGTTTTTGCCGCAACTTTTGGAAGCTTAGAATTCAATGGAGGTAGAACACTTTTCAAGGAGATTAATGGGCATTATGAACTTGCTGCAAATAACTATTTGAACGGACTCTCTGAAGCAATAAAAACTTTTAATACAAATTACAATTCAGACCGTGCCAGTGCTCTTGCACACGGAGGAATTGTTGAACTTTCACCAAGTGACAGATTAATTAATGACCAGGAAAGAGATACAACCAAACCAGGTTATACAGGTACAAAATGTCCATAATTATAGTTATATATGAAAAATAAAACAATAGCACTAGCTACAATGTTTCTTCTAATTTTTATATTATCAAAAGATAGCTCGGCTCAATCTTATACATCCCATGATAATAATACTTATCTGGTAAATAAAATTGTAAAGCTTTTAGGATCTCAGACGAATATTGACATACTGAAGGGGAAAAAAGATATATATACATTTAATATCAAGATTAATTTAGAAAAGAATGGAAATACAATAAAGGTTGCAGATATACTATCATCAGATAGCATAGGGTATAAAGTATTTCCAAATTATAAACAGCTTAGAAATATAGCCTATGAATCTTTTGTTGATAAAAATTTTAAAAAAAATATTTTATTGATTCCAATTATAATTTTAAACAGCCCTGAATATGGCCAAAATCCGAATGCTAAAAATATTATATTAGATAGCAATACCACTATAAATATGATATCATCATTATTGTATCCTGATATCCTACAAAAAAATATAACGATTTTTCCATTATTTAAAATTATTAGATCAGATATAGAATAATTAAAAAACCCATATAGAAAAGCAATACTGCATATCATGGAATTGCTTTTCTTGCCCATTTTTTTTGAGTTATGAAAAATATTGAAATCAACCATTTCATATGGCAAATATTAGCATTTAAAATAATTATAGGTATTATTGTATTATTTTAGCATTTATCACATATTTCGTGGTAAAAGCAATTAAAAAATATATATCAACTTAATCATAATAAAATTAAAAGAATCCCAAGGCTAAGGCTCATTGGTTTTTTTACATTCATTAAAAGCACCGATCATCCCTTTGAAGTTGCACCTCTGCAGAGCTCCCTCTGTTTCACCAAATGAACAAACCTACATAATCCATCATTAACCGGCTGTGCCCGGTGAAAGATTTTTAGGTAAAAATCAAGTATAAAGATCATATAAGGTTATTACATTACAATGGGTTTTTGTTGCGGAGCATAGCTTAAATGTGCACCCATAGTAGTAGGATTGCTTCGTGCCTCGCAATTACGATTTTTCTTAATATATTAACCATGTAAGACATATAAGGGCCTATAAGGTTATTCATTATGAGGGAAAATGTAAACGCAAAAAAAAACGCCCTGAATTGCTTCGGGCGTTTTTATATGAGGAATCTGATTTTATACTTTTCTTACACCGCCTGAACCGATAACGGTTTTATCGATAGTAGGGTTGCCGGAGTAATTTACATTTCCTGATCCGCTGATTACCGCCCTGATGCTTTCGCTTACGGCAATATTTACAGTGCCCGAACCGCTGATGGTGCTGGTTAGTGTTTTTGTTGAAAAAGATTTACCGGCAAATGTACCTGAACTGCTGATGACCACTTTTGCATGATCTGCACCGCCATTGATGCTTATGGAACCAGAACCACTGATTACACCACTATAGTCATCTACATCGGCAGAAGCTTTGATATTGCCCGAGCCACTTACCGTTGTGGTTAAACTGCCTGTGCTGATTTTTCCGTTAACGGTGAGGTTGCCGGAGCCGCTTATGGTTAAGCTGGCCAGCTCTTTTGCGGTTACATAAGCCGTAATTTTTTTGCCTTCGTATTTGTTAGACCAGCTTCTGATACTGGTTTGTGGGCGGATAATTAAAATATTGCCTTTTACCTCGGTAACAATCGAAGCAATTGCTTCTGCATCGCCTTCTAAGCGGCAGCTTTCGGTATTGCCTAAAGTTACAATTACATTGATGGGGCCTGCTGAAGCTACGCCGTTAAAATTTTTAACGTTGCGGTCGTCGTTCCTTTTGCCTGATACATTGATGCCTGTGCCGTCTTTTGCAATTGCGTTAATGCCAGCGGTTAGTGTTAATGATGCCAATAATATTGCAAATACTTTTTTCATGGTTATAGATTTTATTTTTTAGATAAATAATGAGCTTTTCTTATAAGACGGTTGTTTTTGGGAAAAGTTGCACAAGTTGAAAATTATCGTTCCTGGGCGACTTCGGAAGTTACCGGGTTACAGGGCCGGGGAAACTTCCGAAGTTTGGCGGGTATTACCCTTTCTTAACATTAATATAAAACAGCGGATCGTGTTTAAAGTTACCGGCGTTTATGCTGGCATCAACTTTAATGGCTTTCCAATTGTTTGTTGGTTTAATTAAAGTATAAGCACCGGTTTTTAGGGTTACGCGCACAGGCATATCGAAACCTTTAACATCGGTTACCCAGCGGTAAGATAAACTGCCATTTTCGATTTTATATTCGAGAACCGGTATTTTGGTGTACCGTAAATACTGATCGAAAATCTTATCTAATTTTAAACCACTTTGTTTGGCGATGTAATTTTCGATCTGGGCAGTGGTTAAGGTCTGGTGATAAAAAGTTTTGTTTAATCCACGGAGGATCTGCCTGAATTTTTCGTCGTTATTAATGAGCTGACGGATGATGCTGATCAGGTTTGCACCTTTGGGGTACATATCGCCTGAACCTTCTTTGTTAACGCCATAAGGACCAATTACAGGAATATCGTTGCGAATGATTCTCTGTAATCCGATAACATATTCATCGGCAGCTGCCTTGTTCTCGGTACATTCGGTAAACAACACTTCAGAATAATTGGTAAAACCTTCGTGCACCCACATGTCGCCAATATCTTTTGAAGTGATGTTATTGCCAAACCATTCGTGTCCGCTCTCATGGATGGTAATGAAATCCCATTTTAATCCATGGCCGGTACCGCTTAAATCTCTGCCTAAATAACCCTGTTTAAACTGATTGCCATAGGCAACGGCACTTTGATGCTCCATTCCTAAATGCGGCGCCTGTACCAGTTTGTAGCCATCTTTATACCATGGGTAAGGACCGAACCAATATTCGAAACATTTTAACATGGGTTTAACATCTGCATCCCAGTGCGGGCGGGCTTTTGCACTGTCGGTTTGTAATGCCCAGTAATCGATACTCAGGTTTCCGTTTTCGCCGGCAAAGCTATCCTGCCAGTGTGCATATTTACCGATATAAAAAGTTACATCATAATTGTTGATGGGGTTACCTACAAACCAGTTGTATTGTTTGTAACCATCGTGTTTATCGACGGTATTTCTTAACCTTCCGTTTGATATTTCCTGCAAAGTATTCGGTATGCTGATGCTGATTAACATGCTGTCTACTTCATCGCTCTGGTGATCTTTATTTGGCCACCATACACTGGCTCCCAACCCCTGGCAGGCTACAGAAACAAAGGGATTGCCTGCGGCATCTTTTTTGAAAATGAAACCACCATCCCATGGCGGGGTTTTGGCCACAGTTGGGTTACCTGAATAAAAAACAGTGAATTTATCTTTGCTTCCTTTTTTAATGGCTTTGGGGAAGGTGACAAAAACAGCGTTATACTCTCTTGTAAAAGGTAAATCTGTGCCCCTGTACACTACCTTTTCTATTTTAAGGTTGTCGAAGAGATCGAACTGAAGTTTAGTAAAATCCTGTGCGGCGGTAAAGGCAAATTCGTTGCTGCCGGTGATGGATTTCTGATCAATATCAATTTTCACATCTAAATGGTAATAATTAATGTCGTAACAGGTACGCAAAGGGGTAAGTGTTCCACGGAGGCTATCGGCCCTGGAGTTTACCTGGTTTTTGCCCAGCATTTGTGCCTTTGTGGCAGGAATGCTGAAAGCAAGGGCGAAAAGAATAAATAGTTTTTTCATTTATTTATTGATTGGATAAGTTTCCGGTTCGTGGAGACACGAACCGGGGCTTTGCAATGACGATTTAGCTTATTTGATCACATCAACCTCAATAAAGCTGTCGTTAAAAACGGTTTGTGTGGCTTTAATATAATCGGCTTCTGTTGCTTTATAGGGGTTTTCTACAAATTTCTGAGGGTTACGCGCAAACAATGGAAAAGCAGTACTCTGCACCTGGATCATAATCCTGTGTCCTTTTTTAAAGGTATGCAATACATCCTGCAACTGAAAATTAACATCGGTTTTTTGATTGGCCACTAAAGCTTCAGGTTTTTCAAAACTATTGCGGAAACGGGCCGGCATTACCTCCGAACGTACCATTTGCCAGTAATTGCTTAAGGTAATATTCTTGTTTGGCATGTAAGGATTGTTCGGTTCATCGGCAGGATACACATCGATCAGTTTTACAATGAAATCGGCATCGGTACCGGTAGTGGCAATTTTAAGGTGCGACATGATTTCGCCGCCTAAGGTAATGTCGTTATCCAATACATCGGTTTGGTAAACAAGCACATCTGGTCTTCTGCCCGCAAAACGCTGATCTTCACTCATGTAATTGTGCGGGGTAAAACCTAAGCTAGTGGTTAAATCTTCGGTATATGGAACTGGCTTTAAAGGATCGCTGATATAATTTACTGAGCCAGCTGCTGATGGGGCAGTCATGCTCAGTTTGCCATCGGCACCCAAATATAATCTTTGTTTGCCGGCTTTTTCAGTTGGCCATTTTGTAAAGGTTTCCCATTGTTTTTTACCGGTATCGAACATGTAGGCTTCTGGCAGGCCAGAGTTTTTATCTCCGTTGCCTTTTAAGAAATGGTTAAAGAATTTGGCTTCAATTTCATTTTGATAAAAAGTGGCAATGCTATCGCCGAAATAAACATTGCTGTGCATGGTATGGCCGGTTTCGCGGCTCCATCTTCCATGTCCGAATGGTCCCATAACAATGGTATTATAGGCATTGGGGTTTTTCTTTTCGATGGTTTTGTAAATGTTTAGCGGACCTGATAAATCTTCGGCATCGTACCAGCCACCCACCAGCATTACGGCAGGTTTAACGGTATTGTAGTGTTTTAACAATCCGCGTTTTTGCCAAAACTCATCGTAGTTTGGGTGATTTACGGTTTCCTGCCAGAAAAAGTTGTCTTTATAATATTTATCGGCATTGGTTAAAGGGCCAAGATCTAAAGCAAACTGATAGCCATCTTTTGTTTTTGGCAAAATCATCTGGTTGTTGTACCAGGCTTTTGAAGTAGTATCGGTTTTCTGAACACCAAATACCGGGAAGGTAAAGAAATAGCTTTGTAAGAAGGAGCCATTGTGGTGGAAATCGTCAAAAAAGAAATCGGAAATCGGAGCCTGCGGCGAAGAAGCTTTTAATGCAGGGTGATTGCTTAAGATGCCGGCTGCGGTATAAAAACCCGGATAAGAGATTCCCCACTGGCCTACTTTGCCATTGTTATTGGCTACATTTTTAACCAGCCAATCGATGGTATCGTAAGTGTCTGAACCTTCATCTACATCTTTCTTTGTTTTTTTATTGTCGATTACAGGTGTCATGTTTGTCCAGGTACCTTCACTTTTCCAGCGACCGCGTACGTCCTGCATTACCACGATATATCCTTCTTTCATCATTAATTCTGAAGGGCCTAAACGTGCCGGAAATTTATCTTCGCCGTAAGGGGCAACGCTATAGCAGGTGCGCTGCATAATCATCGGGTATTTTTTATCCTTTGAGGCATCTTTGGGCGTATAAATGGCGGTAAAAAGTTTGGTGCCATCACGCATGGGGATATACACTTCTTTTTTGGTGTAGTTTAACTTTGGGTATCCTGCATCGCTTTGCGCAAAGGCCGTGGAGGCTGAAAGCAGGATGATGATGAGTTTAAGGTATTTCATTTTTTAAGAATAATAAGCTAAGTTGTTGTTGTCGGTCCTTCGACAGGCTCAGGATGGACAACTCAAAAGTAAAGTTTTGCTCATCCGGTTCGTGGGGACACGAACCGGGGCGGACGGGTTTATTTTAATACCGAAACAGTAATAAAAGAACTGTTGTGTACATCATGATAAATCTTGTGTGTTGCTTTCTGGAAATCCTGTGGCTCGGCCTGATAAATGTCCATAAATTTCTGTGGATTGCGATCGGCCAAAGGAAACCAGGAGTTCTGGATCTGGATCATAATTTTATGTCCCTTTTTAAAGGTATGGGCTACATCTGGCAAAGGATAATTTACTTTGGTAATTGTTCCCGGAACAAAAGCTTCGGGCTTTTCGAAACTGTTGCGGTATTTGCCACGCATAATCTCTCCACGTACCAGCATCTCGTAACCGCCCATGATCAGGTTTTTTGGGTTTGGTACCGGGTTAGGGGCATCTTCAGGGTAAACATCAATCAGTTTTACCACGTAATCGGCATCAGTTCCGGTGGTAGAAACTACCAGGTTGGCCAGTACCGGTCCGGTTAGGGTAATGTCTTCTGTTAAAGCATCGGTCTGGTAGGTTTTAACATCTGGCCGGCGGGCAGCAAAACGCTGATCGTCGATCATATATTCGCGGGTTCGTTTAGCCTGAATACCATCCTGGTAAGGAACCGGATTATTAGGATCGCTTACATATTCGTCCCAGCTATCGGTTCTGCCCACCTTTTCGAAAGCCAGTTTTCCATTAGGTTGTAAGTACAGGTTTTTGGTTTCTACATCTTGTGGTGGCCAGGTTTTAAATTTTTTCCATTCGTTACTTCCCGTTACGAAAATGTTTGCTTCTGCAGCATTAAAATCGCCTTCACCTTTTAAATAATGTTTAAAAAAAGGTAGCTCGTATTGTTGCTGGTAATCGATACTGGTGGTTTTGCCGAAGTTGATGTCGCCAAGAAAAGAACCATCACTGCGTACCCAGCCACCATGGAACCAGGGGCCGGCTACCAGGATATTGTTTGCACCTGGATTTTGTTTTTCAATGGCTTTGTAGGTGGCAAAAGTGCCATAAGCATCTTCAGCATCGAAGAAACCGCCCACTACCATAACGGCAGGTTTTACATTGGTTAAATGTGGGGTAATTAAACGCGATTTCCAGAAGGTATCTAAATTTGGATGTTTAAATAAATCGTTCCAGAATTTAATGCTGTCTGCAAAATAACGGTCTTTAAGGTTTTTAACTGATCCGGCTTCCAGGTAGAAACGGTAATTGTCCTGAATCGGAAACTGAAAGCCTTTTGGCCCTTTATCAGGTGTAATGGGTTGAGGTCGCGGAACGCCGAAACTGCCCATAAAACTAAAGGCATCCATTAAAAATAAAGTGCCGCGATGGTGAAAATCATCTCCTAAAAACCAATCGGTAACGGGCGCCTGTGGCGAAACGGCTTTTAAAGCCGGGTGCGCATTTGGCAAGGAAGTAGTAGAGTAAAAACCCGGGTACGAAATGCCATAAATGCCGGCGTTACCGTTATTGCCTTTTACATTTTTTATTAACCAATCAATGGTGTCGTAAGTATCTGTACTCTCATCAATGGCTGTTTTACCTTTTTTGCCCAGTACTTGCGGGCGGATATCGGCGAAAGTGCCCTCACTCATCCATCGGCCGCGCACATCCTGGTAAACAAAAATAAATCCTTCGCGCATCATGGCCGGGAAATTGCCCAGGCTCAGCTTATATTTATCTTCGCCGTAAGGGGCAACGGTATAGGGGGTACGGTTAATTAAAAAAGGATATTTTTCGGTTTGATTTTTGGGTATGTAAATGGAAGTGAATAACTTAACTCCATCACGCATGGGGATCTGGCGTTCTATTTTGGTATAGTTCTCTCTCACATAGGCCGAATCAGTTTGCCGGGCAAATAATTCGCTGGAAATAAACAGGCAAAACAACAGGCCAAAAATTCTTTGAAGATTCATTTGTTTTAGTTTTTGGGAATAAAATTTAAATATAGGTGATTAGTGATTGATTAGAAAAAATAGCCGGTAAAAGGTTTGTTAATGATGGAAGATGGAATAGTCCGAAAGTCGGGGGACCGGGGTTGGAGGCCTAGGGGGTAAGGTTGGAAGAGGTAAGATGGAGTAGTCAGAAAGTCGGGGGACCGGGGTTGGAGGTTTGGGGGTGAAAAAGAAATTGTGTCTTCCTGACTTGTGGTGAATAACCTTCTATTCGTCATTGCTTTATCAAAATTTAGTTAAATGTTGTTAAGGGATAATCTTTTAAGAATTTTAACCGTCATATTGATAATCGAATTAAACACAAAAAAATGAATAGGTTATTAAATAAAGGATTGGTTGTTTTCGCTGCAGCAGCGATGATTGCAACCTTAAGTATCGAAAGTGTTTCTGCGCAGCGGGCAAGCAGAGGTGGTGGTGGCGGAGGTTCTTTCGGCGGAGGCAGATCAGGTTCTATTGGCTCATCAAGGGGCGGGGGTTCCATTTCCCGTCAGCCATCTATGCGTGCACCCGGCAGGGGCAGTTATTCTCCGGGCATCCGTTCAGGCAGACCAAGTTATGGTTACAACAGGCCGGGCTATCGTCCGGGTTATGGCAGACCGGGTTATGGTTACAGACCTGGTTTCGGGAGGCCATATTACAGACCATACTATAGTTACTACAATTTTTACAGACCGTTTTTAGGTTTCAGGATCGGTGTATTGCCTTACGGTTATTATCCTTTTTATTATGGTCCGAACCAGTTTTATTATTCCGGTGGTTTGTTCTATCAGCAAAACAATGATCAATATGAAGTGGTAACGCCGCCAGTTGGTGCTGAGGTTCCGAATTTACCATCGGATGCAAATCAGGTAACCATTAACGGGGTAGATTATTACGAATATAAAGGTGTTTACTATACACAAAAAGAAAATGCGGATGGTAAAACAGTGTATGTGGTAGCCGGAAAAGATGGGGTTTTAAATACGACAGATGGTCCGGTGGATACGCACAATATCGGTGATATCATTAACCAATTGCCTGAAGGTTGCAGAGAGGTGACGATTAAAAATGAGAAATACTTTGTTTCGCCTGATGATGTGTATTATGAAGAAATAGTGGATGGGACGAATGTTACTTACCGCGTAATTGGTAAGTTGTTCTAGAAATAATGGGTTTAGCGTGAAGTCGGATGTTACCATCCGACTTTTTTTTAGCCACAGATGCACGGATTGGCACGGAGATATTTTTTGGTAGTCAATACCTTATCCAGGATGAGATTACTCCGTGCTCATCTGAGCCTCCGTGGCAAAAACTATAAGTGAAATTGGATATTGCCATCCTACTTTTTTTTTAGCCACAGATGCACGGATTGGCACGGAGATATTTTTTGATAGTCGATACCTTATCCAGGATAGAATTATTCCGTGCTCATCTGAGCCTCCGTGGCGAAAACTATAAGTGAAATTGGATATTGCCATCCTACTTTTTTTTTAGTCACAGATGTATGGATTGACACGGAGATATTTTTGGTAGTCAATACCTTATCCAGGATAGAATTATTCCGTGCTCATCTGAGCCTCCGTGGCGAAACTATAAATGTGTAGTCGAATGTTGCAATCCCACTGTTTTTTTAGCCACAGATGCACGGATTGACACGGAGATATTTTTTGATAGTCGATACCTTATCCAGGATGAGATACTCCGTGCTCATCTGAGCCTCCGTGGCAAAAACTATAAGTGAAATTGGATATTGCCATCCTACTTTTTTTTTAGCCACAGATGCACTGATTGGCACGGAGATATTTTTTGGTAGTCAATACCTTATCCAGGATGAGATTACTCTGTGCTCATCTGAGCCTCCGTGGCAAAAACTATAAAGTGTAATTGGATATTGCCATCCTACTTTTTTTTAGCCACAGATGCACGGATTGACACGGAGATATTTTTTGATAGTCGATACCTTATCCAGGATGAGATTATTCCGTGCTCATCTGAGCCTCCGTGGCAAAAACTATAAGTGTAATTGGATATTACCATCCGACTTTTTTAGCCACAGATGCACGGATTGGCACGGAGATATTTTTTGGTAGTCAATACCTTATCCAGGATGAGATTACTCCGTGCTCATCTGAGCCTCCGTGGCAAAAACTATAAGTGAAATTGGATATTGCCATCCGACTTTTTTTTAGCCACGGATGTATGGATTGACAGGGAGATATTTTTTGGTATTCAATACCTTATCCAGGATAGAATTACTCCGTGCTCATCTGAGCCTCCGTGGCAAAAACTATAAGTGAAATTGGATATTGCCATCCGACTTTTTTTTAGCCACAGATGTATGGATTGGCACGGAGATATTTTTTGGTAGTCAATACCTTATCCAAGATGAGATTACTCCGTGCCCATTTGAGCCTCCGTGGCAAAAACTATTAATTGTTGCCGCAAAATCCATATTTTTACATCCTAAACATGTCGATTTGAAACCCATACGCCAGTTCTTTTTTGTTTATGCTCTTTTTGCTGTTGTATTCTCCTCCTGTTCGGTAACCAAAAATGTGGCGGTTAAGCAGGTAGAAACCAGTATCTCATCGGTTAAATTTCTTCACGAATACGTTTTGCCGCTAAACTTAAATTTTCAAAATACAGTGGTGGGCGGTTTATCGGGCATTGATTATGATGCAGCGCAAAATCAATATTACCTCATCAGTGATGATCCCTCGCAGTTTAGTCCGGCGAGGATTTATACCGCACAGATTGATCTCAAAGCAAATAAAATTGATACCATCCGGATTACCGGTGTTACCTATCTCCTACAGGAAAATGGAAAGCAATATCCCAAATATGGTACGGATAAAAGTGTAAAACCAGATGGCGAATCGGTACGTTATAATCCGCTTACTAAACAGATGATCTGGAGCAGTGAGGGAGAGCGGTTATTTAAAAATGGCGATACTACAATCGTTCAGCCCAGCCTAACTTTTATTTCTACGGCCGGAAAATTTTTAGATACTTTACCACTGCCAAAAGGCTTTCACTTTACCAAGAAGGAGAGCGGTGCACGTAAAAATGCATTGTTTGAAGGACTGACCTATGCCGATCATTACAAAACATTATATGCCAGCCTGGAAGAACCTTTATATCAGGATGGCCCGCAATCTTCTTTTGGATATGATAAGGCTTTAACGCGGATCTTGAAATTCGATGTGGCCACAAAAAAGAATGTTGCGCAATATGCGTACAACCTGGGCGATTTACCGGTTAAACCTACTGTAAATAACGACTGGAATATCAACGGCATTTCTGAAATACTGGCGGTTAACAACCATACGCTTCTGGTTATGGAAAGAGCCTGGGCAAAAGGGCATGATGACCATACTTTTTTAAAGCTTTACCTTGTTGACCTGAACGGTGCAGAAAATGAAATCGATAATGCATCTTTTGTGAAAAATCCGCCGAAGCCTTTAACCAAAAAACTACTTTTCGATTTTGATACTTTAAACAGGCATATCGATAATTTTGAAGGGGTAACTTTTGGTCCGGAACTTGCAAACGGACATCAATCTTTAATTTTTTGTGTCGATAATAATTTCGGGAAATCGCAGGTACAGCAGTTTTTCCTGTTCGAAATTATTCCTTAAACCAATTCTAACTTATAATGAGTAAAATAAAAGCATTGCTTTTCGATTTAGATGGTACATTAATCGATTCGGAGAAATTTCATTTCGATTGCTGGAACACCTTTTTGTGTGACTATAATGTAAGCATCGATTTTAAAGATTGGCTAAGCAATTATGCGGGCATTCCACTACCGAAAAACGCAAAAACGATTATCGACCGGTACAAAATTGATGAAGATTTAGATAGCTTTATTGATAGGAGGGAGAAAATAACTTTTGATGGTTTTAGAACAACGGATATCCGGTTAATGCCCTTTGCTTTAGAATTTGTGCAGTTTGCTTACGAAAAAGGACTTACGCTTGCAGTGGTTACTGCCAGTCCGAAAATTGATGTCGAAGCAGTTTTTGAGCGTAATGGTTTGGCGAAGTATTTCAGTTTGTTTATCACGCGGACAGATGTAAGCAAATCAAAGCCTGATCCTGAAAGTTATAACCTCTGCGTAGCGCGATTGGGTTTGGAAAAGGACGAATGCATTGTTTTTGAAGATACCTTAAACGGCGTTAAATCGACCATGGCTGCAGGCATTACCTGTTACGCGATACAGAACAATGTACGTGCACATCAAAAACTAAAAATAGCTGATGAGCTTTTCCTTAGTTTTGCCAATGCCAAAGAATTTATGCTGCAAAAGGGATTGATTTAGTTTTGGAAAATTAACTAGCTTAGCGGAAAGCAATAGAAATTTTTATGGTGAAAAAAGGATTATGGATTTTATTGGCTACCTTCTCGATGCTGATTGGACTTTATCCGATAATTTACTTTTTGATCGACAGAAAATTTGGCCTTTTAAATTCAAAATCTGTTGAACTCTTAACCAATACTTTCTGGAACATCGGTTTTTATACGCACATTGTTTTAGGGGGAATCGCCTTGTTTATTGGCTGGATACAGTTCAGTCCGAAAATGAGAAACAGACGTATTGAATTACACCGAAAACTGGGTAAAGTATATGTTGTTGCGGTGCTGCTTAGTGCATTGGCAGGTATTTATATTGGTTTTTTCGCCACCGGTGGAGTGGTTTCTTCTGCAGGATTTATCTGTTTAGGCATCATTTGGTTCTACACCACCCTAAAAGCTTATTTATCCATTAAAAACGGCGAAATCGTAAAACATCAAAAAATGATGATTTATAGTTATGCGGCCTGCTTTGCTGCGGTTACTTTGAGGATATGGCTTCCGGTTTTGATAATGATTTATGGCGATTTTTCAAAAGCCTATCTGGTTGTTGCCTGGTTATGCTGGATACCCAATTTGATTGTTGCGTATTTAATAACAAGAAAAATTGCTGATCAATAAGTTTAATGCCATGTCTGTTCAGGAAATTTTAGCCAGTGTCGGATCGTTTTCAGTTCAGGATATGCTTCTTTTTGAAGAAAAAATCCGGCGGAAGGTATTCAGGAAAAATGATTTGCTATTGCGCCAGGGTGAGGTTTGTCAATCTGTTTATTTCATTTTGTCGGGATCCTTTTTTCAGTTTCAATCTGATGGCATAAATGAAACAATTATCGATTTGCACCTGCCGGAAGAATGGATGTATAACCACCCGAGCTTGATCGATCAAAAACCATCACACACCGCCATTAAAGCATTTGAGGCTGCTGAAGTTATTGAATTGAGTTTACAGCACCTGCATGAACTGATTGTAAAATCACAATCTTTTTTAAGCTTCGGTCGGGTTTTTAACCAACCAAACCACCGGACTTACCTGTTCGATCATGCATTAAGTCCGGCACAAAAGTATGGCTACATTACAAATGCCAAACCCCTTATTGTTCAGGTTTTTCCGGTTAAAATGATTGCTTCTTATCTTAAAATCGCTCCTGAAACCTTAAGTCGGGTTAGGGCAAGCCATTAAATTTCCTGATTTCGATCAAGTGCTGCTTTTGAGAAAAATCCTCATTTTTGAAATAAAAAAAATATGCTTACAGCAATCAATCCGAAACTGCCCATGCGGAATAAAGCAGTTACCAGAAACTTTTATGTAAATAAACTGGGTTTTAAAGATATTGGCAGTGCCGATTTTAGTGATTACCTGATGGTGCAGAAAGACCATGTGCAGATTCACTTCTTTTTATTCGAAGCACTCGATCCCAAAGAAAACTATGGCCAGGTTTATATCCGTACCAATGATATAAACGGGCTTTACCAATCGATGTTAGATACGCAACAAAGTATCCATCCGGCCGGAAGTTTGCAAACGAAACCCTGGGGGCAGAAAGAATTTGCCATGCTTGATCCGGATAGTAATTTGCTGACTTTTGGGCAGGAGGTTTAAGAGGGGTTTATTGGTCATTAGTCAATGGTTTATTAGTCATTTGTCAATGGTTTATTGGTTGACGGTTGATAGTTTAGTTGGTCCATTAGTCAATGGTTTATAGTTTACAGAAAAATTTACTCCCAGCTCCCAACCCCCAACTCAAAACCCCCAACTCAAAACTCCCGGCTAAATCAGCAACTGTTCTGTAGCCATATTAATCAGCTCAATGGAATTCTTAACGTCGAGTTTTTGCATCATGTTGCGGCGGTGGGTTTCTACGGTAAGCGGACTCAAAAAAAGTTCGTCGGCTATGCCTGTTGTGGTTTTTCCCTGTGCTATTAAACGTAAAATTTCCTTTTCGCGCCTGGTAAATTTGGGGCGGCCTTTTAAATCGTTGATTGATGGTTTGGCAATAATTTCCATCACTTCTTTACTAAAAGCCAGTTCTCCGTTAAGCGCGGTTTCGATGCAGTTTTTTAGTTCTTCTACTGAAGCATTTTTTAAAATATAACCACTGGCACCGTTTTGTAAAATCTGCATAATAATGCTCCTTTCAGTATGGTTGCTAATGGCAATAACTGCCGTTGCCGGCGATATTTTCTTAACCTGGGCGCAAAGTTCAATGCCATTAATGTCGGGCAGCATGATATCAAGCAACAGGATATCCAGTTCATGATCATTTAAAAAAATAATTAATTCGCTGCCCGACTGGAAACTGCCCACCACTTCCATATTGCCGAGGTTGTTAATTAGCGACACAATTCCCTGGATCACAATCGGGTGATCGTCCACAACGGCTAGTTTAATGTTCTTATTCATAACTAATTGGGATTTCGATGTTAAAAGTTGCACCATTGCCTGGTTGAGCATCAATTTCAAAATTTCCTTTGAGGTAAGCCACCCTGTTTTTGATGTTTTCTATGCCCATTCCCTTTTTATATGTTGAAGTATCAAAACCTTTTCCATTATCTTCTATGGTGATGTAAAAGTGGTTTTCGTTCTCGCTGCACTGCAAAACTACTTCAGTAGCACGGGCATGTTTTAAGGTATTGGTCAGGATTTCCTGTACAATCCGGTAAATGATGATCTGTTCTTCGAGCGCAATGTTTTTTGAGATATTTAATGCCTGAAAATCGATATGCAGCTCATGGCTCATGGCCGATTCTGCCAGATCTTTCAGTGCCGTTTCCAGTCCGAATTTTAATAAAGTCTGCGGCATCATGTTTCTTGCAATGTGCCTTAGCTCGGTAACAGAACCATCTAACTGGGTAACAATCCGTTGTAATTCTACATCGTGCAATTGCATTTCACGGTGTTTTGCCCAATTGGATAAGTTTATTTTCAGTCCCGATAGCATGCCGCCAAGCCCATCATGCAGGTCTTGTGCTACCCGGTTTCTTTCTTTTTCCTCGGCATTAAGCATCGCCCGGCTAATTTCCAGCTGTTGTTTCTGCTGTAAATCATCCACTTTTTGCTTATAGTTAATGGCCCGCTGTTCTGCCAGTTTTTTATAGCCATTAAAATAGAAGAACAAAAGAATAATAATTACCAGGAGAAAAAATGAAGCGGCGATGAGCAGCAGGGTAGTTATTTTATTGTTTTTGATAATCGCTGCATGCTGCTTTTTTTCTGCGTTTAAATGGGCAATCTTTTTCTGGTTTTCGGCATTTTTATATTTAATCTCCAGCGCATTAATATCTTCTTTGGTTTTATCTTCGTTGAGGCTATCGTTAAGCAACTTGCTTTTTTTGAGCAATTGGTAAGCTTCTTTAAAGTTGCCCAGTTCGTAATTTACCTCCGAAAGCGCCTCGGTTAGCCGGAGTTTGTTGGTTGCAAGCGTGTTAATTTCTGGCTGACCGACTACCTGTAACAATGTTTTTCTGGCTTCGGCAAATTTTTTCTGATCGAAAAGGATCCGGTATTTCTCAAATACAATTTCCTGTAGCGTATAATTATCTTTCAGCTGCTCAGCTAGTTTAATTGCCTTGCCGGCATCTGCCAGGGCCAGTTTTTCCTGCTTTGTATTAATGAAATAACGGGTGGTGCTTTTATAGTAATCGAGCCAGAATACTGCCATTGGATAACCTGTGCGAACATGATCCGACTTATCCAATATTATTTTTGCAAGATCGAGGTACTTTTTGGTTTCGCTGTAATGCTTTAAATGATAATAATTTTGAGATATGGTGATGTATAGATTAACGAGCAGGTAATATTTATCGGGAGTAGCGTCTTTTAAGGCACTCAGGCCCTGGTGCAGGTATGGCTTTGCTTTTTCGTATTGACCGATGTTCATCAGTATGGTACCAATAGAAACATATTCTGTACCGATAAATTCTTTTTCGCCAGCCTTTTTAGAAAGGGGTAAAGCGCGGTTGATCAATATATCCAGCGTGGTTTTGAGGTCATCCTTATGTTGTTGTATTAAAGCATAGTTATGCCAAACCATCGATCTTAAACGGTAAATGCCTTTTGTGTTAAACCTGCTCAATAATGAATCGGCATGGATGAGAAGCTTTTCTGCCTTTGGGTAATCCTTTTCCAGGTAAATTAAAGATTCGTACCAGTATGACCTGGCAAAAAGAACCGGGTTTTTCCTGCTGTGGTTTCTTGCCTTAGTTAAAAAAGCTACTGCTTTTGTACTATCATTATCAGCCCAAAAATCGGTTAGTTTAAAACCGGCTATAGCTTTTATACTATCCGGTGCATTGCCATTAATTAGGCTGTTCAGGCTGTCGGTATATTGTTTATCTGCTGGTTGCAACTGTGCCCTGCCATATAAAGAACAGAAAATCAGGGATAAAAACAGGGTGATGTAATTTCTCATTAAAACTAAAAATGCATGCTTTATCCATCAACCAGAAATTAAAGTCAGAATATACCTGAAATCAGGTAGAAAAAAATGGTGTTTTCCGGTTATTGCACAGCAAAACACGCATTTGTTTATTTGCAGTTCTATTTTTTAAAATCTAATTATGAAAAACATCAAAATTAAAACATTTGTACTTTCTTTCTTTGCGTTGGTTTTATTTACCGGCTTAATGTCGTGTAAAAAAGACGATGCAGAAACTCCTTCAAAAAGTTCGCACAAGGTAGTTTTTAAACTTGAAGCCTCTGCCGGTAGCAACATCAGTACAGTAGTTTATGGTTATGATACCCAGGTAACCACTGCAACCAGCTTAAGCGGCACTACCTGGACGAGTCAGGAAATTACGGTACCTGCCGGAACCATCTCTTTAAATATTGCTGCCGGTGCAACAGGTGCAAATGCGACTTCTACCTTAAAAGCACGCATTTATGTTGACGGGGAACTGAAAAGTGAAGGTACATCAAGCGGGGCGGTTTTGAGTGCTTCGGCATCGTATAGTTTGTAGTTTATTGGTCATTAGTTCATTGGTCAATAGTCATTAGTTTGATGGTTGATGGTTTAATGGTTGATGGTTCACGGCGTGGATTGTATATCATTTAGTTAACGCCAGACGCGAAACGCCAATCGCTTAACACCAACTCCGGACTTCCGACTAAAAACTTCCGACTAACGCCCCCGTTCATTAGTCCGTTAGGTTTGAATTTAACAGCACATTTTATACGTTGAAAGTAAAATGTTTTGTACGCTCATCAAACCAACGGACTTTTGTGCTTTGTTATGGCATTATATTGAGGCTCAGCCCTTGCTTACCTGTTAATGCATCATTTAGTATTGGCCAATTTGCTTTCAGCTTTCCGCCTTTTTTCCCTACATTTGGCTAATTAAAATTATCAAGAAATTATGCAATACGATGTCGTTGTTATCGGTTCAGGGCCGGGCGGTTATGTAGGCGCAATCCGTTGTGCTCAGTTAGGTTTAAAAACTGCAGTAGTAGAAAAATATAAAACTTTTGGAGGTACCTGCTTAAACGTAGGCTGTATCCCATCTAAGGCTTTGTTAGATTCTTCAGAGCATTTCCACAACGCTGCCCATACATTTACCACTCACGGTATCAACTTAAAAGATTTAAAGGTTGATATGAAACAGATGATCGCCCGTAAAGACGACGTTGTTGCTCAAAATACAGCCGGTATCACCTATTTGTTCAAGAAAAACAAAATCGATTCTTTTGAAGGCGTTGGTTCTTTTATAGATAAAAATACCATTCTGGTAACCAAAGCTGATGGTTCTACTGAAACATTATCTGCTAAAAATGTCATTATTGCTACAGGTTCTAAACCAACAGCCTTACCATTTTTACCAATCGATAAAAAACGCATCATTACTTCAACCGAAGCTTTAAATATTAAAGAAGTACCAAAAACAATGGTGGTTATTGGTGGTGGTGTAATCGGCCTGGAATTGGGTTCAGTTTATGCCCGTTTAGGTACAAAAGTTTCTGTGGTAGAATTTTTACCCTCAATTATCGGTACAATGGATGCTGGTTTAGGTAAAGAACTTCAACGTGTTTTAAAGAAAACTTTGGGCATGGAGTTTTACATGGGCCACAAAGTTACCGGCGCAACCAATAAAGGTAAAACTGTAACGGTTACTGCTGAAACACCAAAAGGCGAAACCATTTCTTTAGATGCTGATTACTGTATTGTTGCTGTGGGCCGTACGGCTTATAGCGAAGGTTTAGGTTTAGATAAAATCGGAATTACGGTAGAAGAAAGAGGTAAAAAAATCCCGGTTAACGAACATTTGGAAACTTCGGTTAAAGGTGTTTATGCCATTGGTGATGTTATTACCGGTGCCATGCTGGCACACAAAGCAGAGGATGAAGGTACTTATGTTGCCGAAACCATTGCCGGACAAAAACCGCATATCAACTATAACTTAATTCCTGGTGTGGTTTATACCTGGCCAGAAGTTGCTTCTGTAGGTTTAACCGAAGAGCAATTAAAAGAAAAAGGCGTAAAATATAAAGCGGGTTCATTCCCTTTTAAAGCAAGTGGACGCGCAAAAGCGAGTATGGATACCGATGGTTTTATTAAAGTGTTAGCCGATGCTGCTACTGACGAAGTTTTAGGTGTACACATGATCGGTCCGCGTGCTGCAGATATGATTGCTGAAGCTGTTATTGCAATGGAATTCCGTGCTTCTGCCGAAGATATTGCACGTACCTGCCATGCTCACCCAACTTATACCGAAGCATTAAAAGAAGCGGCGCTTGCTGCAACTGATAACAGGGCGATACACATTTAACTATTGGTCGTCATACTGAACTTGTTTCAGTATCTGCTTAATAAATCTTAAACAAAAAATCCTGGTATTTATACCGGGATTTTTTGTTTAATTTTTCCGTTATCTCGAGTGGAGTGCAACGTAGTCGAGATATCTATCCAGTTACATCACCCCCAACCCAATCGCGAATTCTTAAACTCCAGAGTTCATTTATTATAATTACGTCATCTCGACCGGAGCGTCGCGAAGTGGAGAGATCTATTGCGAGGTAGATCTCTCCCTGCCCGTAGCAGGCGGGTGCTCCGCTATGCTGCGGTCGACATCACGAATTGGGGCGCTTTCACCTCTGCTCTTTAGTCTTTCACCTTTTTTCCCCCCAATAATAAAAACTAAGCCTTATATTGCGCCATAAAATAAACTTTAGGGGTGCCTTCAAAACAGTTGGCTGAGAATATACCCGTTTTATAGGTGAAAAGTAAGAGGTAAAAGGCGACAGGTTAAAACCCTATGCCCTAAACCATATACCTTATGACCTATAAATGAACCTGATCCGGATCATGCCGGCGTAGGAAAATTAGTTTGTCTGCACAAGCTGTGCACAATGCATTCTGCATTTGAAGACTCCTGAAGTTGTATCACAAAATGAAGTCTTTGTTATGAATTACATTAACGTATTAACCATAGCCGGTTCTGATAGTGGGGGTGGGGCAGGCATTCAGGCCGATTTAAAAACCTTTTCTGCATTAGGTTGCTTTGGCACTTCGGTAATCACTGCCATAACCGCACAGAACACCATGGGCGTGAGAGCCGTGCATGGCATTCCGGCTGAAATGATTAAAGACCAGCTCCAGGCGGTGTTGGAAGATATTGCACCTGTGGCCATTAAAATCGGGATGATTAACCGTGCCGAAGTGGTGCAGGTGATTGAAAAAGAACTAAAGGCTTATACCAAGCAGGTTCCGGTCATTTTAGATCCGGTAATGGTGGCTACCAGTGGTCACCGGTTAATTGAACCCGATACCATTAATGAGTTAATCGCTAGATTGTTCCCTATCGTAAGCCTGGTTACTCCCAATATTGATGAAGCCATAATCCTAGCCGATCAGGAAATTTATAACCTCGATGATATGATTGCTGCAGGACGCAAAATCATTGAAAAAGGAGCAAAGGCAGTTTTGGTAAAAGGCGGGCATTTAGCCGGGCCGGTTATTTATGATGTCCTTATTGCTGGAAATGATGCCCCGTTGATATTGGAAAGCGCTTTTATCAACTCCAAAAACCTGCACGGAACAGGTTGCACCTTATCATCAGCCATAGCAGCTGAAATGGCAAAAGGCAACGATTTACTGGCCGCAATTAAAAATGCAAAAAATTATATCAGCAATGCCTTACAAGCGGGCAGCGAAGTAAAAACAGGGCAGGGCAACGGACCCTTAAATCATTTTTTTAATCCCCTAAAATTAATTATCCAATGAAATGGAGTGAGCAGGCATGGGAAAGGGTTAAACCCATCTACAATAAAATTTTAACCATGCCCTTTAATACCGAACTGAGCAATGGCACCTTGCCCAAAGAAAAATTTATCTTCTATTTAGCACAGGATGCTTATTACCTTCTGGAATTTGGGCGGACTTTGAGCACCATTAGTGGCCGAATGCAGGATGCAGAACTGATACTGGCTTTTGCCGGATTTTCTACAGGAGCAATTTTTGCCGAGCGGAGTTTACACGAGAGTTACTTTGTAGAATTTGGTTTGCCAGATAAAGTAGCACCTACTCCATCTACACTTTTGTACACCAATTATATCCTTAATCAGGCGGCTTACGCTAGTGTCGAAGTTGCCGCTGCGGCGGTGCTACCTTGTTTCTGGATTTATAAAGCTGTAGGAGACTATATTTTTGCAGAACAAACCGGAGATCAAAATCCTTATAAAAGGTGGATCGATATGTATGCCGGAGCAGAATTTGCCGCTGCAGTAGAAAAAGCAATTGCCATTACCGATCAGCTGGCTGCAGGAGTTAATGAAGAAACCAGGGAGAAAATGTTGGTTGCTTTCGAAATGGCTACACGGTTGGAATGGATGTTTTGGGACAGTGCTTATGAACAGGAAAAATGGAAAATTTAATATTTTAACCCTAATCATCGCAAATTTTTTGATTTAAAATCAAAAAATAGTCGGTATTTCCAATAGATTTAAGGAACTTTGCAGCTTAATCTATTATTTAAAACATCAATTTTGGAAGAAAGTACGCAAGACAAGGAAATTTTAGTTAACCAAGAAAATAAACCTGTATTAGCACAAAGCTCTCCAAAACAAGTCCGTTTAGCCATATCAGCCTTCTATTTTATGCAAGGCGTCTGTTTTGCAAGTTGGGCCAGCAGGATTCCCACTTTCAAGGCCTCGATGGGTTTAAACGATGCCGAATTAGGATCTATTCTTTTCGCATTGCCTGCAGGGCAGATTATTACGATGTTTTTTTCTGCAAAACTCACTACACATTTCGGTAGCAAAAAAATGCTCAGAGCAACCGCACCGCTTTATGCCATTGCCTTAACTTTTTTGGCTTTGGCAAGCACAGGCTGGCAGCTGGCCGCTTTTTTGGTGCTGTTTGGCATCACAGGTAACCTTTGCAACATTGCCCTGAATACACAGGGTGTTGCCGGTGAAAATTATTATGGCAAACCGATAATGAGCTCCTTCCACGGGGCCTGGAGCATTGGGAATTTAACCGGGGCATTAATTGCGCTTGGATTGGTGAACTTAAAACTGGGTATGTACACCCATTTTTGGATCGTTGCCTTAATATCACTGACGAATGTAGTATTTAGCTCAAAAAAATTATTAGATCACAATAGCAAACCTGATGTTCCGGCTGAAAAAACAAAGTTTTTCACCATGCCGCAGGGCATTCTGGTTTTATTGGGTATTATCGCTTTTTGCAGCATGGCTACTGAAGGTACAATGTTCGATTGGAGTGCTATTTACTTTGAAGACGTGGTGAAATTGCCTCATAATAAGGCTATTATCGGCTATGCATCGTTTATGTTTATGATGGCCAGCGGACGGTTTTTAGGTGTTTATCTGATCAGCAAATTCGGACGGAAAAACCTGTTGCAAATCAGCGGAGCCATTATCTCAATTGGTATGGCACTGGCTGTAATATTCCCAAATATTATTGTGGCTATTTTTGGTTTTATGCTTATTGGTCTGGGGGTTTCGAGTATTGTACCGATGGTTTACAGCATTGCTGGTAACAATAAAAAAGTGCCTGCAGGTAAGGCCATCACTATGGTATCGAGTATAGGTTATTTTGCCTTTTTGTTCGGTCCGCCATTAATTGGTTACGTATCGCAGTTATCCAGCTTGCGTTATTCCTTCGGGATCATTTCTGTTTTTGGCCTGCTGATCACTTTTTTGGTTACGAAGATAAAAGCTATAAATTAGGATTTCATTCCATAAAAAAACATATCTATTATTTGGAGCGCAGGTTCAGTACAAAAAAAATAAATTTCTTCCCGTTTTTCGCTTGTACGCTTTGCTTCCTCGTGCCTCGTTGCTTCAGGGTACCGCTTCAACCGGGGCTAGGTGGCCAAAACAGTGTTTCATTTTTAGGGTTGCAAGGTGCAGAAACCGTTGTTCATAAACCCGATTGTAGCGGGCATCCCGATTTAAGCATTGTTGTTTATTATTTTGGTATGCTTGCTTGTTTCACAGGTTTTATCGGGATAAAGCGCAAAGCGGGACTGCAAGCCTCCATGAACTACTGTATGCTCATTTCCAAATCTTAAACTACTAAATTTGTCTTGATTTCGGGCGGAGAGACACCAACTGATAGAATAATAAGCTTAAATTTTCTTCAATGTCTTATCTATTCTTTCCTGATTATTCCATGTTCCTTCAAGGTAGCAACTGCGAGTTCGATTAACCTGAAATTTTCTTCCTGATGCCCGTGCTGTACCTCTACATTAATATAAGGAATATTATTCTGCATGGCATAAACCGAAAGTGAACCATCGTTGGTTGCGAATTTAGATTGCAGGATTACATTAACATTTGCTTTTTTTAAACTGCTGAATAATCTTGCTTCGGTTACATAAATCAGGTCATCGCCATCCATCTGGAAGTTGATGTAAACAGAATCAGCCGTGCTGGCCAGGTCATATCCTGGCAGGTAAGAGGCGATCCCAAAGCCTCCATCAGCATTATTATGGAGTGTTAAAAAATAACCCGTCGTTTTTGGATCGTAAAAATCAACAATCTGCTTGCCCGCGCTTAGTATTGCTTTCTCGACTTCATTAGAACTGAACTTATCTTTTTTTAACCTGGTATTTACACCCACTTCTGTATAGATCGCATTGGGATCAATACGATACTGATCGTCCATATAGCTGAAATAATAATCTCTTACCGCTCCATACTGACTGTCGATCAGCTCACCACCATACCAGCGGATATAATCGAAACCAGCTTTAACACCAGTATCTTCATTGTCGTGCACCACCAAAAACTTTACGCCGTTGGGTTTGTAGCTGTATTTCACTAAGGTAATATCCAGATTACAGAGTTTAATAAAACTCGAATCGGTACTCATAGCGGCAAAAACGGGTGGATGTTGCGCTTTTACGAGGAATGTGGAAAAGATTAGGAACAGGCTAAGGATGATTTTGAACATAATCCCTAATATACAATGTGGGTACATAATTTGTTTGCTGACAGCATTGTAGAATTATCTGCGCATGGCTCAGAACAAGTTATTTAACTGTATTTTTCAATGTTCCTGTGGTAAAAAAATAATCATTCCGATTACATATGAAGATAGCTTATTGAAATAAAATTCATTATCGATAGCCAAAACTATATGTTTTTGATGAATTTTGGCTGCGGATAGATTTTTATCTACAGCCAAAACCATATATTTGATTTATATTTTGGCTGCGGATAAAATTGTTTTTCATCATTAACATTAAAAAGAAAAGAAATGGAATTGCTCATTGGAAGAATTGTTGAGAAAAAAATACTGTCAGAGGCACTTACGTCATCCTCATCAGAATTATTAGCGGTTTTTGGCAGGAGGAGGGTTGGAAAAACTTTCCTGATCCGCTCAGTCTTTCAGAAACAGCTTATTTTTGAACTTTCGGGTGTTCATGATGCAAATGCAGCTGAGCAATTGCTTAATTTTAGCAAGGCCATGGCAGATGCATTAGATTCCCCATTAACTCCTGCAACCCCCAAAAACTGGACAGAAGCCTTCTGGCAACTTAGAGAATTTGCAACCCCTATACTTAAAAAAAGAAAAGCTGTAATTTTCTTTGACGAGTTCCCCTGGCTAAGTTCACATAAATCAGGTTTTCTTTCTGCATTTGAATATTTTTGGAACCAATGGGCTTCACAACAGCCGAACCTGATTGTTGCGATATGTGGATCTGCTGCCACCTGGATGATTAAAAAGGTTGTAAATAACAAAGGAGGCCTGCACAATCGGCTGACGCGTAAAATACGCCTTTTACCTTTCACCTTGTACGAGACAGAACAGTATTTAAAAAGCAATAATATCCATCTTGACCGTTATCAGGTGCTAAATATTTTTATGGCAATGGGCGGTGTGCCACATTACCTGAAAGAACTTAAAAGAGGGGAAAGTGCTACTCAGGCTATCGACAGGCTTTGTTTCACTAAGGATGGCCTCCTCTCAACAGAATTTGCAAACCTTTACCGCTCGTTGTTCGAAAACGCAGGCAGGCACATTTCTGTAGTAAAGGCACTTGCAGACAAAACATCGGGATTAACAAGAAACGAAATCATTGCGGCATGTAACCTGCAGAGTGGAGGGACTACCAGTCTTTTGCTCGAGGAACTTGTGGAGTCTGGTTTCATTACTCCGCACCTGCCTTTTCAAAAGAATGCCAATCAGAGCATTTACAAACTCAGCGACGAATACAGCCTTTTTTATCTTAAATTTATCGAACATACCCGTGCCACCGGTGCAGGCACATGGCTAAAAAAATCATCAATGTCTTCCTGGAAGAGCTGGACTGGTTATGCCTTTGAAGGGATCTGCATGAAACATACCGGTAATATTAAACAGGCACTGGGCATTTCAGGAGTTTTTACAGAAACATCAGCCTGGCGACATGCTCCAAAAGATGGAAACGGCGCACAGATCGATCTCTTGTTAGACAGACAAGATAATGTGATTAGTGTATGTGAAATGAAATTTTCAAATACCGGGTTCGCAATAGATAAAGCTTACGCTGCGGAATTACAGTACAAACTTGAGATATTCCGTCAACAGAGCAAAACCAAAAAAGCGTTATTTCTAACAATGGTTACAACCTATGGTGTTAAAGATAATATGTATTCTATTGGCCTGGTACAGAATGAAGTGACTATGGATGATTTGTTTTTGCCACAATAGTACATCAAGAGCGTTAAGCACTCCACAAAAAAGCCCCGATTTGGGTCGGGGCTATTGATTGTTAATATGGATGTTGATTAATGTCCGTGATCTAAATCGTATTCATTTACATCTTTATGATCGTATGGTTCTTCCATCAGTTCATCAATGGTTTTTCCTTTTTTGTTGAAACCAAAGCGCTCTAACATTCTGTCGAATATTAAATACACTACCGGTACTACAATTAAGGTTAAGAATAACGAACTGGTTAATCCACCTACAATAACCCATGCCAAACCGTTTTTCCACTCCGCACCGGCGCCACTGGCCAATGCAATTGGAAGCATACCGAATACCATGGCGATGGTTGTCATTAAAATTGGTCTTAAACGAGCATGGTTGGCCAAAACAAGCGCTTCTTTGGTTTCTTTACCTTCTGCCTTTAAGTGGTTGGTAAAATCGACCAGGATAATCGCGTTTTTCGCTACCAGACCCATCAGCATGATCAAACCTAAAATGGTGAAGATACCGATTGAGTTATTGGTTAAAGCCAGCGCTAATAATGCCCCAATTACCGCTAACGGAAGCGAGAACATTACCACCAGTGGATAGATAAAACTATCGTAAAGGGCAACCATAATGAGGTAAACCAAAATAATAGAGGCTAATAAAGCGATACCTAAAGTACCAAAACCTTCGCTCTGGTTCTCCTGATCACCCGCCCAGCTGTAACTTACACCAACCGGAGCTTTTAGCTTACCATTTTTTTGCATTTCTTCCAGTTTGGCCTGGAATTCTGCAACCACGGTTCCTGTTGGTCTACCTATTGATTGAGCCTTAACTGATACCGAAGTAGACTTATTTAAACGCTCTAACTGACTCGGACCTGAACCTTCTGTAATGGTAGCAAACTGCGATAATTTAATCTGTTTACCATCAGCGTTTACAAAAATCAGGTTACGTACGTCGTCAATATTCTGACGGTTAAAGTTTTGATACTGGATATTGATATCGTATTCGTATTCACCTTTTCTGTATTTACCATCGGTATTACCCGCAAAGGCTGTCTGCATGGTAGAACCTACGGTTTGTAGGGTTAAACCAACAGCCGACATCTTATCACGGTCTACCTGAACGTTAATCTCAGGGGTTCCTTTTTCTACCGATAATTTAATCTCCGTAGCACCCGGAATCGAAGCAAGCACTTTTTGGGCACCTTCCGCATATTTTAAAGCACTATCTAAATCAGATCCCATTACCACCAACTGGATCGGTGCATTTTCTGCAATACCCAGGATACTGATCGGAACGGTTTTTACTTTTGCTCCTACCAATTCTTTAGCCAGTGCACGGCTCATTTTGGTAGCGAAAATATCAGAAGACACGCCTTCACGCTGATCGCGCTCAACAAGTTTTACGTTGATTTCTGATTTATAGGCTGTTGCCTGCGTACCACCGAAATCACCTGTTGATTGTCCAACGGTAGTAATTAGCTGGGTAATTTCCGGTTGTTTATCTAAATAAGCTTCAGCTTTTTGTGTCAGGAAGTTGGTTTGCTCTAAAGATGCATCTTTAGGTAACTCCAACTGAACCAGGAACTCGCCTTTATCCGATTTAGGGAAAAACTCAGAACCGATAAATCCACCCACCAATAAACCGCATGAACTTAAGAACATTACCACAACGGCGATTAAAGTTAACGCTTTATGGTTTAACGACCATGTTAAAATGCTGGTAATCCAAAGGGTAAATTTCTTTAACTGTTTTTCGAACCAAAGGATAAAACGGCCAAATATATTTTTGCCTTCTATGTGTTCTAACTTACCAAAACGTGAGAAGATAAGGGGTACAATGGTAAATGAAGCCACCAATGAAAGTAGTGTTGCAATAATTACCACAATACAGAACTGACGAAGGATGTTCGAAACCAGACCGGTACTTACCGCAATAGGGAAGAATACCACCACAATTACGAAGGTAATAGATACAACCGTAAAACCGATCTCTCTTGTCGCGTCAGATGCTGCCCTAACTTTGTTTTTACCCATCTCCATGTGTCGCTGGATATTCTCCAGTACCACAATCGCATCATCCACCAGGATACCTACCACGAGTGATAGCCCCAACAGCGACATTAAGTTTAAGGTAAAACCGAACAGGCTGATTCCGATAAATGTAGCAATTAATGAAACCGGAATCGATACCATTACAATTAACGCATTACGTAAACTGTGCAGGAAGAAAAGCATAACAAAGGCCACCAAAATAACCGCAAGGATTAAATCGTGGATTACCGCATCTGCAGATTCTAAAGTAAAGATCGAGCTATCGTTAACAATTCTGATATCAAGCTTATTGGCTGCGTATTCATTTTTAAGTTTAGCGATAATGGCGTGTACACCTTTACTTACCTCTACCGCGTTTGCATCACTTTGTTTAATGATCTGAATAGCGATAGATGCTTTACGATCGATACGGGCCAGTTTTTCGGTTTCTTTTTGCGAATCCTGAACATCGGCCACATCGCCTAAACGGATCTGTGCACCATCTTTAGAGGTGGTTAAAACCAGGTTTCTCAATTCTTCCATACTCCTGTATTTACCCGATAAACGGATCAATACGTCCTGGTTTTGAGTTTTTACACTTCCTGTAGGGAAATCCAGGTTAGAAGAAAGGATCAGTTGCTGCACTTGTGGCACCGAAAGGTTATAACCCTGTAATTTATCAGCATCTAATGAAACCTGAATTTCACGCTCCGAACCACCTACCAGGTTAACCTGCGCAATACCGCTTACCCTCGAAATTACCGGGGCAATACGTTTGTCGATCAGATCGTAAAAAGTAATATCATCCATATTGGCCGAGGCCGACATGGTAATTACCGGTAAATCATCCAGCGAGAATTTACTTAATGATGGCGTTTTAACATCCTCCGGTAAATCAGAAAGAATGGCATTTACCTTTCTTTGTGCATCATTTAAGGAGATATCGATGTTTGCCGCATCAGTAAGGGTGATGGTAACGGTAGATAAACTCTCAAACGATACAGAGTTGATCTTTTTAATGTTTTCCATCGATGATACCGCATCCTCAATTTTTTTGGTTACGGTATTTTCAACCTCATTTGGTGAAGCACCAGGGTAGATGGTCGAAATAGATACTACGTTGTTAGAGAATTTTGGAAGTAATTCATAACCCAACGAAAAGTAACTTAATAGCCCGAGCAAAGTAAGTGCGGTAAACACCACAATCACCAGCGAAGGCCTTTTTATAGATATATCTGTTATCTTCATTTTAATTAGTATTGCGTTTTGCGATTGGCATATCGCGTTTTTAAAAGCCGAAAAATTCCTTTAACTTATTTTACGATACTAACAGGAGCACCCTCAGTTAAGTTAATCTGTCCACTGATGATTACAGTTTCTCCTTCTTTTAAGCCATCAAGAATTTCAACGTTGTCGCCCAAAATACGACCGGCCACAACATTGCGGGTTTTAGAAGTATTGCTGGCTTTATCCAATACAAAAACCTGGTTGCTGCTTACACTACCCACAAAAGATGTACGTGGAATAATAATGCTTGGAGCCTGTTTAGGAAACTTGAATATTGCTGTTCCGTACATACCTGCTTTTAAGGTGTTTTTGTGGCTGTTGTCTACTTCAATTTCAATCGGGAAGTTTAAAGTTCCATCCGCTTTTGCCGCAATAAAAGTTACTTTTCCAGAGAAATTATCCGTTGGGAAAACAGATGATTTAATTTCGATCTGATCGCCGATTTTAAGATTTGCAACCTGCGATTCGTTTACGTTAACTTTCAGTTTTAATTTAGAAACATCAACCAGTTCGAATAACTGGGTACCCTGAGCAGTTACAAAAGCACCAACCTCAATGTATCTTTTGTTTACAATACCGTTAATTGGCGATTTAATGTTGGCATCGCTTAATTTTCTTTGTGAAGCCTGTAAACGCAATTTTGCATTTTTAGTAGCCAGTTTAGCCTGGTCTAACTGTTGTTGTGTAACACCACCAGTTTGGAACGAGCTTTGGTACCTTGCCTCATCCCTTACCGCATTCTGGTAAGTAGCTTCAGCGGTTTCTCTGTCGGTATTGATAATTTCTGCATCAATACGGGCCAAAACCTGACCTTTGCTTACACGGTCGCCTTCATCAACATTGATGGCAGTAACACGACCTGCATTTTCTGATAAGAAATTAAGTTCCTGCTTTGGAACAAAGTTTCCGTTAGCCGCAAAATCTAAATTCACAGCTTTTCTCTCTACTTCAGCAACACGAACGGCAACAGCGCCACCACCTTTAGCAATGAAAGCAGTTTTCTCTTCATTCTTCTTTTTATTGTTGCTTAAAACATAAGCTATTGCACCAAGGGCAACAACAACTACGATAATTATGGTAATTACTCTTTTCATTTCTATTGTACTAGCGATTTAATATTTCCGTTTGATTTTATTAATTGTATTTCGGCTATTTTGTAATTCAATAAAGCCTGTGTATAGCTGTTCTGTGCCGATGTAAGTGCATTTTCTGTATCCAGAAGATCAGTTAAAGAAGCTAAGCCATTGTTATAGTTGTTCTGTGTGCTTTTGTAAATTTCCTGAGCTAAATCGGCATTTTTACGTTGCGATTTAATGGTGTTAAGGTTGTTGCGCAACTGTATTTTAGCGTTCTCGTAAGCCAGGTTTAAAGAGTTTACAGATTCTTTTCTGCTTTCTTGTGCTTTTTTAATGTTCACATCTGCCTGGCGGATTTTTGAACGTGTTAAAAAGCCGTTAAAAATTGGCACTTTTAAAGTTAGTCCAACTGCTGATGCGCCATACCCGATTGCAGCAGCATTAGATTTTAAGAAATCGAAACCGTCACTCTGGCTTGAATACGTGTAATTTCCGGTTAAAGCCAGTGATGGATAATATTCAGCAACGTAAGCTTTTCTCTGGAGCGATAAAAGTTTATCCTGATTGTTCAAAAGTTTAACTTCTGTTCTGTTGGCCAGATCGATAGAATCTGTAAATACAGGTAAGGTAGTTACTTCAGTTAATTCGGTAGCAGGCAGGATAATTGGTGTAGAAACCGGCATACCCATCGAGAATTTCAACTGATTTTCCAATTGTGTAATCGCGTTGATGGTTTGTTCACGTTGTGTAGTAAGGTTAGTTAAGTTAACATTAATACGGTCAACATCAATTTTTCTGGCCAAACCATTTTTAAACTGGTTTGAAACAATTTTCTCTACAATCTTCACATTTTTAATGTTGGTGTCGATTACGTTAAGCTGTTGTCTGTTTACCAAAACCTGGTAATAATTATTGGCAACCAGTTCGATAATCTGTTCTTCCGTTAATTGCGAAGTAAGGTTGTAATACTCTTCGCTCGATCTTGCAGCCTGTAAACCGGTAAAAACCTGCTGGTTAAACAACTGTTGCGAAAGTTGAACACCCGCAGTCGAATTCCAGTTCTGGCCCAATTTAATCGCCTGTGTCTCCCCTCCGAAATTTGCAACCAATTGACCGATAATCGGGTTGTAGGTTAAACCCACATTTCCTGTAAGCTGAGGTAAAGCCTGCGCCCTAACTTCCTCTACCTTATATCTTCCGCCTTCAATATCCAGTTTCGCATTCCGGACCTTTGTATTGTTTTGGAGCGCATAGGTTAGCGCATCTTTTAAGGTAACCTGCTGCTGTGCAGTTACCAGCTGGGGTAAAACCGAGCCGATTAGCAGTAGAAGCATTAATTTTACCAATTTTACTCTAAGCATAATGTATTGTTTTTTTGTTTTTGGGTTCTTATCTATTTAAGTTTTTATTTCAATCTGCGCATCTTAAACCCCTTACAAATATGGTAGTGAGGTTTTTTTGCTTCAGTGTCATTTTATTAAATGCCTTTTTATCCGGGAAAAGATCTTTACCTGTTTCCATTATGCACATGGTGCAAAGGCCCATCAAACTTTCTAGGTAAAGCTCTGCCACATGGAAAGTATCATCGTGCTCTATTTCCCTTTTTTCTTTTGCGCGGCTAAAAATTTCTGCAAAGAATTCTTTTTCTGATCCTTTTAGGGTTTGTAGCTTGCCTTTTATCACATCATCATTTAATAAATCAGGAATACCTTCGGTAATCCGCAACATGTAATATTTTTGAAAAAAGGTGTTTCTAACGTCTATGGTGTTAAAAAGAATCTCTTCTAAAGGAAGATCGGGATTGTATTTCTTTTTGATCAGTTCAAAAAAATCATGGAATACCCTTTCTATTACGCCTATAATTAAATGTTTTTTATCCGGGAAATAATAATAAAGCGATGGTTTGGAAACGGAAAGATCTTCTGCAATATCATTCATTGTGGTTTTACCAATACCAAAATGGATGAAGCGTTTTATCGCACCATCAATAATCTGCTCTCTCTTTTTATCGGCTACAATCATTTTACTTTTCTACTTTCTGACTTTTTTAATATTTTAGTCAAAAATAGTGCTAAAAAATCATTTGTCATGAAAGGTTTGTTCAAAAGCGCATTAAGCTTACAATTCTATGACGCATTTTTGTTTCTTCTGCTGTTTATATATCTTTACAAACCAATCATTTATAAATCTTGTCAGTATTCCTTAACGTTTTAACTGTATTATTTACCATCGTTTTGATGGAGTGTTTATCATGGTTTATACACAAGTATTTATTCCACGGACCGCTGTGGTTTATGCATAAAAGTCATCACCAGAAAGCGAAATCATTTTTCGAGTGGAACGATATTTTCGCGCTATTATTCGCTGCACTTTCCTTGTATTTAATGTACACCGATCGGGATGAGCTGGGTTACAGGTTTTTTATCGGCTTAGGCATTTCTTTATATGGCATGGTTTATTTTGTGGTGCACGATTGGTTTGTGCACCGTAGGTTTAAAACCTTTAAAAGCAATAACACTTATTTACAGGCAGTGAGGAAAGCGCATAAAATCCACCACAAAAACAGAGGTAAGGAGAAAGGAAAAGCTTTTGGGTTGTTGTTTGTAAGGAAGAACCTAATAAAAAATGATTAGTATATTTTTTAACTAATTAATCAGTTTTATATTTATGTTGTAAATATAAAACTGATGAGAAAACTTATTTTTTGCTTTGCATTACTCTTTAGAGGATGATACATGCACGATTTTAGCTCACCGGCAGAATTATACACAACCTTCTCAAACCGTTTAAAAACAGTAATAAAGGAAAAGCAATTAAAAAGAAAATCGATGAAGAAAAGAATAATGCTTCATGAATTTAGCAGTGGTTATTCTTGGCAAGGTGCTTGTACTTGTATTTTAAACTTGTGCTATGAAAAAAATCTATTATTGCTGTTTATTTTTATCATTTGTTGTTATTACATCATGCCATAAAAAAGCAAAAACCGATCAGGACCGGGCCGTTGAACTTGTAGAAGCTAAGTATAAAGACAGCGACCAAAAACTCAGTTTCGACAATGCAAAGCTTGATAGTCTCTATAATATTTCTCCAGAAGCTTATGGCGATAGCCTTGCAAAAGGGAATGAACTGGATGCTACTTTAGCTAAATTGGAAAGTGAGATTGAGCATTTAAGTCAGGCTGAATCTGATAGTGTAGGTTTAATCAGCGCAAAATTGACAAAAGAAAGGTACCATTTACTGGAGCTTGCCAAAACCAAACCTGTTTTTATCGGCTGGCAGCTTACCGGCGTTAAAATAGAAGCGCCACAGCAGGCAGTTAAAAGCTTTCACTTTGATAAGGCAATTACAAAAATTGTAGAATAATTAGCCCGTAAACTAATTGGGGAGCAAATGCCACATCTTTAAATTACGCTATCTATTTATTTCTTACTTTTGCCGCATAACACAAAATCAAAATGCTTCAAATTCAGGAAAATATTTCATTAAAACCTTATAACTCCTTTGGTATCGATGTTAAGGCTCATTTTTTTGCCGAAATATTTTCGGAAGATGATTTGAAGGAACTTTTTCAGCGTGACCTGGTTAACTCCCAAAAGCTGTTTATTATTGGCGGAGGGAGTAATGTGTTGTTTACTCAAGATTATAATGGCTTAGTCATCAAGATTAGCATCAAGGGAATTAAATCTGAAATTATTGAAGATAAAGTATCAGTAACTGCAGGAGCTGGTGAAGTTTGGAACGATTTTGTAAACTATTGTGTAGCGCATCATTTTGCTGGGGTAGAAAATTTAAGTTTAATTCCGGGCACGGTTGGGGCATCGCCTATACAAAATATTGGTGCCTATGGCGTAGAACTGAAAGATGTTTTCGGCAGTTGTACTGCATTTGAAATCAAAACCGGAACAATTAAAACCTTTACCTATGCTGATTGTCATTTCGGGTACCGCGAAAGTATTTTTAAAGGTGAATTAAAAGGGCAGTATATCATTACTTCGGTTACTTTCCGATTGTCTTCCTCAGCAAAAATTAATACCTCTTATGGTGCAATTGAAACAGAACTTCAGGCCAGGGGGATTGAAAACCCAAACATTGCAGATGTTTCTGCAGCAGTATCACATATCCGCGTAAGTAAACTGCCTGATCCCTCTACCATTGGCAATGCAGGTAGTTTCTTTAAAAATCCGGTAATCGAAAAGTATGAATTTGCAGATATTGTGGCTAAACACCCCGATGTGGTGCATTATTCAACACCAGATGATAAAATTAAACTGGCAGCAGGCTGGCTAATCGAGCAATGTGGCTGGAAAGGCAAAATTGTAGGCAATACCGGTACCTGGAAAAACCAGGCTTTGGTTTTAGTTAACCATGGCGGCGCAACTGGCACAGAAGTTTATCAGTTTTCTGAACAAATTATAGACAGTGTAAAGTCTACTTTTGGAGTCACTTTAGAACGGGAAGTAAATATTCTGTGACGAAAAGTTGCTGTAGGATGTATTTACGCTTTTGGCACCGTGCCAGAAATTTTTGGTACTAAGTTTGTTTAGGTTTAGTAGAATAAGCAATAATTTGTTTTAATCTACCTAAAGCTAAAAATCATGACAAAATTTGAATTCAATCATCTGGTTAATCATCACTCGGTATCACTTAGGTCTTATGCTTTAAATTTCACTAAAGACGCAGAAGACGCAAATGATTTGGTTCAAGACACCATGCTTAAAGCAATTACTTATTATAATAAGTTTAAGGAGGGTACGAACCTGAAAGGCTGGTTATTTACCATTATGAAAAACACTTTCATTAATAACTACCGTCGTTTGGTAAAAACCAATACTTTAATTACACAGAGCGAAGATATTTCTTCAGCGAACCTTTCATATAGTGCTACTAAAAACCAGGCAGAGAGTAAATTTGTATTAGGCGATATAGATAAAGCTCTTTCTCAATTGCCGGAAGAATATTATGTGCCGTTTATCCGTTATTTTGAAGGATATAAATACCACGAAATTGCTGATATGCTTGAAATTCCAATCGGAACCGTTAAAACACGTATTCACGTAGCCAGAGGAATTTTGAAAAAATACTTAAAAACATATTCGAAAGAAATTGCCAGTACCGAAATGGCTTAAGATACATCAATCGAAAAACAAGGGGCTCAGATATTATCTGGGCCTTTTTTGTGTTATTTATTTCCATTGAAGGTATTGTCATTTAGAGTGGAATGCAATGAAGTTGAGAACCCGAATGCTCAGCGAAGCTTAATCTGCCTAGAATAGATTTCTCCCCGCCTGTACGGGCAGGCGTTCTGCTATGCTACAGTTGAAATGACGTCATTTAATTTAATTGGTCGCCTGGAGTAGATTAATGCAATTTCATCCCAAAACGTCTTAAAAAGCAAAAGGCCTGAAACTTCAGGCCTTTTTGCTTATCATATATTTGGTTAGTTGATTCTTATTTTTTCTTTCAACAATTCGCCTTCTCTCTTATTTCGAAACAAATGCAAACCCCGAACGATTATGTGTTTTGAAGCTTTATTGCAGTGTTTTTGTTTTGTGGTTATAAAGATAAGGGAAATTTTAAATTTGTCAAGCTTTTTTTAACTTTTTTTTTATTTCTTTTGCTACCACTTGCCCGGATATGATTGCAGGCGGCACTCCGGGGCCTGGAACGGTTAATTGTCCCGTATATAAAAAATTTGTTACTTTACTTTTCATCTTCGGTTTTAGAAAGGCGGTCTGTTTCAAAGTGTTTGCTAATCCATACGCATTTCCTTTAAAAGCGTGATAATCGGCTACAAAATCATTCATGGCATAACTGCGTTTAAACAGAATGTTATCTTTAATGTCGTTTCCGGTTAAATTTTTAAACCGGTCGATTAATAAATTAAAATATTCTTCCCTTTTGCTTTCGCTATCTTTTAAATTTGGTGCAAGCGGAACCAAAAAGAAAAGATTCTCGCAACCCTCCGGTGCTACACCCGGATCGGTAACCGAAGGACAACAAGCGTAAAACAATGGTTTTGATGGCCACTGCGGATCGGTATAGATTTCTTCGGCATGCTGATCGAAATCTTCATCGAAAAACAGGTTATGATGTAGTATGTTATCCAGTTTTTTATTTAAACCGATGTAAAATAAAAGACAGGAAGGGGCCATGGTTCTTTCGTCCCAGTATTTTTCGCTGTAATTGCGGTATGGCGCATCAAAAAGGTGTTGGTCGATGTGGTGATAATCGGCATTGCCTATAAAAAATTCGCTTTTAAAACTGCCTTTATTGGTAATCACCTCTTCGGCAATATTGTTTTTAACTGCTATCTTGGTTACTTCAGTATTAAAAATAAACTTTACACCCTGCTCTTCGGCAATGTTTTGCATGGCGTCTACAATTTTGTGCATACCACCCAGTGGGTACCAGGTACCTAAAACGAGATCGGCATAGTTCATTAAACTGTACAGGGCCGGGGTATTTTGTGGTGTAGCTCCTAAAAATAAAACCGGGAATTCTAACAATTTTCTTAGTCGCTCATTTTTAAATAGTTGATGAACGTGCCTGCGCATATTGCCTAAAAGCTGAAGCTTAATTCCGCTGGCGGCTAAACGCGGATCGAAATACTCCATTACGCTGTGCGAAGGCTTAAAAACATACTCATTCATGCCCACATCGTATTTGTATTTGGCCTGATCTAGAAAGGACTGGAGGTTTTTAGTGCTGCCAGGTTCTAATTGTTCGAACAACTGGTATAAATAATCTAATGTTGCCGGTACATCAAGCGTATCATCTTTGCCAAAGTAAATGCGGTAAGAAGGGCTTAACCTTTTCAGCTCGTAAAAATCAGAGGTTGTTTTATTAAAGAGCTGGTAATAATTTTCGAAAACATCAGGCATCCAGTACCAGCTTGGACCCATGTCAAAAAGGAAACCATCTTTTTTCCAGGTACGGGCGCGTCCGCCGGCCATTTCGTTTTTTTCGATTACTGTAACTTCGCAGCCGTCTTTTGCAAGTAAAGCAGCAGCAGCCAGGCCCGCAAAGCCGGCACCAATAATGGTTACCCTGGGTTTTTTCTCCATGGTGTAAATAAAGTAAATTTATTGCGTTTTGTTTTTGTTTTTTGTCATTCAATAGACTTTGTCATCCTGAGCGTAGCGAAGGATCTGTTGTGTATTAGCACTTACTTAAATGTTTCACTGGCTTTGATGGTAAGGTGATATTTGGGTTCAGTGTTTCATTGGTTGGAGATCCTTCGCTGCGCTCAGGATGACAGCGGGGTAAAAAGATTTGTCATTCTGAACGCAGTGAAGAATCTGTTTTGTATTAGCACTTACTTAAATGTTTCACTGGCTTTGACAGTAAGGTGATGTTTGAGGTTCTGTGTTTCATCAGTTAGAGATCCTTCGCTGCGCTCAGGATGACAGTGAGATTAAGTGTGTAGAAACGACTTATTCTTCAATAACCATATCATTAAGAAAATTCCAGTTTTTGTTTTTTAATTCAATTAAAGCATTCTTTTTTGTCCTTGTCCAGCCTTTTATTTCCTTTTCACGTTCAATAGCAAATTCAATGTGTTCAAATCTCTCAAAAAAAACCAGGTAGTGGCAGTTGTATTTATATGTAAAAGCAAATTTATTTTCTTTGTTATCTATATGTTGCTTAAGTCTTGCTTCCAAATCATTGGTTACTCCGGTATAAACAACAGTTTTGTTCTTGTTTGTTAAGATGTAAACGAAATAATTATGATCCATTATTAAAAATAAATATTTTTTTTAATAAAGTATTTGCCATTCTGAGCGCAGTGAAGAATCTGTTTAATAGCTGCACAATCGCAAAATCTCGAATTTGCTTTGGTAAAGAGATATTTTGGGGTTCTGTGTTTCATTGGTTAGGGATCCTTCGCTGCGCTCAGGATGACAGCGGTGTAAAAGATTTGTCATTCTGAACGCAGTGAAGAATCTGTTTTGTATTAGTTCTTACTTAAATATTTCACTGGCTTTGATGGTAAGGTGGTGCTTGGGGGGCGGTGTTTCATTGGTTGGAGATCCTTCGCTGCGCTCAGGATGATAGTGGGGCAAAAATATTTGCCATTCTGAAAGCAGTGAAGAATCTGTTTTGTATTAGTTCTTACTTAAATGTTTCACTGGCTTTGACAGTAAGATGATGTTTGTGAGTCGGTGTTTCATTGCTTAGGGATCCTTCGCTGTGCTCAGGATGACAGTGGGGCAAAAATATTTGCCATTCTGAACGCAGTGAAGAATCTGTTTAATAGCTGCACAATCCCGAAATTTTGAATTTGCATTGGTAAAGGAACAATTTGGGGTTATGTGTTTCATCGGTTAGAGATCCTTCGCTGCGCTCAGGATGACAGTGGGGCAAATGCGCTCAGCTTTTCTTACCTTTACACCCAAACATGATTAAACTACGCATTATCTTTTTTCTGCTCATTGCAGCATGTAATATTACTTATGCCCAGTTATCTACCCAGGAAATTGCGGTATTGAAAACCAACATGGTCAAAGCAGTAGAAAACGCTAAACTCACCGATTCTTTATTTACTAAATTGAATAAACTGCCAAATAAAACAGCACTGATTACCGGTTATACAGGTACTTTAGAAGCATTAAAAGCAAAACACTCATGGAATCCGTATAATAAGATTAAATATGTAAGCCAGTCGCTAAAAACTATGCAAAAAGCGATAGATATGGATAAAGAAAATATGGAAATCCGTTTTATGCGTTTTTCAATCGAGTTTTACACCCCTGCTTTTTTAGGCTTTAGTAAAGATCTGGCAACAGATAAAAAGGAAATTATTAAACATTATCAAAATGAAAATTTTGGCCTTGCCGACGATGAACTGGTTAAAAATGTAGCCAGATTTATGATTGATAGTAAAAAATGTACACCTGCAGACATTAAAATTTTAAAGAAACACCTCTAAATGAATTATACCTATTTACTTATTAACCTCGCCGTAATTTTTTTTCCGCTGGTTTTATCTTTCGATAAAAAGGTGCATTTCTTTAGCAAATGGAAATTTATATTTCCTGCCATATTAATTACCGGAGTAGTGTTTTTAATCTGGGATATGCTGTTTACCAAACTTAATGTGTGGTCGTTCAACCCCGATTATTTGATCGGTATAAACTTAATGGGCTTGCCTTTAGAAGAAATGCTCTTCTTTCTAACCGTTCCATACGCTTGTGTGTTTATTTACGAGTGTTTAAATGCTTATTTCCCGAAAAACCATCTGCAGAAATATAGTCTGGCAGTAAGTAATTTATTTCTGGGTTTGTGTGTGGCTATGTTATTTTTTGGTTACAGTAAATGGTACACATTTATCAATTTCGGTTTTTTACTTTTGGTATTGGGGTATGTAGAATATGTAAATGTAAAATTCAGGTTTATGTATAAATTTTACAGGGCCTATTTCGTTTCGCTTATTCCTTTTTATATCGTGAATGGATTTTTAACGGCTATTCCGGTGGTGATGTACAATAACAAAGAAAATCTAGGTTTTAGGGTGGGAACAATCCCTTTCGAAGATCATTTTTATTTAATGGGCTTGTTATTGATGAATGTTTTTCTGTATGAGGTTTTTAAGGCTAAAGCGAATAGAAGCGTAGTGTAAGATTAAATTCGTTGATTTTTTGCTGGAAAATGAATGTTTGGTAATGCTTAGGGGGCTGCGGTCCCGCTTTTCGTTTGTAGTGCCGGCGTGAAGCCGGCAGCTACCACTACAATCGGGTTTAACAACAAGGGTTTGTGCACCCTGCAAACCCCGAAGATGAAATAAAGCCCTGGCCACCTAGCCCCGGTTGGAGCGGTACCCTGCAGCAACGAGGTACGAGGAAGCAAAGCGTATAAGCGTAAAATGGGAAGAAATTAAGTGTTTTGCAGCGGTTTTGCGCTTCTAACCCAATAAAATTCGTCATCTCGACTGGAGCCTTTTGCGGAACGCCTGCCCGTACAGGCGGGGAGAGATCTGTGCTCAATAGATTTAGCTTCGCTGAGCCTTCGGGTTCTCGATTGCGTTGCACTCCGCTCGAAATGACGGTATCACTGGAGAGACTGTCTTCTTAAATTTTTCTATCTTCAACCCGAAATTAACATCAATGGATTTACCCGCTTATACCAAACAACAGCTCGCCTTACGCAATGGACAGGACAAACCACAGATTTGGGTAGCTTACAAAGGGCTGATTTATGATATGACGGATAGCAGGTTATGGCGCAACGGTAAACATTATGAACATTGGGCCGGACAGGATTTAACCGACGAACTGCCCGACGCACCACATACCGAAGCCGTTTTCGAGAAATTTACGCCCATTGCCGTGTTGGTTAAACCAGGTTCATTTTAGTGAGCGTAGCTTGTTTTAACTCCTTAAATTCAGACGGCCTTTTGCCTACCATTTTATAAAAAGTATTACTAAAAGAGGAAATACTGTTATAACCCACCTGGTAGGCCACTTCGCTGATGGTGGCATCGCTTTCCAGTAATTTTTCCATTGCTTTAATCATCCGGGCCAGTTTCAGGTATTGAAAAAAGGAAGTATCCAAAGCCGATTGAAATAACCTCGAGAGCGTACGTTCACTAAAGCCCATAGCCTTACCCACACTTTCTAAACTCATGCCATCATCGGCCAGTCCATCCACAATATGCCGCAATACCGGGCGCAACCGCATGTTTTCGGTAGTAGGGAGCGCAATAGGCAGCGGATGTTCGCTCACTACCGGCAGAATATTTTTTAGCGTATTTAAAAAATCGTATTCATGCGTTTTCGGGGTAATATTCCCGTTCCAGCGCTCCGAAAAGAGGAACATTTCGAGCAAAAGGTTATTTACAGGATAAATGCCAATCTTTTTATAAAATGGGTTTTCATCGTCGGTAGTGCTATCGAAATAGATGTTCCGCACTATGGCGGCATGGTAGCGGTGTTGCAAATGGTGCTCTACCCCGGCGGGGATCCAGACGTAGTGCCGGGCAGGCAAAAAGTAAGATTTTTCTTTAGTGTATAAAAAAATAATGCCGCCTTCTACATAAGTAAGCTGCCCCTTTAAATGGGTATGGTCTTGAAATCGGTCTTCGAACCTGCTATGCCAAACATACATGGTTTCTGGTTTTTCGTCGATTGCAAATAAAAGGTCTTCGTTGCTAACTTTTATCATTTGGCTGGTTTGAATAAATATCTGTCAGTTTAGATAAAACAAAGTAACAAATCTGTAGCGAAATTTGCATTATTAATTAACAGATATGATTTTTTTAAAGCGTAAAAGAATGTTCTGGGTATGCATGGCCTTTCTTTTATCATCAGTTTTTGTACATGCACAAGCCGTTCCCGATCAAAGCAATTTTACCATTAATCAAGTTTGGGCACTGGCTGATAGCAACAATAAAAAGATGCAGATGCAGGGACTTAACGTGCAGGCTGCCGATGTACATGTAAAAGTAAGTAAGGCAGAAAGATTGCCTGAAATTGCTGCCGAAGGACTTTATGCACACGTTTTTCCGTTACCCATTTACGAAAACGGGTTATTCCATACCCCGAGCCAGTTTCCGGTTGCGCCCACATATTATAAAGCCGGTGCCGATGCTTATTTCAATATCTATAACGGCGGAAAAACCACTACCGAAATTAATGCTTCGAAAGTAGAAAGTGAATTGAGCAGGATCCAAAAAAGCCAGAGCAAACAGGAAATCCATTATACCGCAGCGGTTTATTTTTATGATGTATTCCGCAATATTTCTTACAGGACTTTATTGGAGCAGGACATTCGCGACCGCGAAAAGCAATTGGCTGAAATTAACCAGCTCTATAAAAACGGTACAATATTAAAAAGTGATGTGTTAAGGGCCGAATTACGTCTTTCGAAACAAAAAATGCTGCTTACCGAAATCGAAAACAGCATCGGCATTGCCAAACAGAAACTCAACATTTTAATCGGGAGGGCAGATGATGCGCCTTTAAATCCACAGATCTCAGACCAGGAAACAGATGCTATTGCGTTAAAACAGGTTGATGAATATTTTAATGATGCAAAAACAGCGTCGTATAAGATACAGATTTCGGAAAAAGAGCAGGCGCTGGCCAAACTGAAGCTTAAAAATGTAAAATCGAATATCATGCCTTCTCTGGGTTTCTTCGGTGAATATACTTTTGCTTATCCGCAGATCCAGTTTTACCCTTATGCACTTTCGCTTTACAGTAATGGTATGGTTGGGCTTAAGCTTAAAATTCCGATTTCATCGTGGTACACCAATCAGCATAAAGTAAAAGAAGCGGAAATTAAAGTACATCAGCAGGAGGTAGAAGATGAGGATGTAAAAGATCATATCCGCCAGGAAGTGCAGGAAAACTATATCCGCTATAAAGAATCGGTGCAGCGCATCACATTGGCCGAAGAGAACATTAAACAGGCTGCAGAAAGTTACCGTATTGTGCAGAATACGTATTTCAATCAGTTGTCGCTTTTAACCGATCTGCTTGATGCCGAAACCCAGTTACTGCAATCGAAGTTCGAACTGACCACTGCAAAAGTGAATGCCAAAATGCAATATTATCAATTACAAAAAGCCGTAGGAAATTTATAAAATGAACACACAGAAACAAAGCAAAGCCGATAAAATCATCAGCAGAATTACCACCATCATCGCGCTCATCGTTTTAGCGGTGCTAATGGTATGGGGTGGGAAAACCCTTTTCGGCTATATCAAATATGAAGAAACCAACGATGCGCAGGTGGATGAGTACATTAATCCCGTAACGGCAAGGGTAAGCGGTTACATTAAAGCGGTAAAATTTGAAGAAAACCAGGAGGTGAAAAAAGGCGATACGCTGGTGCTTATTGATGATGACGATTATACCGTACAGCAGGATGAGGCTTCGGCTTCGTTGTTAAATGCCAAAGCACAGGTTTCGGTACAGCAAAGTAACATTAAAACCGCACAGAGTACCGCAATGGTTGCTGCAGCTAAAATTGCAGCTGCAAAAGCAAAACTCTGGAAACAGCAGACAGAATATAACCGCTATAAAAAACTTTTCGATGCAGAATCGGCCACACGCCAGCAATTAGAAACGATAGAAAGTTTATTGCAGGTAGCACAGGCCGAATACCTGGCGGCCAAAGAAGATTATGCAACTGCCATTTCGAGAACGAACGATATTAAAGCGCAGCGCGAAGTACTGGCATCTGAAATAAAAAGAAGAACAGCAGTAGTAAAAAGAAATAACCTGAATACCTCCTACACAGTTATTGTAGCACCTTACGATGGCAAAATGGGCAGAAGAACGATACAGGTGGGGCAATTGGTTCAAACCGGCCAAACCATCGCCTATCTGGTTGATCGCAGCGCAGGGAAATGGGTAGTGGCCAATTTTAAGGAAACGCAGATTGCTAAAATGCATGTTGGTGAAAAGGTAAATGTAGAAGTCGATGCTTTCCCCGGACAGTCGTTTCAAGGTGAAATAGAATCCCTTTCCGGTGCAACAGGTTCGCGGTTTTCGTTATTGCCGCCAGATAATTCGACCGGAAATTTCGTGAAAATTGCACAAAGAATCCCCGTACGTATCCGCCTGGATAAGCAGGATAAAGGGCTTGATGCCTTAAGTGCGGGCATGAGTGCCAGTGTTAAAGTGAAAAAAAATGACTGATCGTTTGCCCATATTTAAAAAAAGGGTACCCGAATGGCTGGTGATACTGAGCATTTTTGCGGTGCTCCTATCATCCGTATTGCTTTTTGCACTATCTACCGCTGATGGTACCGCTGCGGCAGGTTATTATGGGGCCAGTGCCTCCGACATCCAGTTTTCAATGTTGATGTTTTACGCAGCTGTAGCCAGTTTTGCAGTGGTAGAGCGGCGGTTTTTCGCCCGGGTAGTTACCAAAGATTACCTGCTGATCTGTATTATTTTAGAAATCCTGATTGCCTATTGGTGTTACCATACGCGTGAAATGTGGCTGATTTTTACCCTTCGTTTTTTACAGGGAATCGTAAACTGTGGTTTAACAAGCATTTCGCTGAATCTGCTTTTTAGCCGCTTAAAATCAGAACATGCAAAAGAAACCGGTTATACCATTTTTTATGGAATGATCCTTTGTGTATCGCCCCTTACAGCATTGTTTTCGGTGCCCATTGTAGAAAATTATGAATATAATGTGGTTTATAAGGCCATTATTTTCTGCTTTTTACCAAGTGCCGTGCTGCTTTTCAGTGTAATTAATCGTGTGCACATTTTGCGCAAAACACCACTCTATAAAATAGATTGGATGAGTTTTGTACTTTTCTCAACCATGTTGGTGCTAATTGCTTACGTATTGGTTTATGGGCAGGAGTACGATTGGCTGGATGACGAAAGCATTGTTTATTCTATATTGGCCATTCTGTTTCTGTTTGTGGTTTCGATAGCCCGGCAGCGTACTTTGAAAAGACCTGCAGTTGATCTGTCGGTGTTTAAATCGAGGAATTTCGCCATCGGGATTGTTTTTTTGGTAATTCTGTATATCATTCGCGGTGCTTTCAGTTTAACTTCTTCTTATTTTATTACGGTTTTAGGAATGGATTCGCTGCACGCCAACGAAATGATGATTTTTAATATCGCCGGGGTAGTAGTTGGTTCTATCATCGCGATCCGTTTTCTTATTCGTCAGAGACATTTAAGAATACTGTGGGTAACCGGTTTTGTATTCCTTTTTGTGTTTTTTATATGGATGTGTCAGTTATTTGCAACCGAAGCGGGGACGGATAACTTTTACCTGCCTTTGTTTATGCAGGGTGTAGGTGCAGGTATGGTAATGTCGCCGATTGTGATGTTTATTATGTCATCAGTACCTGAAAATATGAGTCAGTCGGCGTCTTCTGTAGGGATTTTCGTTCGTTTTTCGACTTTTAGCCTGAGTTTAGCCTTTATTAATTTCTATCAGTTATACTTTAAAGGAAAACATAACGATGATTTGCGGAGTAACCTTACTTTACTCGATTTTAACCTGCCGGATAGGTTAAAAATGTATCAATCGGTACTAAACAGCAGGGGGATGCCCCGCGATGAAGCTGGTAAAGCGGCAATTGGCTTGCTCAATAAAGCTGTGCAAAAGCAAACATTTCTACAGTTCTGTGTAAGCTATTATGAGTGGATTGCGGTACTTTGTTTACTATCGATTATTCTGATTGCCCTACAACCGGTTATCAGCAGAACGGTGATTAATTTAAGGAACAGGCAGCCTGCAGCGGTAGGGTTTTAGTAGGTGAAACGAAACGTAATGCGATGGAGAGATTAATTGACTTAGATCTAGCTTCGGTGGCTTAAACTTTGACAATCTTTATGCATACAGCCGAAAAAGATTGTCAAAGTAAGTGCTTATCAACCGGTGCGGAGAGATCTGTCTCGAGATAGATTTCTCCGTTCCGCTACCGATGAAAAATCGGCACGCTACAGTCGAAATGACGGAATGGGCTAAAAAAAACCGCAGGTTTAGAAGAAATTCATCCCTTAAACCTGCGGTTCCTTTATTTTGAATTGCCAGTTGTCAACTGAAAACTGCCAATTGAGAACTGATTAAGCTTCTATTGTAAACGCGCTTAAGCTTACAAACTGTTGAATCCTTGCGGCAACTTCTTCATCAGTTAGGTTTAACAACTTTTCTGTTCCGAATTTTTCAACGCAGAAAGAAGCCAGTGCCGAACCATAAATGATCGCATTTTTCATGTTATTGAAGTTGATGGTGCCCACTTTTGCTAAATAACCGATAAAACCACCTGCAAAGGTATCGCCTGCACCGGTTGGATCGAAAACTTCTGCCAATGGTAGCGCGGGAGCAGAGAAAATCTGATCTTCATGGAACAATAATGCACCATGTTCGCCTTTTTTAATAATCAGGTATTTTGGTCCCATGGCAAGGATTTTTTTAGCTGCCTTAACTAACGAGTATTCGCCTGATAACTGACGGGCTTCTGCATCGTTAATCGTTAATACATCAACCAGTTTAATGGTTTCCAGTAAATCATCCATCATAATGTCCATCCAGAAGTTCATGGTATCCATTACGATTAGTTTCGGGCGGTTTTTAAGGCGCTTAATTACGGTTTGCTGTACCTGTGGTGTTAAATTGCCCAACATCAGGTATTCGCAGTCCTGATAGCTTTCAGGGATAATCGGGTCGAAGTTTTCCAATACGTTTAATTCCGTAATTAAAGTATCGCGGCTGTTCATGTCGTTATGGTATTTCCCCGACCAGAAAAATGATTTTTCGCCTGCTTTAATCTGTAATCCTTCGGTATCAATGCCGTGATTGGTAAAGGTATCGATGTCTGACTGATGGAAATCATCGCCAACCACTGCTACAATTTTTGCTTTATTATAAAAGTAAGAAGCAGCTAAACTTGCGTAGGTTGCAGCCCCACCAACAATTTTATCCGTTTTTCCGAAAGGAGTTTCAATAGCATCAAAAGCTACAGTACCTATGATTATCAGGCTCATATCTTTGTATTAATTTTTTTTCTAAATTTTTTCACTGCAAATATTGCATAAATAATTTAAAAGCCCTAATATTGCATTCCCAAAACGAACAAGGGTATGTATGTTGTAAAGCATCAATAACCACGTTTTAGGAAACAACCAGCACTCCTTCTTAGCTCAGCTGGTTGAGTCCCGCAGGTGCGGGATTAATCAGAGTTAAGAAACGATCAGAGGATTTTGATCGGAATTAGTATAAACAAACCAGAATAAATAAATATTCCTTCTTAGCTCAGCTGGTTGAGTCCCGCAGGTGCGGGATTAATCAGAGTTAAGAAACGATCAAAGGATTTTGATCAAATTTAGTAAAGTACAACCAGAATAAATAAATATTCCTTCTTAGCTCAGCTGGTTAGAGCATCTGACTGTTAATCAGAGGGTCGCTGGTTCGAGCCCAGCAGAGGGAGCTTCAAAAACCACAATGAAAGTTGTGGTTTTTTGCGTTAAGGACATTTTAAGAGCCTTCCGGATCAGCTGGTTAGCGTCCCGCAGTTGCGGGATTAATCAGAGGGTTGCTGGGAGTAAGATCCCGATTTTTCGGGAAGCCCAGCAGAGGGAGCTTCAAAAACCACAATGAAAGTTGTGGTTTTTTGCGTTAAGGACATTTTAAGAGCCTTCCGGATCAGCTGGTCAGCGTCCTGCAGTTGCGGAATTAATCAGAGGGTTGCTGGAGAGTAAGATCCCGATTTTTCGGGAAGCCCAGCAGAGGGAGCCGGTTTGAAAGCTTTACAACGAAATTGTAAGGCTTTTTTGTTTATAACAACATTCCGTTTTAATATACTTCTACCTCATTCACTCAAATTCAACAACATAACCCGTGTAACATTATTAATAGTTAGTCTATCGATTTTGTAGATTAAATATTTATCAATATGTTTGCGCTGATCATGAATGCAACAATAACACCCCAAACATCCTCTATCTCTGATATTAACATTAAACGCTCTGTTTTAAATATCTATTTCCATGGAAATATGTGCTGTTGTTGATTATGATTTTTCCCCCGAAAAATTATGGGTTAAACCTATGATACCTTAAAACCTGACCACCAAGCCCCCTTAAATATGTGTTGAAATTATTGCCAAAAAAGAACCGGCAAGGAAGCCTCGCCGGTTATCACGGAATATCAGTTCTGTAACGCCAATCACGCACTGATACCCATTCAGCTTTATCCAATGAATTGAATCATTAACATAAAACCCGTTAAATATGGAAATATTTCTCCATAAGAAAAAACCATTCTTATTGGCCAGCCTCGTTTTGCTCCTTACTGTGCTGGCCGTACCCCTTAAAATTTTTGCCCAGGTTGAGCCTCCGCCACTTATTAATTCCAAACTGGCAGGTACAGTAATCGACTCTTTAACCAAACAACCATTGCCTGGCGTTGTGGTACGCATTAAAGGCGTTACACACGTAGTTTCGACTGATGGCGATGGAAAATTTGTTTTTGTAACCGGTCAGAAATTACCTTATACTTTAATTTTAAGCTCTATAGGTTACGAAACCAAAGAAATTGTGGTAAGTAGCAGTCCTACAACTATCAGATTAAAAGAAGTAAACAGCCAGTTAAACGATGTAGTGGTAGTTGGTTACGGTACTCAAACGAGAAAATCGTTAACCGGTTCAGTTTCTACCATTGCCGTTGATGAAGTAAGGGCGAAACCGACCGCTACTTTTGCCGAGCAGCTACAAGGTAAAGCCCCTGGTTTGCAGGTAAGCACTTCTACAGGTGTTCCGGGCGACGGAATGTTTATCCGCATCCGTGGTACAACTTCTATCAATGCCAGCAACGATCCTTTGTATGTAATTGATGGTGTTTATGTAAACAGCGGATCGCTGCAACGTATTACTACCCAGGGGCAGGCGAATAACCCCCTGTCGGATATCAGTCCGGATGATATAGAAAGTGTTACCGTTTTAAAAGATGCCGATGCAACGGCCATTTATGGTGCCCGTGCAGCCAACGGGGTAATTGTAATCACCACCAAGCGCGGTAAATATAACACTGCGCCAAAAGTAAGTTTAAGTGCTTATGTAGGTGTAGCAAAAGCACCAAAATTATGGGACCTGGTAACTGGTCCGCAGCACGCTGAACTGATTAATGAATTTTACCGCAATTCAAACGCCGATGCCATTGCCAATGCTGCAGCAAACGGAACAAGCCCGGCTACTACTTACAGGTTTCAGCCTTTTAGGGCATTAACCGATAATCCTACTGCTTCGCCGGCACCACGTGGTTTGCCACAAGATCAGAATACTTATGATCGTTTAAATAAAGCCTTCCGCACCGGACTGTTGCAAAACTACGATGTTTCTGTTTCAGGAGGTAACGATAAAACCACCTATTATATCGGTGGAGGATTAAATAAACAGGAGGCAACCCTGAAAACAAACGATTTCAGAAGAGGGAGTTTTAAGCTGAACCTTGATCAGAAAATCAACGATTACGTAAAAATCGGAACCAGTAACATCCTTACCCAAACTTACCGCACCAATGCACGTGTAGGGGATGGGCCACAGGGTGGGATTTTACAATCGGCTTTGCATACCCCAACTTATCTTCCGGAGGTAAATGCTGATGGAACACCCGGCAAATGGGCAGGTTTTGATAACCTGGATGTGCTGCTGAACAATACCAATATGAACAGCACCAGTAACAGGTTAATTAGTAATCTATACGGTGAAGTGAATATCACCAAAGATTTAACCTTTAAAACCAGCTGGAGTGTTGATTATAACCAGTATAACGAATTCCAGTACTGGAACAGTTTAACCAACCTGGGTATTGCGAACAAAAACCTGGGGACCTCAAGTGTAAGCAATAACACCATCTGGACAAACGAGCAAACCCTAAATTATAACCACGTTACCGGTAAACATACTTTTGGTGCTTTGATCGGTAATTCCTTACAGGGATCAGTATCCAACCAGACCCTGGCGCAGGGTACCAATTTTCCGAACGATTCGTTTCAGCAGATTGCTTCTGCCGCTAACACCACTTCATCTGCGTCTGAATCTAAATATACATTATCTTCATTTTTTGCCCGTTTAAATTATAATTACGGTGGAAAATATTATGCGGTATTCAGTATCCGTGCCGATGGTTCTTCACGTTTTGGCGCCAACCACCAATGGGGATATTTCCCTTCTGCAGGTTTAGCCTGGCGTGTTAAACAAGAAAACTTCCTGAAAGATGTTGCCGTAATTTCAGACTTAAAACTCCGCGGAAGTATCGGTGTAACCGGAAATCAGAACGGGATCAACGATTTTGCCTCGCGTGGTTTATGGGGTGCCGGAGCCAACTATCAGAACAATCCGGGTACGGTGCCGTCGCAATTGGCCAATCCTGATCTGAAATGGGAAAGTACCCGTCAGGCCAATATTGGTTTTGACTTGAGTTTCTTTAAAGACCGGTTGACTTTAAGCGGCGATGTTTACGATAAATACACCAGCAACCTGTTGCTTAATTTGCCGTTAGCTTCGAGTAAAGGTTTTTCTTCTATCCTTACCAATGCCGGTGAAATGAGCAATAAAGGATTGGAATTGAATATCAGCAGCGTTAATCTCGATGGTGCGTTTAAATGGAGTACCAATTTTAATATTTCGCGTAACATCAATAAAATTGAAAAACTGCCTACCCCGGTGGTTGCTGCTTATGCTGCCGAACGTATGGTGCAGGGTTTATCGATGTACACTTTTTATGTGTATAACCAGCTTTACGTTGATCCTCAGACCGGAAATGCGGTGTACGAAGATGCCGATCACAATGGTGTAATCAACGCGAATGATATTGTCCCGGTGGGCAATGCGCTACCGAAATTTAACGGGGGTTTAACGAATAACCTCAGCTACAAAGGCTTCGATTTATCGGTGTTCTTCAATTTTGTTTATGGCAATAAGGTTTACAATAACAACAATTATTTTCTCGAAGGTGGCGGAACCCGCGATGCCAACAGGGCCATGGATGTTTACCAGTTAGACCGCTGGCAGAAACCCGGTGATATTACCAATATGCCAAGGCTAACCGCTTACGGACAAAACTACACCCTGAGCCCAACCAGCCGTAATATTGAGGACGGATCTTTCCTTCGCCTGAGCAATGTAACCCTTGGTTATAACCTACCGAAAGACTTTATCAAAAAAGCCAGAATGAATTCTGTAAGGATCTATGCAAGCGGCTCAAACCTTTGGTTGTGGACTAAATACAAAGGTCCCGATCCGGAAATCAATGTATCATCGTCGGCTACCGTACTCGGTTACGATTTAGGTACGCCACCTGTGCCACGTACTTTCCAGATAGGTGCAAACATTACTTTTTAAACCGAATAATCAATCATGAAAAAAGTTATATACATATTCGCAGTCATCATCCTGTTCACTTCCTGCAAAAAGTTTCTGGAGGTACAGCCCCAGTTGCAGGTAGATCAGGATCAGGCCATTATCAATGCCGGTACTGCGGCTACTGCCGTAAATGGTTTATTTAACCTTTTGGCGGCCAACAGTTATTATGGCTCAAACTTCCCGGCGCTTTCTTATTTATCTGCCGGAGATATTCAGTGGTCGGGCTCCCAGTCTGATCCCAACGAAATTACCAAACACCTTACTTCTGCTACCAATGGTTATGTGCAGTCGGCATGGACGGCTATTTATAAAACCATTTCTCAGGCCAATTATATCATTGATAAGGTACCTACTGTTAGCGATCCTTTATTGACCACAACGTTAAAAAACCAATACCTTGGCGAAGCTTATTTCGTCCGTGCTTTGGCTTATTTCGATCTTGCACGTGGTTGGGGTGGTGTACAGCTTATCTTAAAACCGACCAATAACTCATCAGATAACAGCGATGTTCCACGCAGTAGCCTGGCAGATACCTATGCACAGGTGCTAAAAGATTTAAACGCTGCCGAAACTTTGGTGCCAACAGCCGTAAGCCGTAACCGGGTAAGCTTGCGCACAGTGCAGGCACTTAAAGCCAGATTTTACCTTTACCAGAAAAACTGGGCGTTGGCCGAGCAATTTGCTACGTCGGTAATTAACGATAATGCAAATTATTCGCTTGTGGCACCTTACAGTGCGTTTTTTGCCAATAATGCGGTAACCACAAACGAATCGGTACTCGAACTGGCTTATACCACATCGAACACCAACGGACACAGCAACTGGTGGTTGCCACCTGCTTTGGGCGGACGTAGAGAATGGTCGCCGAATGATGCTTTGGTTGCTTTGTTAAATAACCCCGCTGTTGGCGGTAACCGCAATACTTTAATTGCGCAAACAGCGCCTCCGGGCAATTTATGGTACGGAAAATTATATTACCGTAATCCATTGGGTACCGATCCGGCTTACGTTATCCGCATTGCCGAATTATACCTCATCCGTTCAGAAGCAAGGGCGCAACAAGGTAATCTCATTGGTGCTAACAGCGCAGAAACAGATTTAAATTCGGTGCGTAGCCGTGCCGGACTTGGTGCAACTACTGCGGCTACCTTAAGTGAGATTTTACTGGCACTCGAAAAAGAACGTCAGGTAGAATTCCCTTTCGAAGCCGACCGCTGGTTTAACCTGGTACGTACAGACCGTGCACAAACCGTGCTGGCCCTGCCTGATAAACACCTTTATCTTTTTCCGATTCCTTATAACGAAACATTGGTTGATCCGCAATTGGCAGGAGCAAACCGTAACCCTGGTTATTAAAAAATTGATCATGAAAAAACTAAGCATTTTTCTTTTGGCCTTAACCGCATTCGGTTATTCGGCTTTTGCCCAATCATCGCCCATTACCGTAAAAAAATCTGATACCAGACATGGACCAGAAAAAGGCAGTCTGCTGATTATTGGTGGTAATGTGGGTTCGCAACGCGATATCTGGGATAAATTTACCGAACTGGCCGGAGGTAAAGATAAAGCCGTACTCGTGGTAGTTACTACTGCATCGGGCGATTCGGCAGCTTATGATAAAAAAGGGGTTGAAGAGGTAAAACGTCAGACAGGAATTAAAAATGTAACCCTTTTCCACACCAGCGATTTTAAGGAAGCCAATAGCGAGAAATTTATCGCTCCCCTAAAAAATGCAACCGCAGTTTATTTTGAAGGTGGCCGCCAGTGGCGTATTGCCGATTCTTACCTCAACACCCTTACGCACCAGGCTTTTATCGATGTGCTGAACAGGGGAGGTGTAATTGCGGGCAGCTCGGCCGGGGCAAGTATTATTGGTTCTTTTCTCTGGAGGGGAGACACCAAAGGCGCACAGGTTTTGGTGGGCGACCATACACAGGGTTTAGGTTTTCTTAAATATTCAGCCATTGATCAGCATTTATTGGTCCGTAACCGCCAGTATGATCTGGTTGATTTTATCCGTAAAGCCCCTGATTTTATCGGCATTGGCCTGAACGAGGCCACCGCCATTTTGGTACAGCGTGATACCTTGCAGGTGCTCGGACATTCATTTGTGGCCATTTATGATTACAATACCATTGTGAACAGTGGCGAAAAACATGTTGTAAATAACCGTGAAGATTTTACGGCTTCAAACGGACCGTTTTTCTTTTTAGGTGCAGGCCAGAAATATGATCTGGCCAAAAGGCAGGTGATTAAAGAACCACGGAAATCAGGTAATACCGCTTCAAATTAATCCTTAAAAATTAAAGCAATGAGTAATACCAACATACCATCGCCACCTGTATGGACCGCTAGGGAAAAACTGATATTCAGGTTCTTTTTTCTCTTTTTTATCCTTCAGGCCATTCCTTTAAGTGTCGATTTTTTTAAAATTGTTTTTGGTTTTAACTGGTTTCACATCAGCTATGGCGATATTTTTAACCTTACGCGTTTATCTGCAAAGTTCTTGCCTGGTGCTGATAGTTTTATCAATTGGATCATTGTTGCAATAATTGCAATAATTGGCGCGGTAGCCTGGGGTAAATCGAAATATAAAGATATCGATTACAACCAGTTTTATTACTGGTTAAGGGTGGTAGTGCGTTACCGTTTGGCCATTGGCATCATCGGATACGGCTTTATCAAATTTTTCCCTTTACAGGCACCTTTTCCTTCCATCAGTAATTTAAATACCAGTTATGGCGATTTTACCGACTGGAAAATATTTTCGATGAGTTTGGGCATCGTACCTTCTTACGAAGCTTTTTTGGGTGCTATCGAAATCCTCGCGGGTTTGTTATTGTTTTTCCGCAAAACAGCCACCATCGGTGCAGTAATTATCCTGGTATTTACCGGAAATGTATTTATTTCCAACCTGGCGTACGAAGGTGGTGAGTTTGTGTATGCCACTTACCTGATCACTTTTGCACTGTTTGTATTGTGGTTCGATGCACAGCGGATTTATAACCTTGTCTCACTCGAGCAGCCTACTGCACCCAATAGTTTTAAGCCACAATTTGTGGGTAAAACCAAATCCCTGCGTTTGGCGCTTAAAACGCTGGTTATTTTCTTTTTCGTCTTCCTTTATGGTTTTAAAACCTACTCGGGTTTCCATCACAATCCTTACCAGTTTCCGCGGACTAAAGGTTTAGCCAAAGCTGCCGGGATTTATAATGTAAGCGAATTCAAAATCAATGGCCGTGTATTGCCTTATGCTGCTGCAGATTCTATCCGCTGGAAAGATGTGGTATTCGAAAAATGGGCCACCATCAGCGTACGTTCCGATCGGAAAGTAATTGTTGATTCGGCAAACTATGAGCAGGTATTTAAAAATGATAAAGACCGCGATTATGAATTGACCGGTACCGCCGGAAGGCATTATTACAGTTATACTGTCGATTCGGCGAACCATGTATTGTTATTGGATAACAAAAATCCACACTACAAGGGCGAACAGTTGCGGTTAAATTATAGCCGCCCTGATAGTGCAACAATCATCCTTTCCGGTACCAATCAGCACCGCGATTCTATCTACGTGATATTGAACAAAATCGATAAAAAATATCCTTTAAAGCTTAGCCGCCGCAAAGCACTTAAACTATAATGTTATGTCTGAAATAAAACAACAGGATATAAAAAACGGGGTAACGGCGCAACAGGCTGAAGCTAAAAAGCCATGGTCGTGGCAAAAGAAATTTGGCTTCCGGGTGCTGTTTATTTTCTTCCTGGCCATGTCTATCCCATTTTCGGCCAATTGGTATAAAAACGTTTTCACCTTAGATTGGTCGCGACCGCATTACCGCGATTTGTACGATATTGCCCGTTTCCAGCCCAGCTTTTTATCGCTTTTTGGCGGACAGCGATCGCGTGACATTACCGATTCGCCATCAGGTGATGAATCGTCTAAAAAAGATGGTGTCAAAAAGAATAAGGCAGAAAAAGGTGGCGACAAAAAAGCACAAAACGAAAATGGTGCAGCTTTACCGCCCAAGAGAAGTTTTCTGGCCGATTATGTAGATTGGGGCATTGCACTGGTGTTTGCACTCTTAGGTGCATTAATCTGGACGGCCTTTGACCGCAAGCGCAAATCTTACCACATTCTTTATTACTGGATCAGGGTGGTGGTGCGTTACCGCGCAGGGATTGGTATTATTGGCTTCGGTTTTACTAAACTTTTCCCTACGCAGATGCCATACCCTTCACTGGGTTTGCTCAACAGTAATTTTGGCGATTTTACCGCACAAAAAATATACTGGCTTTCGGTAGGTGTAGTACCCTGGTACCAGGTTTTTGGTGGTGTGGTCGAAATTGTTGCCGGTGCCATGCTTTTCTTCCGGAAAACCAGCACATTTGGCGCTATACTTTTAGCGGCTGCGCTAGGCGATATCACTTTCGTAAATTATGCTTACGATGGCGGTGTACATGTGTACGCGTTTTATTTTGTGCTGCTCGGGCTGTTTATTGCTGCCGATGATTTTCCTAAATTATACAACCTGCTCATTCTCGAACGTTATACCGTTCCGTTCAGGGTATATCCCGATTTTCGAAAACCATGGCTCAAATACACCCGCATTACCTTAAAAGTGCTCACTTTTGTGATCTTTTTTGGCGTGCTTACCTATACCGAGGTGATTAACTTTAAATATGATCCCTACAAACAGCCTGCAACCGCCGGCGTTAAAAAACTAAGGGGAAATTACCGTGTAAGCGAGTTTAAAATTAACGGAGAAGTGATTCCGTTTAATCCACTCGATTCTACCCGTTGGCAGGAAGCTACTTTCGAAAACTGGACTACACTGACTTTCAAAATCAATCGTCCGGTACTCATCGATCCATCAAATGGTGGCGGTAGCCCGATGCGCGATATCCAGCGCACTTTCGAAATCAGTGGTGTTGCCGGTGGCCAACGGGCATTTCATTATTATGCCGATACCGTAGATAAAGTGCTGTACCTGCAGGATAAAAATGTGATGGCTTTAAGGGGCGGACGCAAAGGTGCAGATCAGGCCAAGGATGCTAAACCAAAAGAGGACAACTGGATTAGTAAAACGGCATGGCAACACATCGGCGATGAAAATAAAATGATCGATAAAGCCGCATGGTCTACCCGCAGGGACCGCGAATTTGAAGAAAAGCCAAGGGAAGTAAAACGCCATCGTATGGTATTAAGATACGATACCACTGATGGTTCGAGGGTTATCCTTTCGGGCATCAATGAGCGAAAAGATTCTATTTACGTGGTACTCGATCGTTACGACCGACAATATGTATTGCCAAAAAGTACTTTAAGCGCGGGTAAATATTAAGGAGATGAACAAAAAAACGGTACTCATACTCGCATGCCCTTTAGTGTTGTTATTGATGTCGCTAAAAACGGCATTTATACCCTCACAAGGGAAAAAGCCTTTAACGGATAGCTTAAAGCGGCCGGCTAAATTTGGTTTTGGCCGACCGGCTACCCTCCAGGAAATTGCGGCATGGGATATTGATGTCCGCCCGGATGGGAAAGGACTACCGGCAGGGCAGGGCGATGTAAAAAAAGGAAAGTTATTGTACGCTCAAAAATGTGCAATATGCCATGGCGTGGATGGTACCGAAAAACCAGGTGTAAAACTCCCGGGAAATGCTTTGGTGGGCGATACATTGGCCACCAGCAAACCCAAAACCATTGGCAATTACTGGCCTTATGCCACCACTTTGTTCGATTATATGCGCCGTGCCATGCCCTACAATCTTCCCGGTTCTTTAAGCAACAACGAAGTTTACAGCATCACGGCTTACCTGCTCAATGCCAATAAAATTATCAAAGCAGATGTGGTACTCGATGCCAAAAACCTTCCTAAAATAGTAATGCCGGCAAAAAAACTGTTTATTATGGACGATCGCAAAGGAGGGCCTGAAATAAAGTAATGGAGAAGCTCGATAACAAAGATCAGAAAAAAGCGACTGGTAAAATCAGCAGGCGAACTTTACTGGGAGGGGTAATTGCTGCGGCAGTTTTACCTGTACAATCGTTATTTGCTGATGAAGTACCCGCTGAAACGCCGGTTCTTCCTGAAATTGCAGATGATCCGACCAAAATTGTTGGCCCCGGGCCTAGTCCGCTGGGGAAACGTTCTCCATTCGAGCAACCTGTGCGCAAACCTTCCGATATTTCTTCGCGTACACCTTTGCAGGATCTGCACAGTACCATAACGCCTGCCGATTTACATTTCGAACGCCATCATGCTGGTATTCCAACCATCGATCCGGCAAAACACGAATTGCTTATTCACGGATTGGTTGATAACCCGATTAAATTTACCCTTGCTGATATCAAAAGGTTCCCAGCTGTTACCCGTACCTGTTTTATCGAATGTGCCGGTAATTTCCGTACCGGTAAAGCCGAAATGACGCCACAGGACATCCTCGGATTAACCAGTCAGAGCGAGTGGACAGGTGTAATGCTCTCTACCCTATTTAATGAAGTGGGCGTCAGCGATAAGGCAAAATGGTTTCTGGCCGAAGGTTCGGATGCGGCAATAATGACCCGTACCATCCCCATTGCAAAAGCCTGGGATGATGCCATGATTGTTTATGCCCAGAACGGTGAAGCCATAAGGCCTGAGCAGGGTTATCCAATCAGGTTACTTTTGCCCGGTTTTGAAGGGAACATGAATATCAAATGGTTAAGGCGCATCGAACTTTCGGAAGAACCTTACATGACCAGGGAAGAAACGTCAAAATATACTTACCCTGTAAAAGATAAAATCAGAATGTTTAGCTTTGAGTTGGATGCGCGTTCCATCATCACCTATCCATCTTATCCCCAAAAGGTAAATAAGGGCTGGGTAGAAATTCGTGGAATTGCCTGGAGCGGCAGGGGAAAGGTAGAAAAAGTAGAAGTTAGTACCGATGCCGGCAAAACATGGCAACTGGCTAATTTACAGGAACCCGTACTGAGCAAGGCACATACCTATTTCAGGTATTTGTGGGACTGGAAGGGTGAAGCGACTGAAATATTAAGCCGTGTGACCGACGAAACCGGCTATTTACAGCCAACTTTGGCACAATTGGCAGAGGCCCGTGGCGTAAACCTGGGCGGATACCACATGAATCCCATCACTGCATGGCAGATTAAAAACGACGGGACCGTTTTATTTAAACCGGAAACCATAAAATAACCAGATGAAACTAGAAAAACGGGATTATGATGCAATTGTAGTAGGATCGGGGCCAAACGGACTGGCTGCGGCCATCCTTTTGCAGCAACAGGGACTTTCCGTTTTAATTATAGAAGGTAAAGATGTAATTGGGGGCGGATTGAGCTCGGCCGAACTCACTCTGCCAGGCTTTACGCACGATGTATGCTCGGCCATCCACCCGATGGCACTGGCTTCACCATTTTTTAAAACATTGCCCCTGGCTGAGCATGGCTTGGAATATTTACAGCCCGTTTTGGCTGCGGCACATCCTTTTGATGATGGTACCGCTGCTATACTGGACCATTCTATCCATAAAACAGCTGATTATTTGGGTGGCGATGCAAAAACTTATACTTCCTTAATGGAAAACATCACCACTGCATGGCCGTTGATTGATGAAGATGCGTTAGGACCTTTACATTTTCCTAAACACCCATTGGCCATGGCAGGTTTTGGCCTAAAAGCATTAACCAGCGCTACGGGTTTTGTTAAACGTTTTAAAGAAAAACATGCCCGCGGACTTTTTGGCGGAATGGCCGCACATGCCATACAACCTTTAAGCAATTTAAGCACCACAGCCATTGGTTTGGTATTATTGGCTGGCGGACACCTCAAAGGCTGGCCGATACCCAAAGGCGGATCAAAATTTATTGCAGAAGCATTGGCCGGTTATTTTAAATCCCTTGGCGGGAAAATCGAAACCGGAACTTTTGTAACTTCTTTAGATAAATTGCCTTCTGCCCATGCCGTACTTTTTGATGTTACTCCGAAACAGTTATTACAAATTGCCGGGCATAAATTCTCCAGTATTTATAAATGGCAGCTCGAACGTTACCGTTATGGTATGGGTGTGTTTAAGGTAGATTGGGCATTGGATGGGCCGATTCCGTTTACTGCCGAAGAATGCCGGGGGGCGGGTACCATACACCTGGGCAATACTTTCGAAGAGATAGCCGCAGGCGAACTGATGACCAGTAAAGGCCAGCAGGCCGAAAAACCTTATGTGCTTTTGGCACAGCAGAGTTTGTTCGATTCTTCGCGCGCACCCGAAGGAAAACAGACGGCCTGGGCTTACTGCCATGTTCCAAACGGATCAAAACAGGATATGACAGCCTTAATCGAAAACCAGGTGGAGCGCTTTGCACCTGGCTTTAAAGATCGGATTTTGGCCAGACACACCATGAACACCGAACAGATGGAAGTGCATAACCGTAACTATATCGGCGGCGATATTAACGGCGGGATATTAGACCTGGGGCAATTATTTACACGTCCGGCTTTCAGGTGGTCGCCCTATAAAACTTCGGCCAAAGGATTATACATCTGCTCGTCATCCACTCCGCCGGGCGGTGGCGTACACGGAATGTGCGGCTACAATTCTGCAAAAAGAGCATTAAAAGATATTTTCAATATAAAAATCAGATAACCACAAAGAAAAAACGATGTCAACACAAAACAATGCTTCAGGCGCTACGGGAGCTTTAACAGATGCAGGGATAACGCCCGAGAAAAAAACATTCTTACAATCGCTTACCGAAGATTGGTGGGCGGTAATTTTAGGTACAATTATTATTGCCACCGTACTTTATTTAACCAATAATGGTACAACCATTACTTTACCCGCTTATAAATGGGCTACTTCGGAAGATCTTTTTAATAAAATCCTTTCAGGCCAGAATTTACTACTCATTTTAGAAACAGGTGTGATTTTTCTGGCGCTTGCATCCATAGCCATCGGCCTTTCTGGTGGTAACGTAGCGAGGTTTGCCGCAGGTTTTTCGCTTATTTATTTTTTTGCCATTATCTCTTTCATTATTGGTGGCAACAAAAACGTATCTTATTTCGGACTGGAATATGTGGTGTTTGCTTTGCTAATCGGGATTTTTTTAGGAAACGTAGTAAAACTGCCTGATTGGTTGAAAGAAGCTGTACGGTCTGAGTTTTACATTAAAACCGGTCTGGTAATTTTAGGAACCACCATTTTATCTGCCGATTTAATCAAAGCAGGTTTACCCGGAATTGTACAGGCAGTTATTGTAGTAACGGCAGTATGGTTTTTCTCCTTATGGTTAAGCCGTAGGCTGAAAGTGGATGATGAATTTGGTGTAATTTTAGCATCTGCCGTATCCATCTGCGGTGTGTCAGCTGCTATTGTTGCTGCAGGGGCCATTAACGGCGATAAGCGTAAATTATCTTATGTAACCACATTGGTATTGATTATGGCCATCCCCATGATGATTATCCAGCCCTGGGCCGTGAGGTATTTCCACATTCCGGATGTAATTGGTGGCGCCTGGCTGGGCGGAACGTTAGATACCACTGCAACAGTTACCGCAGCAGGTGATCTGGTTGGACCAATAGCCGTTAAAGCCGGGGTAATTGCGAAATTTTCGCAAAATGTATTTATCGGTGTAGCGGCGTTTTTTATCGCGATCTGGTGGGCTTATAAAAAACCAAAAGGCGAAAATGGTGAGGTTTTAGTTAAAGCAGAAAGTCCGGGACTTAAAATTGTATGGGAGCGTTTCCCGAAATTTGTACTGGGATTTGTTGCTGCATCGCTGGTGTTTTCTTTCTTATTATCGCCTGCAACTGCAAAAAGTGTTGCGCCAACCCTAAACGGATTGCGTACCGTTTGGTTCGCCATTGCCTTTATTTCGATCGGTATGGAAGCCAAGTTTTCATCACTGGTAAAACTGCAGGGTGGCCGGCCGGCATTTACTTTTGTTACGGCCCAGATTTTCAATATCTTCTGGACGTTGTTATGGTCATACATCCTGTTCGGTGGATATTTGTTCCCTGTGCCTGATTTTAAATAATATGCCTCGGTCCGTGTCTCCACGGACCGAAATTTCGGTTCCGCTGTCATTCTGAGCGCAGCGAAGTGTTTCACATTCGCCTTTGCTTTAATCAGGCCTAGGCCTTAAAATAATAACTTTTGTTGCTGTAACTTGGAGATCCTTTGCTGCGCTCAGGATGACAAATTGTTTATCCTTCAACGCTTCGGTCCGTATTTCTGCGGACTTAAATTTCCGTTCCGCTGTCATTCTGAGCGCAGCAAAGATCTGTTTCACATTTGCTTTAATCAGGCATAGACCTTAAATAATAACTTTTGTTGCTATAACTTAGAGATCCTTCGCTACGCTCAGGATGACAAATCTTCTTTCTTACCCTATGCCATTAAAAAAACCTTCTCAAAAATTTGCGTAGTTAAATGACTACATTTATATTTGTAGTCAAATAGCTACATAATGAATTTAAGAAGAGATGTATTCCAGGCCATTGCCGACCCTACCCGCAGGGCAATATTATTATTGGTCGCCACACAATCGATGACGGCTGGCGCTATAGCGGCCAATTTCGATACGGCCCGACCAACAGTTTCTAAACACCTGCAGATCCTTACGGAGTGCGAATTACTGGAGCAGAAACAGAACGGAAGGGAAGTGCATTACCATACCAACGCCAAAAAGATGAAAGAAATAGCTGATTTTATCGAACCTTTCCGCCAGATGTGGGACGACAGGTTTAACAAACTGGAAGATATTATGAAAAATTATAAACCAACCAAATAGAACCAAATGGAGCAGAAAACAAAAATTAATGCCGAAAATGGCAAACAGGAAATCGTAATTACCAGGGAATTTGATCTTCCTGTTGAATTGCTTTTTAAAGCTTACGTAGAACCCGAAATTGTTGCGCAATGGATGGGTACCAAAGTACTGAAACTCGAAAATAAAAAACACGGCAGTTATGCTTTCGAAACTTCAGATAACAAAGGAAACGTAGCTTTTGTAGCCAGTGGTGTAATCCATGAATTTGTGCCCGAAGAAAAAATCACCAGGACATTCGAAATGGAAAATACGCCTTTCGCGGCACAGCTTGAATTTTTAACTTTCGAAAAACTGAGCGCTGAAAGGAGCAAACTCACCATGCACGTGATATACAAATCGGTTGGGTTAAGGGATCAGATCCTCTCTTTACCTTTTGCCCAGGGCATTAACATGGCACATAACCGTTTGCAAAATATTGTCAGTCAATTAAAATAAAAAACCATGAAAAGGAGAAACAAAATTATCTATTGGATCGCTACCATTTGGCTTTCCCTGGGCATGTTGTCTACTGGTATTGTGCAGTTATTGAAAACGAAAGATGAAGTCGCACTTTTTACCCAATTGGGTTATCCGGTTTATTTCCTCACCTTATTGGGCATCTGGAAAATTTTAGGCGTTATTGCCATACTTATTCCTAAATTTACGTTACTTAAAGAGTGGGCTTATGCAGGTTTTTTCTTTGCCATGTCTGGTGCTGTTTTTTCGCATATTTCGGTGGCCGATCATAGTTTTTCGGCATATTTCGGGCCGATGTTATTGTTAGTGTTAACAATACTTTCGTGGTATTTCAGGCCTGCAGAAAGGAAAATTGTTTCAACTAATCCATAAATAAGATGAATCCAAAAGTTGATTTTTATTTTAACAAAGCCAAAAAATGGCAGGAAGCAGTAAATTTGTTAAGAACAATTGCCCTCGATTGCGGACTTACCGAAGAATTGAAATGGGGTTGCCCCTGCTACACGCTTAATGGAAATAACATCGTTTTAATCCACGATTTTAAAGAATACTGTGCTTTTTTATTCTTTAAAGGTGCTTTATTGAAAGATAAGGAAGCTATCTTGATCCAGCAAACGGAGAATGTACAATCATCAAGACAAATCCGTTTTACCAACGCATTGCAGATTGTAGAAATGAAGGCAATTTTAAAAGCCTATATTTTGGAAGCGATTGAGGTAGAAAAGGCCGGACTGAAAGTTGAATTAAAGAAAACCACAGAATATGCAATTCCGGAAGAGTTTCAAAGCAAACTGGACCAAATTCCGGATTTAAAAGCAGCTTTCGAAGCCTTGACGCCAGGGCGACAGCGCGGATATCTTTTATATTTTTCGTCTGCTAAACAATCCAAAACCCGCGAAGCCAGAGTTGAAAAATACATGCCGCAGATTTTAAGTGGTAAAGGATTGGGCGATTAGTATTAAAGTACCTTCATTTTGGCCGGTAAATCCTTAGAAAAACAGACGATTTGGGATTACTGGTCGCGAAAGATCGTCATTGAGAGGCACGAAGCAATCTTACTACTATAGGTGGGTAAACATTAATTGATGATATGCTCTTGAAGTTCAAAAATGAGGACTGGTATTGCGCTTATGCAAAAAGGAATGATTTAAGATTGGAAATGAACGGCTTGTGGTGCTTGGCGGTTTTTAGTCCCGCCATTCGCTATAGCTCCGATAGAAAAAATCGGAGGCTGTCGCTGCTGTCGGGTTTATGTACAAGGGTTTGTGCGCCTTGCAACCTCAAAAATGAAAAGCTGGTTTGGCCATATAGCCCCGGTTGAAGCGTCTTCTCGACTGAAACGCGATGCAACGCCCGCCTGCTTCGGGCAGGGAGATATCTGCTTCGATAGATCTCTCGACTACGTTGCACTCCGCTCGAGATGACGATATTTTGAAAATAAATTAATCACTTATGAGCAAAACAAATAAAAAAGAACTCTCCTCAACCCAAACGGCAGAACTGCTTCAAACTTTAGAAAACCGTTTTAGAGAAAATATGAACAGGCATACAGTTATAGAATGGGCTAAAGTACAGGCGAAACTTGAAGCAAACCCTAAAAAACTATGGGTGTTGGATGAAATGGAAATTACGGGAGGCGAACCCGATGTGGTAGATTATGACGAGGCCACCGGCGAATATATTTTTTACGATTGCTCGGCCGAAAGTCCTAAAGGCCGCAGAAGTGTATGCTACGACCGCGAAGGACTTGAATCGAGAAAAGAACACCAACCCGAAAATAATGCGGTTGATATGGCTGCTGCTATGGGTATCGAATTATTGACTGAAGCGCAATACCGTAATTTACAGCAACTCGGAAAATTCGACACTAAAACTTCGAGCTGGATTTTTACCCCACCGGCAATCAGGAAACTCGGCGGTGCCCTTTTTTGCGATCGGCGCTACGATCATGTTTTTACTTACCACAATGGCGCGCAATCGTATTATGCCGCAAGGGCTTTTCGCGGTTCGTTAAGGGTATAAATAACTATAACAGCTTTTCGTAGCAGTAAAACCGTAAGCCAGGGCGTTTAGCCAAACCAATTTCCCCACTAAAAGTATAACCCAGCTTTGGGAAAAGTGCCTGTGTGGCCTTGTTCTCGCTATTTGTATCTACCCTTAAAATCTTAACTCCTGTTGCTTCGGCAACCAGTTCTGCCTGTTGCATTAAAGCTTTGGCAATGCCTTTGCCCTGGCAATCGGGATCAACGGCCAAACGGTGTGTTACAATCGCTTTTTCGGTAATGTCCCAACCGGCATCCGCATATTCTTCATCCTGATCGTTGGTAATGGCCGAAACCCCAACAACCTGATTTTCCAACAGGGCAACCCATAACTGCCCGATGCTGATATCTTTCGCAAAAACTTCCGGATTGGGATAATCATCTCCCCACTGAAAATTTCCGGCGGCACGCATTAAGGGTACAACTTTCTTTACCAGCTGCATAATTTGAGGGATATCTGCTGTAACGGCTAATCTTATTGTCATGGAGGCAAAGATAGGGAATAGGTTCATTCGTTCATTGGTCATTTGTTTATTGGTTAACTTTCCAAACACTATTCGCCAGGCGCTACAACATTCCAACATTTCAACTTTTTAACGTTCCATCCCTCAACTTTCCTGTAAAATCTTCACGAAATCTTCATCTTTCTGATTGATATTTGAGCATATCGCTCTTCATCATATTCCGGCCTCAAAAGGCCTGTTAAGGAATTGTTTTGCCATTATTTAATTCTCATTTTTATATTGTTAATTCAAGGTTAAACTTAATCTGCTCTTAATATTGAATTAACATTAGTGCTGTTGTTTTGTACCAAAATAAAATAACAGAAAATGAAATCACGTGTACTATCCCTAGTAAGTATTCTTGTGCTCCTGGTCACATTAGTTCAGGCGCAGGTTACAACGTCTAGTATTAATGGAAAGATTAAGGATAACAAAGGTATCATCCCCGGCGCAACCATTGTTATGGTGCATGTGCCTACAGGTACGGTATCTAAAGGATCGTCAAACGAAAACGGCCTTTACCGCATTGGTAACTTAAACCCGGGCGGGCCATACAAAATCACTGTAACCTTTGTGGGTTATAGTCCGGTGGTAAAAGAAAACATTTATTTAACCCTGGGTAATGATGTAAAACTTGATATCGATCTTCAGGAGCAAGGCAACCAACTGGCCGAAGTAAGTGTGAAGGGGCAAAAAGGCGGAACAAAATCTGGTGCGGGTACAAGCATTGGCGAAGGTCAGATTAAAACCCTGCCTACCATGAACCGCAGCTTACAGGATGTTACCCGCGTAACGCCTCAGGGCAGTAAAGATAATACCTTTGGTGGTACCAACTTCAGGTACAATAACGTAACCATTGATGGTGCAATTAATAATGATGCGATTGGTTTCAGTCCTTCTTTAGGTGGCCAGAGCGGAAGTTCGGGCATGCCGGGAAGCAGTACCCGTACCAATCCGGTTTCACTTGATGCCATCCAGGATGTTACCGTTCTACTTTCACCTTACGATGTTAAAGTAGGTAACTTTTTAGGTGGTAGTATCAACGCCGTAACCCGTGGTGGTACCAACGAAGTAGTTGGATCGGTTTACGGTTATGGTCGTAATGCTTCATTAATTGGCAGAAACAAAATCGGCGATAACAGCAAAGAGCCTTCAGCATTCCACGATTATCAAACCGGTTTCCGTGTAGGTTTCCCGATTATTAAAGATAAATTGTTCTTCTTTACCAATGAGGAGATTACCCGCCGTCAGGATCCGGTTATTTTAGGTGCAGGCTCATCAGATATGAAATTGCTTACTTTATCAGAAGCTCAGCAAATTTCTGACCGTATGAAAAATGTTTACGGGGTAGATGCAGGTTCGTTTGGCGATTATAACATTTATTCACAATCTAACAAATTCTTTAACCGTTTAGATTGGAATATCAACGAAAACAACCAGTTAACGATCAGAAATAACACCATTATTTCGAAAGCAACAAATTTGGAAAGAGATCAGTCTAACTTTAGGTTTGGCGGTATCGATTTCAGACAGAATAACAATCAGACTTCGACCGTTGCCGATCTGAAAACCCGCTTCGGAAACGCAGCTACCAACAACTTAATTGTGGGTTACTCTACCGTACACGATTATCGTGATCCGCTGTCTAATCCGGCTTTACCGCAGATCGAGATTGCTTCAAACGGTGGAACATTGTTTTTAGGTACCGACCGTGAGGCCAGTATCTTCAACATGAAACAAAATACTTTCGAATTTACCGATAACTATACTTATAGCTCAGGTATCCACACCTTTACAGTTGGTACACACAATGAATTTTATAAAATTAATTACGGTTTTGTAAACTCATGGAATGGCCGTGTGGCTTATAGTAGCGTTGCTGATTTCCTGGCTAACCAGCCGAACAGGGTACGTACCAGTTATAACTACGATGATAACAGTCGTGATAACATTATTGCCAACCCAACTGCAGAATTTAATGTAAACATGTACAGCGTTTATGGTCAGGATGAAATCCGTATCGGCGACCGTTTTAAATTAACGCCAGGTTTACGTTTTGATATGGCGAACCTGCCTGATATGCCATCTTTGAGTACAAAAACAACAAACTCTCCGGTTGATCCAAACTACGGCACAACTTATACCTATACACAGCCATCGTCAATTACCGGAAAATTTCTGAACAAAATTCAGATTTCTCCACGTGTTGGTTTTAATTTCGATGTGTTGGGCAACCAAAGCCTGGTTATGCGTGGTGGTACCGGTTTATTTACCAGCCGTGTTCCTTTTGCGTGGATCGGTTATGCTTATTACAATAACGGTGTAAACTACGGTGCTTTTGATAAATCGTATGTTTATACAAATGCTGATCCTAGCAAAATCGTGAAACCTGCTGCAGGTTCAGATCCGATTAAAGATGCTTTAACCGGTAATGGCGAAGCTGGTTATGTAACCAAACAAGGTGTAAATGTTAAAGATGCAAGCGGTGCTACACAGGTAGATTTGGTGGATAACAACTTTAAAATGCCAAAAGCATGGAGAAGTAATTTAGCTTTTGATTATAAAACAGACGATCAGTGGAAATTTACAGTTGAAGGAATTTTTAGTCAGGTAATTAAAGACGTACAGTTTCAACAGATCAACTATGTAGATAATCCTACTTACATGGTTTACGATACGCAAAAACAACAGCCGATTTACAGCACAACATCTGGGCCAAACGGTAATGGGAAAATCAATAAATTGTTTACCAACGCATATTTGTTATCGAACACCGATAAAGGTTATAAATACAGTTTAACTGCACAGGTAAGTAAATCACTTCCTATCGGTTTAGATATGATGGTGGCTTATACCTACGGAAGATCGAAAGATATTGCCAACGGTATCCGTAACTCAATGGAATCTAACTGGCAATTAAACCAATCGCTTAGCCCTAACAATGCAGGTTTGGCTTACTCTAACTTCGATATCCGCAACAGGATTATCTCAACCATTAATTACAGGTTAGATTGGGCTAAAAACGGTAAATATGTATCTAACTTCTCGTTGTTCTTCAGCGGTCAGTCGGGTTCTCCATATTCATTGGGTTTAGTAAACACGAGGATCAACGGAACCGGACAAACAGTAAGTTTAATGTATGTACCAGCTGTAGGCGAAACACAGAAATTTTTTGCCAATACACCTGATGGAATTGCACAGGCAGCAGCGTTTGATAGCTATATCAATGGTGATAAATACCTGAGCAGCCGTCGTGGCGATTTTACAGAGCGTAACGGTGCACGTACCCCTTGGAATGTTCAGGCTGATTTCCGTTTCTCTCAGGATTTACAAGTTGCAAAAGGAAAACACCCGCATGTACTTACTTTAACTTATGATATCATCAACCTAACCAACCTGGTTAATAAAGATTGGGGAGTTCAGTATTTTTCTCCTAATACTTATAACTCTATGGCTAGTATGGGTATTAAAGTTCAAACTGCAGGTACACCAACAGCATATCCGGTATACACCTTTAAACAAAGTGATGTAACTTCTTATTCAAAGGATTTCTTTGCATCACGTTACCAGATGCAATTAGGATTGAGGTATAGTTTCTAATCTTATGATTTAAATAATATTGTTGATTACACTTGAATTAATCTCAGTAATTATCGGCAATTCTCGATAGGGAATTGCCAATTTTATTATATCCGAATTGTATTGCCAGTTACCTACATTAGCTATTGATTGAGTTCAGCTTATTATTATTATTATTATTTGCAAATCACAGTTCTATGAAAAATGTTTTATTGATCATTATGGTATATTTTTTTTTCAATAGCTGTAAACATGATGGTCTTTCTGATTATGAGAATCCGCGGAATTTCAATGAAATTTTTGAATTATTCTGGTACAAGTTGAATAATCGATATGTTTATTGGGATAAAGATCCAACAAATTGGGACATGGTATATGCAAAATATAAGCCATTATTTGATAGATTGGATGACAGCGATGTTTCGAAAAGAAAGGCTGTTGGTTATTTCAAAGAAATTACCGGTTCATTGATTGATGGTCATTTTAATATTCTTTTTCATGATAAGGTAATTAGGGATTCCGTTATTTTTCCTTCAATTAATAGAAAAAATAAAATTGCCGGTTTTCATGATAGATATAATTATGATGATGTTGTTAAAAATTATTTAGATGCCGGTTTTTTTGGGGGTAAAGGCAGTATTAATATTAATGGCGAATTGATAAATTCACTTGCCGGAACAATTAATAAGAATATCCTCTATTTCCATTGTAATTTTTTTGCACTTAAAAAATCTTATCAATTAAATGATGGTAATAAAGTGCAAGAGGCACTAGCATTTTTCTTCTCAAAACTTAAAAACATAAATGGGCAAACCAAAGGCATTATATTAGACCTAAGAAATAATACTGGAGGTAATATTGAAGATTTAAATTTTATAGGAGGCAAGTTAATTAATCGTGATACTGTTTTTGGATTTTCGAGAAGTAAAAATGGAATTGAAAAATATGGGTATTTTCCTTGGATAGAAGCTAAATTAAAAAGTGATCCGCAATATAACGTTAACGTTCCCATCATAATTTTAGGCGACATTTTTTCCGCTTCCTTGTCTGAAACATTTATTATCGCTTTGAGATCTAAAAATAACTTATTTATCGGCGAGCAAACATACGGAGCAACAGGTCCGGTTTCCGACTCGTCAATATTTAATTCTGGTTCATTTGATGTTGGTGATTTTTTAACCGTAACAAGTTCTTCTGTAGAATTCATAGGCGCTAACGGAGAATTTTATGAGTCAAAAGGCATTACCCCAGACATCATTTCTCCTTTTAACTATAAGCGTCTATCTGAAGGAAAAGATACGCAGCTTGAGTTAGCGATTAGTAGGTTTAATTAGGTAACAAAGTCTTTTTATTATTAAGTCTTTGTTACTAATTTATTATCAAATTGAAACATGGTTTTTCTTTGAAGTGTGCTCTTTATATTTATTTATTATATAACTATAAACCATAATTAAGCTACTAAAATGAAAAAAGAAATTAAATTATCATGTTTTATTATTCTATTGGTACTCTTTTGTTTTGGCTGTAAAAAAGAACAAGAGCAAGGGTATATTAAATTAGGATCCCCTACAAAAAATACAGTTATACCTTACAGTTTTGATTGGGAAACAGTTGATTACATGCCAACACCAGCCGGAACGCAAATATTAGTGCCATGGGCAAGTAATTCAAATCAATCTTTTCCGAGTATCTATGGTACAGATATAAAAAAATCTGATGGATGGGAACTTGTCTATAATACATTTAGCCCAACGCAATTTATACAACCCGCATTCTTTGTCCTATATAATAGATACAGAGGTTTATTAAGAGGGTATTTTTATTTAACGCCTAATACCCCGATACCCAGTAGCAATATTGCTCATTCCTTAACACAAAAAAATAACGCTAATCCTCTGCCTGTACTGAGCTATTCTTCATTAGGTTCGGCAGATTTGAGCACAACCAATAATGTTTCTACATTGGTACAGCAATATAGAACAACATCAACCGGAACCTGGTATGCCGCCGAGTTTGAAATGGCATATGATCCCAATGTAGGTACAAAATCGGCCATTACCAATTTAATGGAATGGTCTGTTAATTCGGTTAATATTAGCGACATTAAAATTAACGGTACCTCAAAAGGCAGTATTAAAGGAACAATTGCCCAGCCTGTTCCTGCTCCAGATTTACTATCTTCCTTTTTTGCAGGAGCGTTGCAGCTTTCTTCTATTTCTATAATAAATGACCTTAAATTGAGCAACCTTTTCGCAACTTCTCTTAAAAGTTCTATGGAGTCAGGTATTCAAGGGAATATTAAAAATGTTGTGAATGCAATTTATGGAGGGGCTAGCGGGGCTGGTACTGATAGTACAAAGCAATATGTTAATTTAACTACTAACACAACATACACGTTAGCAGGAACCTCTACCGACACTTATCAGATCAGTAACCCAACAATGGTAATTCCTGGTAGTAGTGGCCAAGAATCGGTTACGGGATATAGTCCTTTGTATACTAAAGCAATGGGCGTTATGACTTTATCTTCTGTTCCTGAGAGTCATTTAACAGTTGGCACATCAAGTACCGGTATAGTATATAACTTCATGAAATTAGATCCTAACTCATATAGCATCATTTGGAATCCAAATGTAATCAACAACTCTACAACGGGAGCTGCGATACAAAATTTAAAACAGGAAATAATTAGTTATGAAAATTATTTGGATGATACAGATGATTTAAACCCTGCGCATTTCCCATCACAATATACCGAATATGATGGGGATAAGCCTTATTTGAAAAGTGATTTAACAAATAATACAACCAGAGTAGTAAGTCAGATGGGGTTTGTCAATATTGCGGACTATGAAATTCCTTTGCAACAGTTTTCAAGTTGTTCTGGCTGTGATACTTTTGACATGCTAATGGCTTATCCGGTAACCGAAAACAAAAAATTGAGAAATCATGTTCTGAGGATTTCGTTTGATGTCGTTCCAAATAATGGAGCCCCTAGGAGTACTATTGTTAAATCATTCAATATCTTTTTCAAAGGACCAAAAATATATTTTCCTTCTTAAGGTGTTAAAAGATATAAATAATTTGATTGTTGATAAAAAAATACTTTTAACTTTTCTTTCCCTCTTCTTTTTTTTAAACGGAGTTTATGCTCAATTTAGTGTTGGTGTTGATTTTGGAATAACCAATAATCAATTAAATATTACTTCAATTGATACAGCATTAAAGACAAAGGAAAGGCAAGGTTATATTTTGGGTGTTAACTTAAATTATAGACTTGGTAAATTACTATTGTTGGAATTGATTCCTGGTTTCTTGGAAAAGAAATATTCATGGGTGAATGTAAGTGGAATACTTAATGAAGTAAATAATACATATTTACAATTTCCAATCAACTTGAAGTTTTGTTTCTTTTCGAAAAAAAGAATAAACTTATCAATGTCTCTGGGGGGCTATTACGCTTATTGGTTAAGAAGTGAAATAGAGGGGAATGCCCCAAATGTTTTTGAAATAAATAGCGATGCCAAAGAAAATGATATAGTAAAGCTGGAGAGAATTAAATATATGCATAAATTCGATTCAATATATGACAATAGATTAGAGTTTGGTATAAGTAGTAAAGCTGAATTGGAATATCATATCATTAAGAATGTTTTTTTGTCTATTAAATTTCATTATTACAAATCTTTAACAGATCAACAGTATCATACTAATGAAATTGAATCAACAAGGTATAATCAAACTAATGCATTTACAGCAGGATTAGTTTATTTAATAAAAAAGTAAATTCTACTATTTTAAATTAAACTAATCCTGTCCTATTAAACCTTTTTTACCCTGCACCTGTCCAAATTAAACACACAGCGTAAAGCTTGAATTATTTTTTCACTTAAAAAGGTTAGGTTATGAAAAAGATTGTAAATGCGTTGCTCTTATTGGTTTTGGCGTTAAATTTTAGTGCATGCGTGGTAAGTTCGCGTGCGCCCCGTGCCCACTGGGTACCCGGACATTATAATGTTGGCCCTTATGGCGGCCGTCATTGGGTACATGGTCATTACCGCTAAAACTTTACCGGCCGGTGTTTCACCGGCCGATTTTATAATTGTTTTTTGCATGTATCTTTTTAAATCTGTTAGCAAGTTTTATGTTCTTTTGGTTCTTATCGATCGGGCTGCTCACCGCAGAATTTTGATTTCTGTGTACGCCGTGCCTTATCTCTGTTTTCGCTGTGGTAAAAAGAATACCACTGTTTGCCTGTTTAAGGTGTAACGAAAGTGATGTTTCATTTAGAATACAGGAATAAAATAATACATTAGCAGTATTAATATCTATTTTAACAATGCAGGAAGAAATTCTTTTACAGATAAGCGGTAAAATTAAAGAAAGACGTAAAGAACTTGGCATCACCGTTCAGGAACTTGCAGATAAGGCAGAAGTAAGTAAAGGCCTTATTTCTCAGATCGAAAACAGCAGAACCATCCCATCCTTAATGGTATTGATGGACATTATTAAAAGCCTGGAAATTGATTTAAACAGCTTTTTTAAAGACATCAATTTTCATAAAAAAGATGCGCCGGTGCTGGTTAAGCGGAAAGATAATTACCAGAAATTCGAAAAAGAACAAGCCGTTGGCTTTAACTATTCGCGTATTTTAACCAAAAATATTAAATTTTCTACTGCCGATTTTGTGCTGCTCGAGCTTGAAGTAAATGCACATCGTCCAATGGTTAAAACCGAAGCTTTTGAGTTTAAGTACATGATTGAAGGCAAGGTGGAATACCAGTTTGCGAAAAAGAAAGTGATCCTTGAAAAAGGCGACTCCATGCTTTTCGACGGTAGGCTTTCTCATACGCCTGTTAACATTGGCGATACGAAGGCATTGATGTTGGTTGTTTATTTTTTCGAGTAACAATTTAGTAAACAAAGTTTATTTATACTTAACAAATTTTTATCTTCATCTTCATAAATCAACCCTACCTTAGCCGGTAAAAATATGAAAATGAAAAAATTTCTAAAAAGCACATTTCTGCTGCTTTTCCTGAGTGTTTTTGTTCAGGCACAATCAAAAAAAATTAAACATATCATCCTGATCGGTTGCGATGGATTTGGAGGTTATGCCCTGCAGGAGGCCAATATGCCAAACCTTAAAGCTTTAATGGCTAATGGCTCGTGGACGGATAAAGCTCGTTGTGTGTTGCCTTCATCAAGCGCAGTTAACTGGGCATCTTTATTGATGGGTGCTGGCCCAACCGAGCATGGTTATACCGAATGGAACAGCAAGGTACCCGAAATCCCTTCGGTAACTAAAACTTCTTACGGTATATTTCCCACCATATTCAGTGTAATCAGGGATCAGAAAAAAACGGCTAAAACAGCTGTTGTTTATAGCTGGAATGGTATTGGTTACCTGTTCGAAAAAGAAGCGGTAAGTATTGTTGTAGACGGAAAAGAAAAAGATGATTTCTGTACCGATACCGCTGCAGCCATTATTAAAAAGGAAAAACCCTATTTTACTTTCCTGCATCTGGATGAACCTGACAATACAGGCCATGCCATTGGTCACCGCACGCCGGCCTATTACAAACAACTGGAGCTGGTAGATCAGCGCATTGGTAAAATTGTAAAAGCCGTTAACGATGCTGGCATTAGCGATGAAACCATTATTTTAGTAACTGCCGATCATGGTGGAACGGGTAAAGGCCATGGTGGTAAATCGCTGGATGAAGTACAGATTCCGTGGATTATTTCTGGTCCTGGCGTACAAAAGAACCACGAAATAAAAAACGTTATTATTACTTACGATACAGCAGCTACACTGGCCTGGTTAATGAGGCTGCAACAGCCGCAAAGCTGGAGAGGAAAGCCGGTATTAGAAGCATTTGGCAAATAAGCTATCCGAGCCTGGCAGATTTAACAATTTGATAACTTATCATTTGTTTACAAATAATAAACATTGTTTACTATTGTGTTTTTAATGTTATTATGATGGAAATTAGGTTAATCGTGTTAGGTAAGTTGGCTTACAGCCTTAATGTAACCGCGGGGTTTAAATTAATAACGCAATGAGTTTGCTTCATATTGCCCGCAAAAAAGCACTGCGCTGGCCCTATTGGCTGGTTACGGTTATTGGTGGCGTTGCAGCCTTTGGTTGTTATACCAGTATGTATGCGTTCAGGAAAGCCTTTGCATCTGCTACTTTCGAGCATCAGGAATTTTTACACATTGATTATAAGGTTTGGCTGGTTATTGCACAAATGGTGGGGTACACCCTGAGTAAATTTTACGGGATCCGTTTTATTTCCGAATCGGGAAAAAGTAACCGGGCCCGGAGCATCATTTTTCTGATTCTTTTTTCCTGGCTCGCGCTGCTTGGTTTTGCACTGGTGCCCGCGCCCTACAATATCGTGTTTCTATTCCTAAACGGCTTTCCATTGGGGATGATCTGGGGGCTGGTGTTCAGTTACCTCGAAGGAAGAAAAACCACTGAGTTTATGGGCGCATTAATGTCGATCAGTTTAATTTTTGCTTCCGGTTTTGTAAAAACGGTGGCCCGTACGCTGATGTCGTTCGCAGCAGTAAGTGATTATTGGATGCCCTTTTTAACAGGTCTGGTATTTTTACCCGCACTACTGCTCTTTGTTTTTTGCCTGGAAGTAATTCCGCCGCCATCTAAAGAAGATCAGGAGCTGAGAACTAAAAGGGTGCCTATGGATGCAAAACAGCGGAAGGCTTTTATCACCGCTTTTTTACCGGGTATTATCTTAACCATTATTATTTATGTGCTGCTTACCTGTATCCGCGATATGCGCGATAATTTTGAAGTCGAAATCTGGAATGGTTTAGGTATTCATAACAACCACATTTATACGCAGATTGATACACTGATTTCGGTGGTGGTACTGGTGATGATGGGGCTTTTAATCCTGATTAAAGATAACCTGAAAGCATTTACGGTAATCCACGTCATGATTATTGCCGGTTGTTTATTGATTGGCGTGAGTACTTACTTTTTCGATCGCGGGTACATGGGCCCAATTGCCTGGATGGCTTTACTCGGAATGGGATTGTACATGGCTTACATCCCGTATAATGCCATTTTTTTTGAGCGGATGATTGCCAATTTTCACTATAAAAGCAATATCGGTTTCATTATGTATGTGGCCGATTCAATTGGTTATGTAGGCAGTTTTTCGGTATTGATGCTCCATGAGTTCGGAGAAACCAATATCAGCTGGATGCACTTTTTTAAACAGTGTCTGTTTGCCGTTCCGCTAATTGGTGGGGCATGCAGCGTACTTTCACTGGTGTATTTCAGAAGGAAAACATTGGCTACCAATAAAAAGATGCAGGCAGCGGGAAGTATGGTTTTTAAAGATACCGTCATTTCGGGTAACCACCGGGGGTGAGCACAGGGAAAATCAAATAGCTATCTGATTGGGATGAGGTTTTAAACTTATATGCTCTCGTATGTCTTATATGATAAAAAATAAGAATTATGATTATCAATCATTTACATTCTGTTATTATAAACAAAACTCCCACTTAACCCGTCATTTCGACCGAAGTGCAACGAAGTGGAGAAATCTGTCTCGAGATAGATCTCTCCCTGCCCGAAGCAGGCGGGCGTTCCGCTGCGCTTCAGTCGAGATGACGGATGCTAAATAAATTGTCATCCTGAGCGTGATCGAAGGATCTTTAATCAATAATAACACAGGTGCATTTTAAAAGCATCTTAAAAAAATAAACAAACATGAATAAACATTTCGATCTTATTGTAATTGGAGGGGGTATTTTAGGTACTTTCCACGCTTACCATGCTTTAATGTTAGGTAAATCGGTATTGCAGCTCGAAAAAGACAATTTTCCGGTAGGTGCTACCGTACGCAATTTTGGTCAGGTGGTGCCCTCGGGTATGGAAGCCGAATGGTTTGAGTACGGTGTAGCCGGACTGGATATCTACAAATCCATCCAGCGGGAATATGATATTTCTGTGCAGCAGAACGGCAGTGTGTACATCGCCTCTGATGATGATGAATGCACTTTAATTCACGAGTTGAAGGCACATTATGATATCATCGGTTATACAACAGAATTGCTCAGTCAGGATGCGATTTTAAAAAAGTATCCTGCCATTAAAGCTTCCTATGCTAAAGAAGCCCTCTTTTTTCCGCAGGAAATCAGCGTGGCACCCGATCAGATGATTCACCGTTTGCATCAGTACATGCAGACAAAATTTGAAAAATACACGCTTAAATATAACAGTCCGGTTACCGCCTGCGAAAGCAAAGGTGCCGGGGTAGAAGTTGGGTTAAAAAACAACGCTGAGCTTTTTACGGCAGAGAAAGCCATTATCTGCAATGGTTATGAGTTTAAATTGCTCTACCCCGAACTGTTTAGCGAAAGCGGAATTGTGGTGAGCAAATTGCAGATGATGCGCAGCATCCCGATGCCTGATGTAAAGCTGGAAGGCAATATTTTAACGGGTTTAACCACCCGCCGTTATGAGAGTTTTGAGCATTATTGTCCTTCATTCAAAACCATTAAAACACCAGCGCATTACGAAGAACTGAAAAAATGGGGCATCCACATCCTGTTTAAAAAAGCGGCAGATAACAGCATCATCATTGGCGATTCGCACGTGTATGCCGATGTAAACCATTTCGATGATCTGGGTTTTGATTTAAGCCATTACATTAACGAACTAATGCTGGAAGAAGCAGCGCGCATCGTCGATTTCGATGTGCGTAAACTGCAAACAACCTGGGCCGGATTTTACCCGCAGCACCCCACCAAACACATTGTAACATACGATCTGGACGACCGTATCCACATCCGTACGGCCATTGGTGGTAAAGGAATGACCGCAAGCGCAGGTTATGCAGCAGAAAGCATTAAGAAAATATTCTGTTAACAAATACTAAACAAAAATAGGTTGTTTTGTTAACTAAAAGTTGGCATTAGGCTAACATGCACATCTTATCATTGCATCTATAAACCATAAACAATTTATAGATAAATGAAACATCTCTACAAGATGAAGATGTGCATGGTAGCTTTTTTGTTATTATGCCTCACGCCCAATTTTACCTGGGCGCAGACTAAAATATCCGGTATCGTTAAAGATGATGCACAGCAACCCGTTCCAGGTGTAAGTGTATTGGTAAAAGGCACTAAAAAAGCCACTTCAACCGATTTGTCAGGTCGTTTTACCCTTGATGCCAAAACCGGCGAAACGCTGTTGGTAAGTTCAATCGGATTTATAGCGCAGGAAGTGCAGGTTAGTGGTGCAAATCTTTCGATCACTTTAAAAACAGATTCAAAAAACCTGAACGAAGTAGTGGTTACCGCACTTGGAATCCGTAAAGAAAAACGGAACCTCGGTTATGCCATTCAGGAAGTTAAAGGAGCCGATCTGGTAAAAGCAAGGGAAGCCAACCCGGTAAATGGTTTGGTGGGTAAAGTTGCAGGTTTAACTGTAGGTGTATCATCTGAACTTTTGGGTCGCTCATCACTTTACCTGCGTGGTAATGATGTAAACCTGGTGGTGGTAGATGGGGTGCCGATCAATTCGGATACCTGGAACATCAATCCTGATGATATTGATACTTATACGGTGCTTAAAGGCCCGGCTGCTGCGGCACTTTACGGTTACCAGGCTTATAACGGTGCTTTATTAATCACTACTAAAAAAGGCAAACTAAGTGATAAGGGTTTTACTGTAGAATTAAACTCGAGCACTCAGTTTAATAAGGGTTTTATCGCTTTGCCAAAAAGCCAGGACGAATACGGACCGGGTGAACACAGTGCTTATGCCTTTGGCGATGGTAAAGGCGGTGGTTTAAATGATGGTGATTATGATATCTGGGGACCGAAATTTGAAGGTCAGTTAATCCCTCAATACGATAGCCCGGTGGTAAACGGTGTGCGCCAGGGTACGCCATGGGTGGCTCGCGGTAAAGATAATTTAAAGCGTTTTATCGAAACAGGTTTGCTTTCTGCCAATAATGTCGCGTTATCTTCAGCAAATGATAAGTACAATTTAAGGGTTTCCATCTCTAACAATTACCAGAAAGGGATTATCCCGAATACTCAGTTAAACATCAATAATTTTAATGTAAGCGGTTCTTATAACATCACGCCGAAATTAAGGGCAGAAACCTATATCAATTACAGCCGTCAGTTTTCTGATAATATTCCTGATGTAAACTATGGTCCGAACAGTGTGATTTACAACATGACGCTTTGGGGTGGTGCCGACTGGAATATCGATGATATGAAAAACTACTGGCAGCCGGGTAAGGAAGGTATCCAATCTATTTATGCCGAATACCAGCGTTACCATAACCCTTATTTTATGTCGTACGAGTGGTTACGCGGACATAAAAAGAACGATATCAATGGTTATGCCTCCCTAAACTATAATGTAAGCAAAGGATTGGATGTATTGTTAAAAACACAGATTTCTACCTACGATCAGTTAAGAACAGAGAAAATGCCTTTTTCTGCACATCCTTACGGCCGTGAAGAAGGTTTGGGCGATTACAGGGAAGACCGCCGCAGCATGTTCGAAAACAATACCCAGCTAATTTTAAAATACAACAAAAATGTTGGTGATTTATTCGAGATCAGCGCTTTTGGAGGAGGTAACGCCCGTAATTTCAGTTATAACTCGAGTTTTACCACAACCGATTACCTCAACGTTCCGAATGTGTATAACTTCTCTAACTCTAAAAATCCGGTTAAGGCTTTCGATTTTAACTCTAAAATGTTGGTGTTAAGTGCTTTTTATTCGGTTGATTTAAGTTTTAAAAAATACCTCAACATCAATACTACAGGCCGTGTAGATAAAAACTCTGCACTGTCACCAAACAATAATTCGGCTTTTTATCCTTCAGTTTCATTAAGCTCGGTAATTTCTGATTATGTTAAAATGCCTGAGTTTATTTCTTTTGCAAAAGTAAGGGCATCTTACGCCAACGTTAAAGATCCTGGTTTGGGCACGCAGGATTATATCGGCGCCACGCCATTGCAAAGTTATCCGCTGGGTTATGGCGCAGAATATAATTCGTCTTATGGTGGTCCGGTTTATGGTCTTTCCTCTCCATACACTATCAGGCAAACCTATAATAACCAAACCGGTGCGTATTATACCAATAGCCTTATCGATTTAAATAGCATCAGGGCGCAAAGCAGAACCAATTACGAAGGTGGTATCGATCTTAAATTCCTGAAAAACAGGTTAGGTTTCGAAGCTACTTATTTCAGGTACATCGATGGGCCAAAAATTATTAAACAAAGTATTCCGCAAGCTTCGGGTTATGAAGTAAACACCATAAACGGTCGTAAAACACAAAACAGCGGAGTTGAACTAAGCTTATCAGGTTCACCAATCATGACCGATAAATTTGGCTGGGATGTGATGATTAACTGGTCTACCTACAAACAGATTTATAAAGAACTGGCTCCAGGCGAAACATCGGTTGATCAATTCTTCAAAACCGGCGACCGTATCGATAACATCTATGGTTCTGTACTGGCCAAAACACCTGGCGGGCAGGTGATCCATACCGCAAGCGGAACGCCGATCTTGTTGCCGGTTAATCAATTGTTAGGTCATGCCGATCCGAACTGGGTATGGAGTATCGGTAATAAATTCAGGTATCAGAATTTCTCTTTCAGCTTCCAGTTAGATGGTAAAGTGGGCGGTGTAATGCAGGATTATGTAAGGTTAAAATCGTTCCAGGGCGGTCGCCAGATCGAAACCATCCAGGGTAAAATGGGCGAAGCCAGGTATCAGGATTATATCCACGTTAGCGATCCCAACTATAAAGGTACATGGGTAGGCGATGGGGTAGTGGTTGCCAATAGCGGTAAACTCAACTTTGATCCGGTTACCGGTGTAATTACCAATTATGGCGATCTTGCTTTCGCTCCAAATAATACCCCTGTTTTATTGCAGGATTATTTAGGCGTGTTTTACGGTGCGAAAGAAAATACGATGATGAGCCGTACCTATGCCAAATTGCGCGAAGTAACCTTTGGTTACCAGTTGCCTAAAAAATTACTGGAAGGTACTTTTATCCGTTCGGCCAATATTTCGGTAGTGGGCCGTAACCTCCTGTATTTCATTAATTCTACCTACAACGATGTGGATGTAGATCAGTATTCGGGTAGAGAAGGTACTTCTACACTGCAAACGCCAACCACCAGAAGTGTGGGCTTTAACCTGAATGTTACTTTTTAACTGTTAGCACAAAAGATTATGAAAACGATATATAAAATTTTGTTCCTCTTCATTGCAGTTGCAGTTTGCGGCGGATGTAAGAAACAATTTGAAGACAACTTTAAAAACCCAAACCAGGCCGAAAGTGTGCCGCCAAACTTAGTCCTGAATGGTATTTTATACGACATGTACGAAGCACCGTTTTCAGATTCTGAACGTTGGAATCAATATACGGCATCAAATTATGCTTATTATGCTAAAAATGAATATAACTGGAATGAGCCAGGTGTTTTAAAATTAGATTATACCACGCTAAAAAACGTAGGGAAAATGGAAGAAGAAGCCAACCGTTTAGGTGGCGAGGTGGGCAAACCTTACCTGGCTTTAGCCAAGTTTTTTAAAGCTTATTTCTTTGTGAAAATGAGTTTAAAGGTGGGCGATATCCCCATGATGGAGGCTTTAAAAGGCGTAGCCAATCTTACACCAAAATACGATACCCAAAAAGATGTTTTCAAACAATCGTTGCTTTGGTTAGAAGAAGCCAACCAAAACCTGAGCACTTTAATTGCTGCAGGCAATAAAGAATTAAAGGGCGATATTTATCTTAAAAATGACCTTGTGGCCTGGCAAAAAGTTGTTAATACTTTTAAACTAAGGGTGCTGATCCATTTGAGCAACAGGGTTGATGATGCCGATCTGCAGGTAAAACAACAGTTTGCAGCCGTATTGGATAACCCGACCAAATATCCGGTGATGGACAGTATGGCCGATAACCTTCAGTTTGTGTACAACGAGAGTTTTAACAAGTATCCAAACAATAAGGATAATTTTGGTAACGATGCTTTGCGCTATAACATGGCAGGTACGTATTTAAATACACTTTCTGCGCTGAAAGATCCCCGCGCTTATATGGTGGCAGAACCTGCCAGGGGAATTGCAGAAGCCAATGGATATGCGATTACTGATTACCGCAATTTTGTTGGTGCAAACTCAGGCGAAGATCAGGGCGTGATGTTGGATAAAGTGCAGAAAGGTTTATACTCACTTATTGGCCGTTACAGGTATTACAGTGGTTATACGGCCGAAAATACTTTCATAATTTCTTACCCGGAATTGTGTTTTATCAAAGCCGAAGGCATTAACCGTGGCTGGGCCAATGGCGATGCCGAAAGCTGGTATAAAAAAGGTATTCAGGCTTCTATAGGTTTCTATGGCATTAAAGATGGAAGTAATGCAGTTACTTTTCTTAAAAAGGATGGTAAACTGGGTGAATTTGAAAGCTTCAGTGTTAATTTCAATTTCGAAACTGATTATTATGCACAAACTGCGGTTAAATATGCAGGTAATACGGCTACAGGTTTAACACAGATTCTGACACAAAAATACCTTGCCTTTTTCCGAAACTCAGGTTTCGAAGCTTACTACCAGTACCGCCGAACCAATATTCCTGAATTCCAGACCGGGCCGGGTACGGGTAACAGCCAGAGGATTCCGAAACGTTTTCAGTACACTACTATCGAAAGAACAACCAATGGCGATAACCTTAAAGTGGCATTACAACGTCAGTATAATGGTGTAGATGATATTAATTTAGCCCCCTGGATTGTAAAATAGAAATTGATAACTATTTGATATTCAGTTTTAAAATAAAGAAATGTTGCTCTACTTTAAACGGAGCAACATTTTCTTAAATAATATTTTATTTATTTTTTGCATAAATAATTTAAAAGCGCTAATATTGCACTCCCAAAACGAACAAGGGTAAAGTTACTTAAAGGTATATATAACCTCGTTTTAGGAAATGATCAAAGGAATTTGATCATTATTGATTACAACCAGAATAAATATTCCTTCTTAGCTCAGCTGGTTGAGTCCCGCAGGTGCGGGATTAATCAGAGTTAAGAAACGATCAAAGGATTTTGATCAAATTTAGTAAAGTACAACCAGAATAAATAAATATTCCTTCTTAGCTCAGCTGGTTAGAGCATCTGACTGTTAATCAGAGGGTCGCTGGTTCGAGCCCAGCAGAGGGAGCTTCAAAAACCACAATGAAAGTTGTGGTTTTTTGCGTTTATGGCTATTTTATGAGCCTTTTGGCTCAGCTGGTTAGCATCCCGCAATTGCGGGATTAATCAGATGATCGCTGGGAAGTAAGATCCCGCACTTGCGAAGGAAGCCCACCAAAGTAAGCAAATTTGTTTTAGCCCTTCGCTTCTACGATTCTTCAAGCTGTGAATATTTTATCATGTAAGCAATATAAGGCGATATAAGTTGATATGCCTAATGGTTCAGCAGAGAAATATTACACTCAATTGTTGAACATTATTTGTCTCCGGTTTTAAAATCGATGAGGTAAGGCTTCATCCTTATGCCATTCGCATCCTTAAATCCTTCTCCAAGTACAAGCTGATATTGCCTGCCGGGTTTTAATTCCGTATCGAATGTTGCAGCGCTGCCATCCGCAGAAAAGCCAATAAAATTTTTAATGTACATGGCATTGTCTTTACCTAATGGACCATATTCAAAGTTTCTGAAGCGTTTATCCATTGGTTTTGAAAAGAGTATTTTCACTGTATATTTTAAGGAACCTGCTGAATCTGTAACTTTCTCAGGTGTGGCACTCAACACAAAAGGACGGTTCTTTTCATATTCATCACTTAATTGCTTAACTGCCTGATCAAAATAACCCGCCTGATCCACATAGGCAGATAAAGCTTCCGCATTGTTGTAGTCAAGCTCAATCATTTCGCTAATCGCTTTTGCTTTATCACTCGCTTTTGTATAATACTGTTCGGCAATGGCATAACCCACATAATAGCCGAGGTCTCTTACACCAAACTGATTTTCGGCATCGCTATACAACCAAAAGCCGTTTCCGGTATTAAACATCTGCAAGGAAAATGCCTGCATCACTTTTTTAGTATTTGCCTTGCCGTACGCTATGGCGGGAGCAGTAGAAGGACTGGCCATCACCTTTTCAGAAACAAATTCTGCAACGCCTTCCATTGCGCATTGTGCCAATAGATTGTCGCCCATATTTGTTTTTTGTTGAGTGTGCACATATTCATGAACATTGGTAAAAACCAGGTTCTCAAGGTGCTCGTCAGCCATGGCAATTTCACTTCCAATCAGTACCATTTTACCTTTGGTGGTACCGCCACTTCTAAAGGCACCAACGGTAAAATAGATTTCTGCGGGCTTTAAAGCCGGGTAAAGTTGTTTCAGTTTTTCAACTTTTATGGCAATGGCCTTTGCATAATCTTTCGCTTTTAAGGTATTGGCACGGATGGAATTAAAATAAGTTTGTTGCTCCGTAATCACTTTGAGGTAATCTTTTGTAGTATAGTTCCTGGCCTTTATCATTGCTTTTTGGCCGGGCGTGGCTTTCTCCAGAAATAAGGTACTAAGATACGCGTATTGCGCACTCGTATCTTTTGTGGAGATAATTTTGTCATAAGCCTGCCAGAAATGGTCAATATCTGTGGTGATCAGGTTTACAGATTTTTGCGCCCAAATACTTTGAGTGATGGAAGCGCATAAAAGGGTTGCAAAAAGTATGGCTTTATTCATATCGATAAAAGACACACGAAAAATCAGAATGTGACATTATTAGTGTTTTTTTTACAAAAATGGCCACCATAAAGGCAGCCATTTTTTAAAGCACTATTTAAATGATTTAGAAATTACTCGTTGCAGGTGTATCCCACCACAGGCGTGAAGCGATGTCGTCCTTACCTGAGCTTAAAAAAGTAGTCGCTTCTGCCACAGCCGTAGCATTCCCGGTTCTTTCTGCAGGTACAAATACAAGTCGTTTTATCCATTGATTGGGTGCTATAATGCCCCAATCAGGACTACTGTCATTTTTAGCCACATGCGGAATTTTTGGATATCCTGTTCTTCTAAAATCTACCCAGGCCTCTAAAGTATTGGTAAAAGTAGCTAAGTATTTTTGGGTGATAATTTTTTCCAGTTTCAGTTCATCAGAATCGCCGGCATCCCATGCTACCGTAATGGTAGATAGTGGCGTGAAATTATTTTTACTGTCTTTTGGGTCAACATAATTAATAGGCTTGCTTGTTGCATCTGCCAGGTAGGCATCAACACCGGCAGCTCCCCAGTCGGCAAACGACAAACGAACGCCATCCTCATAGTTGGTTTTGGCATCGCCGGCACCAGCCCAGCCTCTTAATGCCGCTTCAGCTTTTAAAAAGGCTGTTTCAGATGCAGTAAACCCTCTTCGCTTTTGTACTGATTTGAAATCTGTATTTACAGTTGAATACGAAACCCTGTCATCTTTGGCATTTATAAATGCTCCGCCGCGGATACCTTTATATTTATAAGCAGGGTGATCAGAAACTAATGAAACATCGGTTACTTCATTAAAATACTTAGCTATACGGCCATCTTTTAAGCCTACCATAAAAGATTCCATTGTAGCACCCATCCGTGTATCATTCCAGTCAAAGCTGATCGTTGCAACTGGCATCACATTGCCATTTAGAGGTACAAGGAAATTTTCGGCATTAGTGGTAATTAATCCAACCGGGTCTGACAAAGCTTTTTCGCCCTGTGTTTTAGCAATTGCAGGGCTAACCTTAACCAAACGCATGGCCAAACGAAGCCGTACTGAATTAAGCAATTTTAACCATGAGTTGATATTGCCTTTATAACTTGGGTCGAATTTGATAAAGCCCACATACGATGTGTTGGCTTTGAGATTTGCTTCAATCTGATCTAATTGCGTAAACATATTGTTATACAGATCTGACTCTTTATCGTATTTAATTGAACCCAATCCTGAAGTTCCATAGTTAGAATAAATTACCGGTCCGTGTAAAGCTGTTAATTTAGATATTGCCAGAATTCTAACCAACTTTGCCCAATCGCCAAACAATGGTAAGTTTTTTTCCTGGGCAAGTTGTATTACCTGTTTTGAAGGTGACATTACACTGCCGTATATACGGTTCCAGTAAGAATCAATCCAGCGCAGATAATAGGTGGTGTTGTTTACATTCCCAACAAAAGGGGTAGGTGTACCCATATAGCCCATCCAGTTATCGTAACACAAATCTTCTTCAACCTGGTGTCCCATCAGGTTAAATAACATCACAGAAAAAGAAGAACCTACTAAATTAAAATCCTGTTCTAACATCTTATCTGTTATCTGATTCGGATTTGTATTTATCTCTTCGAAATTTTTGGTGCAGGAATTGAGTAAAATCAAAGCCAGCACCATTAAACATAATTTTTTCATTAGTAAGATATTAGAAGTTTAATTTAAGATTTAGCCCATAAGAACGGGTTGCAGGAATTGCAAAAACATCATTTGCCTGATTGCTATTGTTTGTACTCATTGCTTGTTCCGGATCGAAAGGTGCTTTTTTGTAGAAGAAGAATAAGTTACGGCCAATTAACGAAACAGACGCCGACTTAATAGCAGAACGTTTGACAGGTATAGTGTAAGCTAATGATACCTGCGCTAAACGAACATTGGTTCTGGAGAACACGTAAGGTTCCATAATTCCATTTCGATCGCCCACTACCTTATAGTACTCTTCCGGGTCGATTGATGTAACGGGTGTATTCCCTTTAATGGCGTTGATTGGCATGGTTGGTCCGGCATCGCGAATATCGCCTGTTCTTTTACTTACTCCGTATGAATCTAAGAAAGCTTCTGTTTTAGAAAAGGCAACACCACCGAACTTAGCCGATACCAAAGCACTTAAAGTGAAATCTTTGTACGTGAATGTGTTGTTCCATCCGCTGATAAAATCCGGGTTTAAATTTCCTGCATATTCTTGGTTAGTGGTTCTGGTTGGCTTTCCATCGGCATCTAATATGATTTGGCCGGTTGCATTACGTGCAAGCTTATAAATGTATAAATCGTTAAAAGAACCGCCTGATTTTATGATTGAATTAAATCCTTCGTCGTTACTACCCACCTGGTATTCTGGATTTTCGGCTATAAGCGCTACAATTTTATTTTTGTTCTGCGATAAATTCAGCGTTGAGTTCCAGGTAAAATTGTCATTTTTTATCGGGTATCCACCCAGTGTTAGCTCAAAACCCTGGTTAGTTACTTTACCCGCATTTACATAATAAAAAGTATAACCAGAGCCCGAAGGAGCTGTTAAAGATAAAAATTGATTCGTGCTTGTATTTTTATAATAAGTAATATCAAAGTTTAACCTATCATTTAAAAAACGGCTTTCCAAACCAATCTCGTTACTGATTATTTTTTCGGGTACCAATGTTGCAAATGGTGTTTGTGTATTTCTGTTAATACCGCCTATGCCATCTGGCCCACCTGCACCACCTATGGTGTTGCCAGGGTTTACAATATTATAGGGCACCTCATTACCTACTTTTGATGTTGATGCTCTCAGTTTTAAAAAATTGATTTCTTTAGGCAGGGTTATCATTTGGCTTATTATTGCCGATAAACCACCTGAATAGTAGAAATAGGAGTCATTTCCGGTAGTCGCCAGTGTAGATGCGTAGTCATTACGGCCAGCCAGATCTAAATAAATCATATCTTTAAAGCCTAAAGAAGCATTTGCAAATAAGCCTTGTTTTTGTACCCTGCTATAGGTCTGATTAATTACTAAATTATATGGCAGGTTTGCGAAACTAAAAAAGTTTGGGTACTGAAGCGGTACTATACCATTGGCAAAAGTCATCCCATCATTAAACGTGTAATCCTGGATACTTCCTCCCAATACACTATTTAAATTGAATTTACCAAAAGTATTGTCGTAGCTTAAAATGGCATCACCATATAAGGCCTTGTCATTATACTTGGTATAATTCCAGGTTCCGTTAGAACTTACACTTACCGGGTTACCGCCTGCAGCATAACGATAGTCCAATAGTTTATCATTATAATCAATGTTTCCACGTACATCAAATTTAAAATGCGGTAAAAATGCGTATGATGCTTTTGCCGTAGCAATTACCCTGTTACTGGTAGAAAGTTTTGGGTCGTTATACAATTCCCAATAAGGATTGTTCTGTTTTTCTTCGCTCGAATACCAGTTTTGTTTGTACAAATTTCGGGTAGCATCAAAAATCTGATAATTGGTTTTGTAATCATCAAAATTTCTCTCGCGGGCAAATAAATATAATCCCGTTAACGGGTTGTTGTAATAACCTGCCCCGGGGCGGTTTTTTGATTTTTCGTAAGAGAACCTTACATTCGCGCTAAGTGTAAGCTTATCATCAAATAATTTTGTTTCCTGACTCAAAGTTACATTATGCTTATTGTAAGTACTGGTAGGCACAATGCCTGTGGCGTAGTTATTTCCATAAGAAAAATAAGTAGTTGTTCTTTCATTTCCTCCGGATACCGATACTGAATTAATGGTGTTTACGCCTGTCTGAAAAAAATCATCAATATAGTTGCTTTGGTAATTCCCCTTTGATGGAGACCAGCTTCTATCATTTCCGTCTTTAGCTCCATAATTAAACTGAAATTCTGGTAATGTAGCTGCAGTGCTAAAATTTGTTGTAGAATTTAAAGCGATGGCTACTTTTCCGGCCTGACCTTTTTTGGTATTAATTAAAATTACACCGTTTGCACCCTGACTACCGTATAAAATGGATCCGTTTGCACCCCTTAAAATAGTAACAGATTCAAAATCGTCCTGATTTAGTGCTGATAAACCATCACCACCATCCGTTCCGCCATAAGAGCCCGGTTGCCCCGCTTTGTTATTTACTACAGGAACTCCATCTATTACAAAAAGGGCTTCGCTGTTTCCTGCAATAGATTTTGAACCCCTTAATACTGTTTTGGTTGAACCGCCCACACCTGAATTACTTATTCCGATATCAATACCAGCAGCTTTACCGCTTAAAGCCTCCATAAAGTTGGGGCTTCCGGCTTTGGTAAGTTCTGTACCTGCAAGTTGCTGTGCCGCAAAGGTAAGCGCCCTTTTTTCGCGTTTTACACCTAACGCGGTAACCACTACTTCTGACAGGTTGGCGCTGCCTGAGGCCTTTAGCTTTATAATTACGTTGCTCAGGTTGCTGATGTTCACTTCCTGAGACTCCATGCCAATGTATGAAATTACCAGGGTTGTGGCGTTGTCGGGAACATTTAACGCAAATTTTCCATCACTGTCTGTAAGTGTTTTGGCGTTGGTGCCCTTAGCAACAACGGTTGCGCCAGGCAGTGGAATTCCTGTTTCATCAGTTACCAATCCATTGACGGGTTTAAATATTTTGCTCCCGAAATTGTTTGCAGGCCTTGTTATTAGCGTTGAAACACCGGTTTTATTGGTTACAATTCCTCTGGCCTTGGCCATGTTTTGTAAGCCTAGGATAGTAAGGCCGAGAAATGCCAGTTTATACAGATCACCGGTTGCACCGGGAAATGCGATTTTTATGGCACTGATGGTTGAATAAATTTTCTTCATTTTGTTTACAGTATATTATTATCAGTTTATTTTGTTTTTCACCATATCATCTCCTTTTAGAACATCATTTAATACTGCGCAAAAAGAAAGCAACATACTTTACAACTATTGGTTAAATGGTGATGCAGGAGTTGGTGTATTTGGGTTAGCAAGTGCTTTTTGGATGATCCCTAAAAACCATGTATATGCCGATATTTGAGCAGGTATTTACAGTGCCTGTTAAGCTAATTTCCGGGATTTTGGATCGATCTAAGCGGTTACGCCCTGCATTCTGTTAATGCCGGATTTAGGATCGTTTATATATGGCTGGTGGCGGCATTTACCCCTACTTAGCAGATAAATTTAATATACTGTTTCTCATAGGCCGGTTTAAAACAATGCATATTATTCATGATGTAGTTTAGTGTTTGGTTAATTATTAGCTGGCACGAAGGTTTATCCCTTCAATACGATTTTATTATTTCTTAATTAAGCGCATTTACCTGCACGAACTATCTGTAAAAAGTGCTTTAATTATTTTAATCTAAAAATCGGTGTGACTAATTTAGATTAAAACGATACCGAACTAAAGGTGTAGTCGATGAATAGATAAGATTACTCCATGGATGGCGAAAAATTCTCTTTGGGAAGATTTGTATGTTTTAGAAGAACAATAAAATACCGGCTGATTGTATTATGGAATAAAATACCTTATTGCATCTTCTTTAAAACCTTAAGCATGAAAAGTCTACAATTAGTACTAACCAATCCCTGTACACAACAATGGAGTGAGATTGAACGCGCAGATGGAAACCATCATTGCAGCCGTTGCGAAAAAAACATTCTTGATCTTACGGCCAAATCAGATAAGGAATTATTGCTTTTCTTTCAACATAAAAATGAAAATGTATGTGGAAGGGTGCTTGCCAGCCAGTTAAACCGGGAGCTTGTTTTGCCTTCGTCAAAGCTTAGCTGGCACTGGCTAATGCCATTCGCTTTAGGTGCATTCGTAGTTAGTCCGGCCCAGGCACAAAATTTAAAACCTAAGGCATTATCCAGCGAACAACATCCTAAATCTAAATCTTCATCTTTACCCTTTGAAGCACCATATAGTTTGCCTCCTTTAAGTATTATGATTATGGGTAAAGTGGCCGATAATGTAAATGGCCGGCCATTAGGTGGTGTAGAGATCAGGAAAAAGGGCGATGAAAAGGTGCTGGCCGTTACCGACTCAACTGGCAGATTTGAACTTAGGCTGACCGATAGGGATATGCTTAGTAAGTTCATCTTTAATTTACCAGGTTTTTCGAAAGCGGAGGTTTACATTAACGACAACATTGTGGTGAAATTAATCGCCGAGCGAAGGATTATGCTGGGGGGCATTGCAGCAGTGTCGGTAAATCAAAAGCCGCTTTGCTATGTGTATGCCGGTCGTAAAAACTGCATCATCGATCCTTCCAGGATGGGTGAAATATCGCCTGACTGGATTGAGAAAATAGAAGTACTAAAAGATGCCTCGGCAACAGCAATATATGGTGCTAGAGGCGCTAACGGCGTGATACTGATTGAAATTAAGAAAGCATACCAAAAGAAAATTAAATTTTCGAAATAATACCAGCTGCCACAGTGAAACACTTAGACGAAATTTCAGACCTTTAAATTAAAACCATAAACGGGTAATATGCTTAAGATTCGATGTCGGAGGGAAAAACCAGTCTGCGGGTGGATAGATCACAAAGAATCCAATATTTTACAGTTGATTTTATAGGTTATAACCGTGTAATTATCCCTTTCAGTAGATTTTTACAAAAAAGAAGTGATTTATTTGTTGATCTTAAGCCACAGCGAAACATGATCGAGCCGCCACACAAGGAGGTTTACAGCGTGGCTAAATCAGATCGCGATAATTTAATCCTGATCAATTCACAGGGAAGAGAATTCTTGTTTACCAAAAGCAGGTAGTCTTTCGGTGGTGCCAGCCTCTGGCTGATATCAACAATAGAAAAAGCAAAAGGCAAGCCCGAAAAATCGTTGCCTGCCTTTTTATAATACATTATATTATGAGTCCTGATGCTCCGGCATACCATTTGGGTCCATCCATACATATTCCCAGTGGTGGCCATCCAGGTCGTCGAAACTGTGCTGGTACATAAAGCCATAATCTGTAGCCGGGTTCGGTATGGTTGCACCTGCATCTACCGCTTTATCTACCATGGCGTTTACCTCATCTTTACTATCGGCCGATAAGGCAATGGAGGTTTCTATGGCTTTGTGGGCATCAATAATTTCTTTTTGGGTAAAAGTCTGGAAAAAGGTTCTGGTGAGCAGCATCACATAAATCGTATCGCTGATGATCATGCAGGTTGCTTTTTCGTCGGTAAATTTCGGGTTAAAAGTATAACCAAGTTTGGTAAAAAATTCTACTGATTTGTTAAGGTCGCTAACAGCCAGGTTTACAAAAATTTGAGTTGCCATATTTGTTTTCTTATTTAGTTTACTCAAAGATACAGGCATTAGCCATAGGTGTTAACGTGCAAAAACGACAAGTTAAGGGGTAAAACGCGACGGATGTGATGCCGCCTTAATAGGATTTTCTGCTTTTACAAAAACTACCTTCTGTATATCCTTCAATCAGAATTAGTAAAAATGAAGTGTTTACCAAATCCTCCGTGTTTTCTGTGCATCCGTGGCAAAAAAAAAGCTAATTTAACCGCAAAGAGCACAGAGAGAAAAACGCAAGGGACGCAGAGCCGGGTCGCTATTCTATGTACTCTATCATCCGACCACGGTCTTCCGACTTTCAGACTTATCCCATCATCCATCATTCTATATACTTTATCATCCGACCCCGGTCTTCCCGACTTTCGGACTTATCCCATCATCCATCTTACCTTTTCCATCATTACGATCTTCCAAACTCGGTCTCCAGACTATTTCGCATTTACTCATTAATGATGATCCAGTATCCAGATTAATTTAGATACATTTAGTTAAATTTAATTACCCTCATCCCATGTCGTTTAAACCTTTAGCCAATCAGAGCTATTACCTGATTGCGAAGCATAGTGAAAAAGCACTTGGCTTTGCCAACACCAATCTCGGAATTGGATTGATCCAGATGAAATTCGATCCTGACAACAAACAGCAGCAATTTCGGTTCGATTTTGGAAACAACTTCCACTGGATTTTAATGGAGCCTTACAAAGAACGTTTTTTAGCTATACATAATAGTTCAAAAGATGACGGGGTACGCCCCATTTCCTGGCATTGGGAACCCAACAAAGCTAACCTGCATTTCAGGTTTATACCTGCAGGTGACGGATATTACCGCATCATGAACCTTAACAGTGGCAAATACCTCGATGTTTATGGCTTAAGTACAGCTGATAATGCCGAGGTGGTACAGCACCGTTTAACCACAACCGATAACCAGCTTTTTAAACCTGTAGCGGTAATTAACCAACCTGTCGACGATAGTCCGGCGTCTTTTATAGAAATTAACGAAATGGCCCATACCGCTGCTTTAGGGCTTATTGGTGTACTGCCCGAAGTTGGTGGTGGACTTAAAGCGATTGTTGAGCATTTTTGGAGCAAGGAAGATAAACTGGCCAATCTTTGGGAGCAAATGAAGGTTTATGTGGATGCGCGGATCAGGGAACTGATTAAAGAATCGCAGTTAAAACAACTTAAAGAAATGCTCGAAGGGCAATTAAAAAGCCTTGCAGAAATCAATACCGAGAGCGGCTTAAAAGGGAGTAAAATTGATGATGTAATTTTAAGTATTGTAAGGAGAGAACCTCATTTTCTGCATCAATCGAAAGAAGTATTGCCTTACCTGGTGGGTTTAGGTACAATAATGATTGCCCTGAGGAACCTGATGGTAACGAAGTATAAAGATCTTTATGGTGTTGAGGCCACTGATGCGGTTAAAGCCAATAACCTTCGGAAACTAAGGGCCTCAATAAAAGAATATAGCGCTGAGGTAGAGAAAAGCAGAAAAGCCGTGATGGATTTCAGGATGGCACAGGTAAAAGACAGGAGGGATTATACCATTGAAGGGAGAGGCAAATTGCCACGCGATACCCATGTTTCGGAAGCGGTGGATACCTACGACGGCTGGAAAATGGAGTGGAGGTTTACTTCTAATAGAATTGGCGACGAAGATTATAAACAACTTGCCGGAAATGCTGCAGAGCAACGTAAAAACCAGGTTCGGGTTCAATACGGCACAGAACTCGATGAATTTTTACTTCCTGCAAAACTCTGGAAGTATTTTGATCCGGAACATGCCAAATATGAGGAAACCATTACCAGTAAAACAACAGGCTCATTCGGCGGGCCATATAAAACAACAGAATTTAAAGGGAAAGAGAATGGGGTAATCAGTAAGATAAAAATATATGCCGAAGCTGGCGGATTATGCGGACTGGAAGTATTTTACGATGGAAGCGAAACATCTGAAGGTTTAAAGGGAAAAGCCGGCAGTTCGGTAGAAACTTTAACGGTAGGCAATGGCGAATACATTAACCATGTAACCGGTTACGCCAACCGCCACGTAGATGGCCTTTGGTTTAGTACCCAAAAAGCCAGTACCGCTGGTGGAGGCAGCATTGGCAATACTTATTTTACAGCCGATCTTAGCGACGGATTTAACCCTAAACTGGTCAATATTTCGGGCTACCACAGTGCACAAAAGATAGAGCAGTTGAGTTTCCACTGGCAGTATAAAGATTTTCCATTGTCGAAATATATCCCTAAAGCTTAAGTAATTACAGGATGCTTGAATAATTAAATCAGGCCGTTACGATTTTATATTGTAGCGGCCTTTTATATAGCTGTAGTTTTGTTTAATGTGAATATTCTGTCAGCCTGAATTTTTAATCCTTTAGTGGTTTTACCAGGCTGTTGTTAAATAGCCCTGATGGCAGTGAAATCCCTTTTGGGAAACGATGATTTTTTCTCCTGATTAAGTTTCCAAAAGGATTGAACGAACAGCAGGACAGAACCCAACCCATAAGCACGATAACTGCGCTCCAAAAAAAACTTGTTGCTTTTAAAATTATGGCTGATATTGAATACCTGCTTTATTATAACCACCGTCATTTTGTATTTTTAATCCTTTAGTGGATTTTACCAGGCCGTTGTTAAATAGTCCTGATGGCAGTGAAATCCCTTTTGGGAAACGATGATTTTTTCTCCAGAGCAAATTCACCAAAAGGATTGAACGAACAGCAGGACGGAACCCGACCTATCAGCACAAAAATTGCGCTCCAAAAAGAATATCCTGTTGCTTTTAAACCTATGGCTTATTAGTGAATATTAATCCCCCCTTAAAATGTGCTAATACTTCCGTGTTTTGTATAAATAGCTTTGAAGCATGGCCAATACCTTTGTTATCAATATTTAACAAAGAAAAAGATGTCGAAAATAATTTTAATTACCGGTGCCTCTCGCGGCTTTGGTAAAATCTGGGCTAAGGCCCTTTTAGAACGCGGCGATAAAGTTGCAGCGACCGCAAGAAATACCAACGATTTAAACGACCTGGTTGAGGCTTACGGCGATGCGGTACTTCCCCTGCAATTGGATGTGAATGATAGGGCCGCCGCATTTGCAACAATAGATAAGGTTAAACAACATTTCGGCCGAATTGATGTATTGATCAACAATGCTGGCTTTGGTTTATTTGGTGCTATTGAAGAAACTACCGAAGAACAGGCGCGTGCACAAATGGAAACCAACTTTTTTGGGTTGCTGTGGGTAACACAGGCGGTGGTACCGGTAATGCGCGAACAAAAAAGCGGTCATATTATCCAGGTATCGAGCTTTTTAGGACTGGTAACGCTACCGGTGCTGGGCTTATACAATGCTTCTAAATATGCGGTTAATGGTTTAAGCGAAACACTTGCTGCTGAAGTAAAAGGCTTTGGTATTAATGTGAGTTTAATAGAACCAAACGGTTTTTCTACCGATTGGTCGGGTGCTTCGGCTTTCCAGACAGCACCTCTGGAAGTGTACGAGCCGGTTAAAAAAGCATTTGCTGAAGGAGCAACACCTGATACCTGGGGCAAACCAGAAGCTACAGCACCAGCGGTACTGGCATTGATTGATAGCGAAAACCCGCCTTTACATTTTCTGTTGGGCAAAGTTGCATATCCCGGAGTTAAAAAGGTGTATGCAGAGCGTTTGGCCGAATTTGAAGAATGGGCAACGGTTTCTGCAGAGGCACATGGTCATTAATCAATCATATTAAAGGTTTAAATAACAAGCTGTGCGGGTAATTGCGTAGCTTGTTTTTGTAATGATATTACAGGATGAAACATTATAAAAGTTTGGTAGAGCTGCACCGGGAAAATGTGCTTCCACCACCCGAAAACCCTTTATTTAGCGTTTACCATTGCGACCGCACGTGTACCATGGGCGACCGTGAATTTACGAGCGACTTTTATATGATCGGTTTTAAAAAGATTATTGCCGGGCAGGTGCTTTACGGGCGTACCAAATACGACCATGAGAACGGCTCGATGATGTTTTTTAAGCCCAACCAGATTATTGAAATGAAAAACCTCGAATTTGAGGAAGATGGCTTTTTGATTTTTATCCATGAGGATTTCCTGAACGGGCATAACCTGCATGATGAAATTAAAAAGTACCATTACTTTGATTATGAAACCAATGAAGCGCTGCACCTCTCGCCCAGTGAGGAAACAACGGTATGGGAACTTTTCCATAAAATTGAAAATGAATACCTTAATAACCAGGATGAATACAGCAGGGAACTGATTTTGGCAAATGTAGATACGTTGTTGAAGTATAGTCAGCGGTTTTACAAAAGGCAGTTCCTTAACCGGACAGAGATTTCGGGCAAAACGGTAACCAGATTTAATGAGGAGATTAACAATTATGTGGCCAGGGGATTACTGGCGAGTAAAGGATTACCTTCGGTAAATTATATGGCCGAACGGTTAAATATTTCTGCAGGTTATTTATCTGATGTATTAAAACAGGAAAGCGGAAAAACAGCCCTTGAACATATTCATATTTACTTAATATCTGAAGCCAAAAACCGCCTGATCGGAGAGAACAAATCGGTTTCGGAAATTGCTTACGCACTGGGGTTTGAGAATCTTTCTTATTTCTCGCGTTTATTTAAAAAGGAAGTGGGCGTTAGTCCGAATGTATTTAAAAAGCAGTTGTTGAATTAGTTGGATAAGTTTGCTAAGCGTTTCGTCATGCTGAACTTGTTTCAGTATCCATCATAATATGGTTTATTTTAAACAGAAAACCTGCTCAATGTTTCGCGCGAAACACCCAGATAAGAAGCCAGTAATGATTTAGGTACCCTTTGGAACAAGGCAGGATATTGTTTTAACAGCTGTTCGTAACGCTGTTGTGCATTAGAGGTTAATAAGGATAAAATTCGGCGCTGAGATCCGATATGGCCAAAGTTTGCTTTCTGTAAGAAAAAGTGTTCCATCTTTTGCAGGCCGGCACATAATTTACGGTAATTTTCGAGGGTAAAGCAGCATACTTCGGTGTCTTCCAGGCATTCTAAACTCATGGTTGCCTTACTTTGTGTAAAATAGGCCAGGTAATCACTTTCCCACCAGTCTTCCATGGCGAACGAAACAATGTGCTGCTTGCCTGAATCGTCGGTATGTACCAGTTTTAAAAGTCCTGAAACTACAAAATAAGAATAGGTTACATTTTCTCCTTCCTGAATGAGGAATTGATGCTTTTTGAATTTTTTAGTGATAAAATGTTCCTTTACAAAAGCAAATTCTTCATCTGTTAACGGGACTATCTTTTCTATATGTGCTCTCAATTCGTGGTGCATGTTGGGTGATAAAGATAAAGGGTATTTTTGATTTACCATTAAGGCAGGAAGATGTAATAAGCTTTTTTACTTATACGTTAAACTTTCTGACTTCGGTCTCCTGACTTCCCGACTTTTTCACCATTAAGGGGTTAAGGAAATTAAGGCTTAATTTTCTTCGGACTTCCCGACCTCGGTCTCCCGGCTTGGGGACTTTTCACCATTAAGGGATTAAGGAAATTGAGGTTTATTTTTCTTCGGACTTCGCGACCTCGGTCTCCCGGCTTCGGGACTTTTCACCATTAAGGGATTAAGGAAATTAAGGTTTATTTTCTTCGGACTTCGCGACCTCGGTCTCCCGGCTTCGGGACTTTTCTCCATTAAGGGATTAAGGAAATTAAGGTTTATTTTCTTCGGACTTCGCGACCTCGGTCTCCCGGCTTCGGGACTTTTCACCATTAAGGGATTAAGGAAATTAAGGTTTATTTTCTTCGGACTTCGCGACCTCGGTCTCCCGGCTTCCGGACTTTTTCACCATTAAGAGGTTAAGGAAATTAAGGTTTATTTTCTTCGGACTTCGCGACCTCGGTCTCCCGGCTTCAGGACTTTTCACCATTAAGGAATTAAGGAAATTAAGGTTTATTTTCTTCGGACTTCCCGACCTCGGTCTCCTGACTTTCCAGACAAAAAAAAAAGTCCCGATTTTAGATCGGGACTTTTTTTCTAATAACCTTTTGCCGATTGGGCAGGCTTTAAATTCGGGTTGCCATCTAAGGCTGCCTGAGGATAAGGCATCAATACAAATTTAGATTCCCATACACGCTCCTGCACCGGACTGTTGGTGATATCGTGAGTGGTTTTCATTACATCTTTGGCGATGTTCCAGCGTCTGATATCAAAGGAACGCTGACCTTCTGCTGCCAGTTCGATGCGGCGTTCTTGCTGGATGAATGTTCTTAATTTTTCTTTCGTATTATAAGTAGCCTGAACCACAGCCGGCATTCCGGCACGGTCCCTGATGTCGTCGAGTACCGCGTAGATGCTCGCATCCGGTCCGCTTAATTCATTTTTAGCTTCGGCGTAAGCCAGTAGGATTTCGGCGTATCTGATGATCGGGAAATCCTGTGCGCCATCCCAATCGTTTTGGGTAAAAGCAGGGTCTACCAGTTTCTTAAAGTTGTAACCGGTTACACTGTTGTTTCCACCGCCTTTTCCCCACGAGAATTTATAACCACTATCAAAGCGGCTCCAGGGTGTACCCGGGAATAATATACTGGCATAAAGTCTGGTGTCGCGGTTTTTAAATTCATCTGCATAGGCCGCATTTGGTGTTCCGTTATTATAATTGCTTGCTCTTGTAGCTGCATCGGGTGGAGTAAATGGATTACCGTTTTTATCCCAGTAGGCATCTACCATTTCCTGTGTAGGGGTAATCGAACTCCATCCGCCTAAATTGCCCGGAGGAAACAAGGTTCTTAAACCGTTACCATATTCATAAGAGGAATTGGTAATATTCTGGGAAACCAGAATGTTCTCTTTACTGGCTCCCTCATTAATTTGCCAAAACTGTTGCTCGTAACTGGCCAAACCTTTATAAAATTTCTGTTTTTCGGCGTCATTGGCGAAAGTTACAAAAGAACCAAAATCATCCTGCGTATCAGCAGGAGCTAATGTACTTACCCTGAATAACTGATAACCTGCACTCATTACTTTTTGAGCACTGGCAACCGCATCGGCATATTTGCCATATTGTAACTGTATCCTGGTTAAAATGGCCCAGGCTGCGCCGCTGGTAATTCGTCCGGTTTCAACACTTGAGCCACCAGGATAAGTGGCCGGCAGATCGGTTAGCGCACTCTGAATTTCAGCAATGGCAAAGTTAATCACCTCGGCCTCTGGCGTTGGTGCAATTCCGGTTTCGTGCGGATCGCTATACGCTACTTTTAATAACGGCACCGGACCGAATGTTCTGGCCAGATCGAAATAGGTTAATGCCCTTAAAACCCTTGCCTCGGCAATAAATCTTTTCATTAAATCGGCACCCATTGGTGTTTTGCCTACATTATCCAGAAAATAGTTATACCTGCGGATATAGACATAGCGGCTGTTATAACCCTGATCAATTGTGGCATTGATATTACCGGCAGCAATAGCTGTGGCATTGCTTTCCCACGGATACTGGGCATAGGCATTGTCTGATCCTCCATCATCGTAGGCGTTATTAAAAGCATTATTTAAATAACCATAACAACCATTTAAGGCTAAAGTGGCATCTTTTTGTGATTTCCAGAAGGTAGCGTTCGAAGCCTCATTTTGTGGAATAAAATCGATTGCTGATTTTTTGCAGCTGCTTATCGCCAGGCTGGCAAAAGTTAAACACGATATATATATTAATTTTTTCATAAAAGCTTTTATTAAAGGGTAAGGTTAATACCGAACGAATAAGTTTTTAACTGTGGATAAGCTGCACGCTGAGAGGCAGCCTCCGGATCGAAATCCTTTAACCTTTTATCGCCGCGGATGGTAAACGGATTATTGCTCGATGCATAAATCCTCAATCCCCTGATTTTAATTTTATCCAATACCGATTTTGGCAAGCTGTAACCCAGGGTTAACGATTTAATCCTTAAGTAATCTGCATTGAATAACCAGAAATCAGACTGTTTTAAGTTCTGTGTATTATCGCCAGATACCAGAACCCTTGGGTAGGCTGCATTTGGATTAGGATTGGCGGCAGTCCATCGGTCTAATACATATTCTTTTGCACCGGCACCGTTAAAGAAAGCCTGTGATGCTTCACTTTCCAGATATACCTTAACATCACTTACTCCATTGGCTAAAACTGAAAAATCGAAGTTTTTGTAATTTGCCGAAAAGTTAAGTCCATAGATAAGGTAAGGCACATCGTTACCTACAATTACGCGGTCATCTCCGTCAATTTTATGGTCGCCATTCTGATCTACATATTTAATGTCACCAGCTTTTGTTCCATTGGCCTGAAATGCATGCTGGGCAACTTCCGCATCGCTTGCAAATAAGCCGTCTGATTGCCACATGTAAAACGAACCGATCGGCTGACCAACCCTGTTGATATAATATCCGCTTGGAGGCGTTTCTGAAGCATCACCTAAGCTTACCACTTTGTTCCAGATTTTACTCAGGTTACCACCGATTGAATATTTAAAATCGTTGATTTGTCCGTTGTACGTTAACGAAAGTTCGAAGCCCCTGTTTCTCACCTGACCAAGGTTAATAGATGGATATTGGGTTTTAAGTGGATCAGGATCACTTACTAAACCTGCTTCTGTTGGTATAGTTGGGTCGGGCAATAAAATATCATTGGTTAAACGGTCAAAGGCATCAACCTGAAGACTCAGCTTTTTGAAAAGATTCACGTCCACACCAATATTAGTCATGTCGATTTTTTCCCATGATAAGCGTGGATTATAGATTTTATTCGGAAAAACACCATCCTGTTTAGATTCGTCGAGGATTGCTGCAGTTCCTGTTTTTAAACCATCGAAATAATCGTAAGGGCCTACATTATTTACATTACCCAGTTTACCCCACGATGCACGGAGTTTTAATTCAGATATCCAGCTGATGTTTTTCATGAAATCTTCCTGTGAGATTCTCCATGCACCCGAAAATGATGGATACGCACCCCAGCGGTGGCCAGGAGCAAACTGAGAAGAAGCATCTAACCTTACACTGGCTTCGAATAAATAACGGTCGTTATAAGCGTAGTTAAACCTGCCAAATACCGATTCGAAAGCTTTTTGCTGGATACTGCCTGATGCGGTGGTGTTTAACGGATCGCTTGAACCACCGTCTATGGCATTTAAATCGTTACTTACAAAGTTCTTGCGGATGGTTTTGATTATCCTGGTGTTGTTATTTTCGTAAGAAGCACCTGCCAGCAACTTGGCGTAATGCTTATCAATCGTTTTTTCGTAGCTTGCGGTTGCCTGGGTTAGCAAACGACCGATGTTTTGCCACTCTTCCGTAAGCTGGTTGGTATTTACAGCCGTTCCGCTAAGTGGTGCACCAGTGTTAAAATCCGGAATCGGATCAATGGTGCTGATAAATGCACTGTTTAAGGTATTATAGAAATTGTAAGAAACCAAACCACTGATTTCTAAACCTTTTACTGGTGTGTAAGTTCCGTTTAAATTTCCGATAAAACGGTTGGTATTGTACGAGTTACGGCCACCTTCTTCCAGCTTCCTAACCGTATTGGTTGCGGCAAGCGTTCCGTCTATTTTACCACCGTTCATGCTGCCCCAGTTACCATTGGTTTGTTTATTTACCACTAATGGAGTAAGCCTGTTTAAACTGGTAAAATCGATTAATCCGTTTTTATTGTCGAAACCATCACGGATAAATGAGATGTTGGTACCTACCTTAAATTTATCACTTACCTGGGTTTCGGTATTTGCCCTTAACGAGTAACGTGTTAAATCTTTTCCCGGAACCAGGGAGTTTTGGTTAAAATAGGCTCCGCTTAAATAATACCTGGTTTTATCACCGCCAGAAACATTAATGGCATGTTCCATTACCGGAGCAGTGTTTTTTAAGGTTAAAGCATACCAGTCGTTATCCGGAAAACGATCCGGGTCTGATTGATTCTGGATCTTGGTTAAATCACTGGCCGAGTAAACCGGAGCTTTACCTGCATTGGTCGCAGCCTCGTTACGCAAAGTAGCATAATCATAAGCGCCAACCCAGTTTGGCAAAACCGTTGCCGATTGAATGCCGTAATAAGCATTGTAATTAATGGTCATTTCGCCCTTCTTTCCTCGTTTGGTCGTAATTAATATTACACCATAGGCAGCCCTCGAGCCATAAATGGCAGAGGCCGAGGCATCTTTCAGGATCGAAATGTTTTCTACATCATTGGTGTTGATGCGGGCAAAATCACCCGAATTTACAATTACCCCATCTACCACGAAGAGCGGCTCTGAAGTACCTAAATTACCCCGTCCACGTACGTTAATGGTACCAATGTCGCCGCCAACATCGCCAGGTGTAGCTTTAATGGCCATGCCGGGTACGGCGCCCTGTAAAGCATTGGTAAGCGAAGTAACCGGACGGTTTACAATGTTTTTGGTATCTACCGTGTTTACCGAACCGGATAAGTTTACCTTTTTTTGCGTGCCGTAACCCACTACCACCACCTCGTTTAGCGATTTGGCAGAAGATGTAAGCACTACATTTAATGTGGTTTTACCATTAACAGGCACATCCTGTGGGTCATAACCAATAAAAGAGATTGTTAAGATGGCATCTGCCGGAGCGTTGATTGAGAATTTACCGTCGGGTGTGGTACTTACAGCAGTGCTGGTTCCCTTAATCATCACGGTTGCACCTGGTACAGTTCCTCCATCACTATCCTTTACAACACCGGTAATTTTTACCTGCGCAAAGGCCAAAAGAGAGAACATTAAAAACAAGCCGGTTAGAAGGGCTTGCCTTTTTTTTAATTTGTTCATGGTTGTTTGTTTTGTTAGTTAATAGTTTAGTTGCAGCTTTTCGAACGGCTGAAGCCGTAATTTAGAAATGAAACCACTTGCTATCAAATAAATGGGGGAGCAAACTCCACGCAAACGTTTGTGGCAATATAAAATGCGATGCTGGAGTGAATAAGGCAGAAAAAGACGTATTAAAGGCAATAAGAAATGTAAAAGTGACAATTAATAGCCTGTTGTCGTATTCGAAAATGCTAAAATAAATAGACTCAGGGTCTTATAATGACTACGTTTCCTTTCAGAATATCAATTATTTGGGCCTTGTAAACAATGATTGCCGGTAAAACTCCGCGCAACCGTTTGATTAGTAAGTTATGTAACGGCATTTTTAGCTGATTTGGTTATTGATATCTCCAGTGGTAAAAGATCTGTTTGCAGGATTTTTGTTTCCCGCAGATGACGCGAAGGACGCAGATTAAATATAGGTCTAGTCCTGATAAGCAATTGAGCTACAATATTCCATAAGGGGGTATATTATCAATCGGAATGAAATTATTATCAACTGTATTCTGTTATAAAATCGGATATTTGTTTCCTCTAATATTATTCCTTACATGAAACCCTACCTGCAGCTTTTCGATTTTTCAAAAAAAATAAACTATAAAACCGAAATCCTTGCAGGCTTAACGGTTGCCATGACGATGATCCCCGAATCATTATCATTTGCTATCCTGGCTGGGTTTCCTCCATTAACAGGTTTATATGCCGCTTTTATAATGGGTTTAGTGACTGCTGTTTTAGGCGGAAGGCCCGGTTTGGTTTCGGGCGGGGCAGGAGCAACAGTAATTGTCCTTATCGCCTTAATGAAAACGCAGGGCATTGAATATGTGTTTGCTGCGGTGGCGCTGGCGGGTGTAATCCAGATTATGGTCGGGCTTTTTAAGCTGGGCAAATTTGTAAGGCTTGTTCCGCAGCCGGTAATGTTCGGTTTTGTGAATGGTTTGGCCGTGATTATTTTTATATCGCAGTTAGAACAGTTTAAAACCCTGGTAAACGGTAAGGTCGAATGGTTAAGCGGTACGCCTTTGTATATTATGCTTGGTTTGGTTTTACTTACCGTAGCCATTGTAATTACCCTCCCCAAAATAACGAAAGCTGTTCCAGCTTCTTTAGTGGCCATCATCGTGGTTTTTTTGATTGTGTTTTGCTTTGGTATCGATACCAGGCTGGTAAGGAATATCTCCTCGGTAAACGGTGGTTTCCCGCCATTCCATATCCCTAAAGTGCCGTTGAATCTCGATATGCTTAAAATTATTTTCCCTTACTCGCTTATTATGGCAGGTGTAGGCTTAACCGAAGGATTGCTTACTTTAAACCTGGTTGATGAAATAACCGAAACCAAAGGGAACCGCAACCGTGAAAGCATTGCGCAAGGCATTGCCAATATGTTAAATGGTTTTTTTACCGGTATGGGCGGTTGCCCGATGATTGCGCAAACACTGGTAAATCTTTCGGCAGGAGCGAGGGCCAGGTTATCGGGGATTATTGCTGCATTAACCATATTGCTCATCATTTTAATTGGCGCCCCGGTAATCGACCGTGTGCCGATGGCCGCATTGGTTGGCGTAATGATGATGGTAGCCATTGGTACCTTTGAGTGGATGAGTTTCAGGGTAATCAATAAAATGCCCAAACAGGATATTATTATTGGTATTTTAGTAGCCGTAATTACAGTATGGTTGCACAATCTGGCCCTGGCAGTATTAATCGGCGTAATTATTTCGGCGCTTGTTTTTGCATGGCAAAGCTCTAAAAGGATAAGGGCCAGCAGGTATATCGATGTAGATGGTGTAAAGCACTACGAAGTATTCGGTCCATTGTTTTTCGGCTCAGTAGCCAATTTTAACGAACTTTTTGATGTTGCCGATGATCCTTTAACGGTTACCGTTGATTTTAGACACAGCCGGGTTTTTGATATGTCGGGCATAGATGCCCTAAACAAACTTACCGAAAGGTACCGCTTAGCCAATAAAAAACTTCAGTTAAAGCACCTTAGCGAAGATTGTAAGCGCCTTCTAAAAAATGCGGACGAAATTATTGAGGTAAATATCATTGAAGATCCTCTTTACCGTGTTGCTACAGAAAAATAGTTGCGGTTAAGCAATTAATGATTCGTATTTCAAACAACGTATTGACGGAAGCTAAACTGTAATATTAATTCTATGTTAAGTGTGATGTACACAGATATTGAATGTTATACTATAATTACGTAGTTAAAACCTGCTTGAAAACAGTTTAGGTAAAACGTTTAACTAGATTTATTTCCTGCAACATAAAATCACTCAATTTATTGTAATCAGGGGTGTAAAATATCGCTATATGCTGTTTTCTAGCGGATTAAAATGTTAATATAATTTAATAATATTTGATTTTTTTATGTGTCAAATTGACATTTATTGTTAATAATTGAATATTATTATCGGATTTAATAAAAATTTCATAAAAATGACAATTTGTTGTTAAAACGATTTAGTATATATATATTTGATTTAACCAAATGCTAAATTTTATGAGAATCCCTAACTATTACTCCAGAAGTACCTATCTCCCTAATCAAGGATATATCTTGCCGTTTCCAAAAAAATAAATTTTAAGAATCATTTTTTTACCAATTAAAGATCCATTAACTATGCGATACTTATGGGCGTGCCTTGTCTTTTTTGCCGCGTTTACATTAAACGTTTTACCAGTTTTTGCAGCGGGCAAAAAAATCAGTAAAGGCCTAACAATTAATTATTTGATCTTTCAGGATACGACGAAAATTAAGTTCGTACCCCTAAAAGATTCACTGCGGAAAGATAGTTTAAAGCAGATCAGTCAGAAAACAGTTTATAACAAACTATCGGGTGGTGTGCAGAAAGATACCAAAGACCTTTCTCTTTTCCCGGCCATTTCATTACAGCAAAATTTAAAGGGCAATTTTGCCGGCCTGTATGTTCAGGAGCCCTCAGGCGAACCGGGAACCATACAAAATATGTTTTTAAGAGGAGCGCCAATGCCGTTGCTGTCTAAAAAAGATGTATATGCCTCACAGCCATTGGTGGTGCTGGATGGTGTGCCTTTAATTGGCGAGCATCCTTTCGCTTTTGATATCCAGCAGTACGATTTCAACAGGATTGGTCCTGCCACTAACCTGCTTACCGGGATTGATATGAACAACATCGCTTCTATAGAAGTTTTGAGCGATCTGGCCAGTACGGCTGTTTATGGTCCAAGGGGTGTAAATGGTGTTATCCTGCTTAAAACAAAAGCTCCTGACGGTGTTTCGCGCAGCATCAGTTTTAACTCGTATATCGGTATGGCACAAAAGCCAGTTGTAAACACCATTAACGGTAAGTATGAGAATGAATTCAGACAGCGTTTCTACGATATTTATACCACTAACGGCAGGTACTCTGATGATGAAGCTTATCCAGTATATTTAAGTGATTCGCTAAATAATGTATATAGCGGCAAATCTAACTGGACCGATTTATATTATAAGAATGCACTGGTTTATGGCATTAACTTAGGCTTAACCGGTGGTTCTGACCGTGCAAATTTCAGGTTCTCACTTGGTAATACGAAAAGCAGTGGCGTTGCTGACGATACTGGCTTAGATCGTTATAGCGCCATGTTCAATATCAACATGAAACCGGTTAAATGGTTGTTGTTTTCGGCCATGATTAATGGTAACCGTTTAAACCGCGATCGAAACAGAACCTTAAGAGACAGGTTTGCACAGATCAACTATTTCCCTGACCTAAGTGCACCGCTGGCACCCAATAAAGATTATTATGCCAGTTACTTAAATTCATACAGTAAAGGTTTTGATGATAACAAAACCAATAGCATCCAGGGCTTTGCCAAACTGGTGGCCACATTGGGCAAATTTAACATCAGCTCATCTTTCAATGTAGATTATAACGAAGGTTACAGGGATATTTTCTATGCAAGAACATTGTTGCAAGGTAATAGCTATGCCTCTAACTATTATGGGTTTAACCAAAGGCTAATGATGGAAAATAAGGCCACTTATGATCTCAAATTTAGAGAAGTACACGATTTTCATTTCGAACTGGGCCAGTCCATGATATGGGATATTTATAAGTACAACTATGCTTATGCTTATAAAGGGGCCAATGATTATATCAAAATCAACCTGTTGGATTCTAAACCCAAACTCGATAACGGTGCCGATAACCCCAACTACCTGGTTCCAACAGCATTTCCAAGAGAGTTAACTTATCGTTTCCTGGATAAAACCGCCGATAACCTGTTATCATTTTATGGTAAGGTAAATTACTCGTACAATGATAAATACTTTTTATCGGGAATATTAAGGGCAGATGGTTCATCAAATGCACAACCAACAAAGCGCTGGTTTTATTCGCCTACGGTTTCGGCAGCGTGGAACATCAAAAACGAACTGCTTAAAGACGAAAAATTTATCGACGACCTGGTATTGCGTGCCAGCGCAGGCAGATTGGGCAGGGCTTTTACCTTTGATAATTATGCACAGGGGCCTCAGTACAGTGCATCGGTTGGTTACACCGGAAATTTAACTGTTCCGGGTTATAATGCAATCGGGGTATTAACCAGGCCATATTCATTCGGTTGGGTAGGTTATGGTGTGCCATGGTCGTATTCAGATCAGTTAAATATCGGTGCAGATGTAGCCATGCTTAAAAACCGCCTGCATGTAGCGCTTGATTTTTATACCAAAGCAGAGAAAAACCAATTGCTGGGCATCCCGTCATATGCAGAATATGGTTACAAGCAATCTATCGAGAGTGGATTGAATATGAGCAATACCGGTGTAGATTTAACCATCAGTGCGCTGGTAATTGCTAAAAGCAAATTCTCATGGAATTCTTCACTAAACCTGAACCATAACAGTAATAAACTAACCGCCTTGCCTAGAGGATTGAACGAAATTATCATCGGCAACAGGTTTTTAAAAGTTGGTGAACCGGTAGATCAGTATTGGTTACTGGAAAATGAAGGGATTTATACCGCAAACAGTCAGGTGCCTGTTGTTAACGGACAGCCTTTAAAATACAATGGTACGCCTTTAAAAGCCGGCGATCCGAAATGGAAAGATCAGAATGGCGATAACATTATCGATGAAAAAGACAAAGTATTAAAAGGACATTCTTTGCCGGTTCTGGCAGGAGGGTTTGATAACGCTTTCAGGTATGGCAGCTGGACTTTAAATACCAACCTGTATTTCAATCTTGGCAGAAAAATCATTAATGAAGAAATGGCTAACCGTTTCGATTTTGTAAACCACGAAGGAAGTACAGATGTAGCATCGGTTAAAGAAATCACCTTCTGGGAAAAAAGAGGCGATTACAGCAAGTATCCTTTATATAATCCCTGGAGTACCATAATTCCTTACCGTACCGATCAGGACCTGTTCCTTGAAAACGGCTCATTCTTAAAATTAAGATCGGTTTCTCTTGGATATGATTTTGGCAACTTTTTAAAGCGTAAAAACATTAAGGTGAATAAAATCTATGTATATGGCTCGGTAAATAATGTGTTCGTAATTACCAAATACACGGGGCAGGATCCTGAACTGGTAGGTTACGATGGCATTGATACAGGCTACGGTCAACCAATCCCAAGAACCTATACGTTGGGTGTTAAAATGGAATTATAATATGGAAAGAAATACAAACAAAACATCAACAATGATGAAGAAAATATTATACTCATTTCTGCTTGCTGTAATTGCTTTATCGGGTTGTAATAAGGCTTTGGAAACAGATTCTACCCGGGTTGTGGGCGAGAAAAACATGTGGAACACGGTTGAGGATGCCCGTGCCGGTATTATGGGGGTTTATGCCCTTACGCGCTCGGCATTATCTGATAACAATGGACACTGGATTTACGGCGATGTAAGAACCGGCGAATTTACCAGTCCGAAACGTCAGGATTTAAAAGCCATTATCAGCAATAATTTAAATGCGTCTTATCCGGTTGTAGAATCACTTTCAGACTGGACCAGATTTTATGCGATTGTAAATGGTGCGAATGTTTTTCTTGAAAACGTTGGGCATGTTAAAGCAACAGATAAACGCTACTCTGATAATAACATGACGGTTGATATTGCGCAAGCCAGGTTTTTAAGGGCTTTTGCATACTTCTACATGGTGCGGATCTGGGGCGATGTGCCATTCATTATTTCTTCTAACGAGGGGGTATTTGAAAATAAACCAAGAGAAAGTCAGGCAAAAATTTTGGCCTGGGTAGAATCTGAAATTTTAAAAGCTGCTGCAGACCTGCCTTACATTTACAGTGGTGGCGATATACAGCAGCCGAGTAACTATTATAATGAAGACAGAACCCGTTGGGGAGGTGCATTAGCAACTAAAGTTACAGCTTATGCCGTTTTAGCGCATGTTGCCGCCTGGACAGCCGATTACTCGAACGTAGCGAAATACGCAAAATTTGTAGAAGATAATTACGGAAAAAGCGGTGGAGGCTTTACATCCAGCCAGGATTTATCAAACTCAAATGGCTTCTTCTATAATAAAAACTTCAGGCAGATGTTTGGCTTTAACTCAGATTACGGTCATATCGATGGTTCATCAACAGGCCATATAGAAGAGCTTACGCTTGCCGAACCAATTACCACAAAAGCAATCCCTGATATTTATCTGCCAAAAGATTCGATCTTAAAATATTTTAACTGGCCAAACGACGAAAGATTTGCTGTAGATACCTTAGGTCAATCTAAATACGATCGTTATTTCACCAACCTGAATGGCAAATATCCAATTTTTAGTAAAATAAAGGTAATTCAGGGTGGTACCACCGATCCTAACTTCAGGTACTTTACCAGTGCATTAATTTTTACGCGGTTGGAAGATATCGTGTTATTACGTGCCGAAGCGCTGTCTGTGCTTGGCGATCAGGAAGGCGCTGCCAACGAATTGCTAAACGTGCTTCTCCGGAGAACTGTTGCGGGTTCATCATTCAGCTTTAATTTGAATGATGATATCTTAAAAATGATTTTCGAAGAGCGTCACCGCGAATTAATGGGCGAAGGCCAGAGGTGGTACGATTTAATCCGCTACAATAAAATAAGACAAAACGATGCCAAATTTATGAACCTGATTAATTCGGGAGGCATTTATTGGCCAATATCGCGCAAACTTTTATTGCAGAATAATTTATTAACCCAGAACCCTTACTGGCGCTAAATAATAGATATATGAAACCAATATGGTCTTTCGGGGCTATGGTGGCTTCATCACCATTAAAATAATAAACAGATGAAAAATTTTGTAAAATATGTGGGGACAGCAGCTATGCTTTTATTGCTCACCCTGGTGTATTCGGCTTGTAAAAAGAACGGGGGCTATTATGATGCTTCTGATGAAGCAGTTCCTTTTGCAGGAAATACCTACGAATATTTAAAAAGTAAACCTGGCGTGTACGATTCGCTCATTGTGGCGATTGACCGGATGGGTTTAAAGAAAACACTTACCGATAGTAATGTAACCCTGTTTGCCGTAACCAATCCGAGCTTTCAGCTGGCTTTAAGGAATTTAAACAGTTTAAGAAAACTATCCGATAAGGATCCTTTGTTCTTATCTAATATTGATGGCATACAGCTGGATACGATGGTATCTTATTACATCATCAGAGGAGTAAAAACAACTGATTCTTTAAAACTTCAGGATGGTTTAAACCTAACCAGCGTAAAAGTTGCCTATCCGATGCATGCAAAATCAACCAAAGGATCGGCATCGGGCGAGGTTGGTGCCGGACCAGAAGTGATCGAGTTTAGCAATACCAAAAAAAGCAAGTTTATCAGAAACTGGGCCACCAGTACAACGGCTTCAAATAACATCAGAACAAAAAATGGAGTTGTTCATGTCATCAGTCCCGATCATACCTTCGGTTTTGATGGCTTTGTTACCCGTTTAACTTTTGTTCCGCCTCCACCAAATTTAATGGTTACCATAGGGGGTACTTTCTCTTCCAACCGTGAAAACGACGGTGGACCAACCAGTGGCGAAAACTCTAAAAAAGTAATCGATGGCGATGACCACACTAAGTTTTTATGCAATATAAATGGTTTTTTAACCATGCAATTCAAACTTAAAACACCAGAAGTATCGTCGGTTTATACACTTATATCGGCTAACGATGCCCCGGAAAGAGATCCAAAAGCCTGGACATACGAAGGCTCGCAGGATGGTGTTAACTGGACCGAACTGCACCGCGTTACCAACTTCTTTTTCGAAGAAAGGTACCAGCAAAAAATCTTTAGGTGTACCAACACGGTTGCCTACCAGTATTACCGTGTAAACATTACAGAATTAAGGAATGGCGGTACATTCCAGCTTGCAGAATGGACAATTAATAAAACGAAATAGGTGATGGAGTACGGAAAAAATAAATTAGAAAGACTTATGAAATCAATCGTAAAAAAGGAACTTCTTTTTGTACTGTTTGTGCTGGTTATGGCAAGCGGATGTAAAAAGCTGTATAATTTGCCAGAAGAAAAAGATTACTTAAGCAACAATGTAAATTTTAGCAATAAAATTCTCGAACCGATTATTGGCCGTAATAATTTGATTGGAGGGTTTAACGGCGATAACTCTACTGCGCCCATCACTTTCGAAATCGTGAATGCAAGGTTTGGTGATGGAAGACCAGTAAGTGATATTTTCCAAAAGGTACCAACCTATGTTTGGACGGCGCCATACACTGGCCTCGAAAAAAGTTTAGCAGAGATAGAAGCAAAAAGGAAAATCGAGGAGCACCAGTTATTCGAAATGCGTTCTTCCGGTCAGTTTATTTTGTGGGCTTCATCTACCAACCAGTTAATTGCCCCAAGGCCAACAGATAGCACCAACTTTAGCCAGGATACCCGTTTTTTTGATGTGAAAGTTAAAAATACCGGCGGGGAAAGATTGATCAAAGATTTTCAGATCAGGCCTTTCCGCGAGCGCCCGTATGAGCCATCAAACGATTTTAATGCGTACACAGGTTTGCCTGCACCCGATCCGAAATTTCCCCTGGATAAAAAATTAAGAGATTATATCCGCCCTTACATAGGCAATGTAATTGGCGCTACTTCCAACAAAAATTTGGTAAGCGATAATGATAAAAAAGATATAGTGGTTTATATCCGTCCGTTTACCGGAGGCAATGGCCATTCGTTAAGGATCAAGGCTTTAAATAAAGATTCGGTAGAAATTAACCCTGCTTTTTTTAACGAAACGCAGTGGGATAAAATGATCCATGGTTTTAACATGCAAAAAACCGACAAATATGTGCAGTACGATGTGGCTTATCCAATTCCGTTGGTAGAAATTCCAACCTCGTATGCGCTTGGGGGTTCGAGGGCAAAGGCTGAGCTTAGTTACTCCAGGGGGGCTTTTGGCGGCGGACGTACGGTAGCGGTTTTCGGCATCGACTTCGCCATTTACAAAGCCGGAGACTGGGAAATTGTATTTCACTTTAAAAACGAGAATCCAAAATTCGCCAGCGAGTAGGTGATATTTAACGCTAATATTATGAAAAGAAATATACTTTTTTATGCACTACTTATTGTGTGCATGATTTGCGGCACGAGTGCTTATTCGCAGGAAAAATACATCATTGTGAATGGTACGGTTGTAGATAAAGAAACAAAACAGGGGGTTCCGGGAGTTTCCGTAATCCTGGAAGAAACCAATAAAGGCCTTACCCAAACCAACGGGAAAGGGCAGTTTACGGTTAATGTACCCGTTGGAGGAAACCTGTTATTTAAATTTCTGGGTTTTAATACACAGAGAACAAAAATTACCGGCGCTACCAATATTACAGTTACCATTAGCGAAGACCGTAAAGCTTTAGATGAGGTAATTATTGTGGCCTACCAGAAAAGGAGCAAGGAAACCACAACAGGATCGTCGGTTTTAATCCAGGCGAAAGATGTTCAGGATATTCCGGTATCAAATGTTGAGCAACTTTTGCAAGGTAAAGTTCCGGGGTTAAATATTCAGAACAATACCGGTGCACCAGGTTTCAGGGGATCGGTACAGGTGCGTGGTTTATCGAGCTTAAGCATATCCGGCAGTGGTAACGAATCGTTTTTACAACCAACATCGCCTTTATACATTATTGATGGTGTACCACTGGATGCCGATAAAGCTGCCGAATTTGGTTTTCAATCACAGGGACCGGGTGTTAGTCCGCTTTCTTTGATCCCTCAGGAAGATATCGAAAATATCCAGATCCTTAAAGATGCGCAGGCTACTTCCATGTATGGCTCAAGAGGTGCCTATGGTGTAATTATCATCACCACTAAAAGAGGTAACTCTAAAGTGCCAAGAATTAAATATGTTACCAATGCTTTCGTAAATGCCCCGCCTAAGCTGCGCGAAACTTTGGGCGGAAATTCTGAAAGATCATTAAAAATCCAGCAAATCATCCTGAATGCCTCAAATGTTGACGATATCAGAAGGATTTCGAACACAGCTTTTTTATCCGACAGTTTAAACGCTTACTGGAACAATTCTACTGATTGGCAGAATGTGTTTTTCCAGACTACCTATAACCAGAGCCATAATCTGGCCCTTGATGGTGGCGATCCTAAATTTAATTACAAGGCAAACTTAGGTTACTATACCGAAAAAGGGGTAATTAAAAATACAGGTTACGACCGTTATAACCTCAACATGAACATGGAGTTTAAACCAAACGATAAATTCAGGTTTTTTGGTTTCATTAATGGCTCCGTAGGTAAACAGAACAAAGGTAATGGTGTGGGTTTACTTCAGTCGGGAGTTGCAGAAAACGGGCAGGCCTCTACCTTATTGCCTCCTCCATCATTTTATCAGGCAACAGGCGGTGTATTGTCGGCATTGCAAACGTTAAATGATAATAACTCCAGAAATTTAAGAACCAACGTAGAAGCCCGTTACGAATTTATCCCGGGTTTGGCATTATCATCTACCTTAAGTTACGATTATACCTCAGATACCGAATCTACCTTTACACCAGCTGCCGCAAATGGCCAGTATGCCAAACTTTACGATTATGTGGGCCGGAACTATCAGTTGTATAACCGTAACGGTATTACTTATGCAAAAACTTTTGGCGAAAAACACAACCTTTTCATTAACACCTTTAACGAGATTTATAAACAGGGTGCACAGGCAGGAATTACCCGCCAGGAAAGGATCCCGAACGATCAGTTACAGGGGCCCATTGGTTATGACGACTATAACTCTAGAGGCGGTGGTGTATTAAGCAATTACAGAAATGCAACCATTGCATCATTTGCGGGTTCATTATCATACGATTACGATAAAAAATATGTTGCCGAGTTCTCTTACCGTTTAGATGGAACATCATCAAGTGGTTTAGAAAATCCATACTCTAAAAACCCATCGGTAGGTTTAAGGTGGAACTTTAACAAAGAAAACTGGCTGGCCGATAAAAAATGGTTATCGTATGGTAGCTTAAGGTTAACATGGGGGCAAAACATTGTGCCTACAGGCAACCTGCAAAGTATTTATGGTATTTATAACCTTAACGGTAATTTTAACAACAACCCAACCATTGGTATCGATTTTGATCTTGTACCAAATCCAAATTTAAAACCGACCACCACCACACAGTATAACTTAGGTTTTGATTTAGGCTTCTTTAACGACAGGATTTCTGTAAACTTTGATACTTATTTTAAAAAGGTTGATAACCTGCTTTTCGACAGGTTCTTATCCAATACTACAGGTTTTAATAAACTGGCCAGTAATGATTTGGGTATTGCCAACTACGGTACAGAGTTAATGCTAACCATTAGGCCGGTGGTGAGCAAGGATTTAGATATATCGGTATCGGTAAACGGAGCGCTAAACCGTGATGTACTGCTAAAATTACCGGCCGAATATAATGGTCAGTACATTAAGTTCGATGAGTCGGCTTATTTACAGCACAATGTTTACCGTGTTGGTAGAAATACCTTATCAAACTACTTAAGAATCAATCAGGGCGTTTACAAAACCGATGCCGATGTGCCTGTAGATCCCGTTACCGGAAAAAGATACCAGTCAAACGGTCAGTTTTTCCTGGGTGGCGATCCGATTATGAAAGATGTTAACGGCGATTATATTTTAGATGGCAGGGATTATGAAGTAACCGGAAACTCGCAGCCTTTGGTTACCGGAGGGGTATCTACAAACATCAGGTACAAAAACTGGGGATTAAATATTTATGCAACCTATACCGCCGACAGAACGATTTTGAACAATGCTTTAGCCGATAGGATTGGGATTATGCGTGATCCATTCTCGCAAAAATCAGTAGTGCCTTTAAACGACCTTGATATCTGGAGGTCACCTGGCGATGTAGCAAAATACCCTTATCCTTATGATTATAAACGTTTTGATCAGATCCAGCCTTTACGTGCAGATCAAACCCTCTGGCAGGAAAGCGGAAGTTATTTTAAAGTGAGTAACGTAACCGTTTCGTACATGTTTAACAAGAAACTGATCAGCAGGTTCGGGCTTAACCAGTTAAGGATTTATGCCTCTACCAACAACCTGATTACTTTCTCTAAATACAGCGGGCCAAATCCTGAAAACGTAACCTCTTTAGGCCGCGATATTTCAACAGGTTATCCTGTTCCACGTACCTATAACATTGGTTTAAACTTAGAACTTAATACAGGCAACTAATCAATACTATCATGAAAAAAGTTATCATTTATACGATCATTATAGCCGCAACTTTTTGCCTGCCTGCATGTAAAAAGTTCCTCGATGTACAGCCTTTAGATAAATTAACAGGAAATAACTACTTCCAGTCTAAAGATGATGTAGTGGCCAATATTTACAATTTATCAAGAATTGTTTTCAACAAGTACAACGAAACCCATTACATTGGTGCAACCGGCGAGTACCGCTCGGGCGAAGTACTTTATGAGAGCCAGTCAGACCATGCACCGGCACGCTCATTTGTAGAGGTTTTAGGCAAAAATAATTTATTAACATTACTTAGCGGCGGAGTGCCATGGGTTAATGACATTAATTATAATTTTTACAGAATAACCGACTGGACAGGGTATTACCAGGCCATCCAGGGAGCAAATATTCTAATCGCTAAACTTGATGAAGGCATCCCCGGCGTATCCGAAGCCGAAAAAAAATCATTCAAGGCAGAGGCCGCATTTATCCGCTCATTGAGTTATTTTATTATGGTTCGCCTGTACGGAAATGTGGTGTATTACACCGATCCGTTCCATTCTGCTGCATTACCAAGAGAAAACTTTGTATCGGTGTTAAACAAATGCATTGCCGACCTTAAAACCTATAAAAACGATATCGCATGGACCTATACCGATCCTGCGCTGAAAGGCGTAAGGGCTAGCAGGGGGAGTATTGTTGCCCTGATGATGGAAATGAACATGTGGAATGCGGGTTTCGATCCCAATAATGCTAAAAAATACTATGAGGAAACTGCCGACCTGGGCCGCGAGCTTATTGCAAGTAATGCCTACAGGTTATTACCGATAAATGAGTGGGCCACAGTGATAAAAGGCCGGTCGGATGAGAGCTTGTTCGAGTTTTACCGCAGTATCAATTACGGTGATGCCAACACAAATCTTGCCCCGGTTGCCGATATGTTTTTGCATTATCCATATAAAAGGCCAGAATATACCCACCGTGTAAGTTTTGCTTACTACAGGGGAGAGTACATGCAGAAAATATTTCAGGATGGCAGTGACAGAAGGATTACCACCTGGTTTAACGAAGATATTTTTGCCGATAACGGAAAGTTTATGATGTTAAAATTTGCCCAGAACTCATTTTCTACCGGTGAAGAAGATGCCAACCCTGATAATACCTTTATGATCTTCAGGTATGGTGGAGAAATCCTTTTGGCCGCAGAAGCAATGGCCAATTCCGATCAGGATAATGATGCCATTAAATTGTTAAATATGGTCAGGCTCCGTGCAGGCGCATCTCCATATACCCCAAGCAACGGAAACCTTAAAGATTTTATTTTTTACGAACGGTCAAGGGAATTAATCGGCGAAGGCCATCATTATTTCGACCTCGTGCGTACCAAAAGAATTTTAAGCAGCCAGTGGTCTTACAATGTACTTACAGCTGATAAATTTAACCGTGGTGCATGGACCTGGCCAATCAGTTCGAACGCGTTGAATAACAACCCGTATATGGTATTAAACGAGTATTGGGTTAACGGAGGTAATTAATTTATAAGAAAGATTTAGAAGATATGAAAAAGCTAATAATGATATGTGCAGCACTTTTACTCTTGCTTAATGCCTGTAAACGTGACGAATATTATATAGATGGAGGCAGGGCAAATCCTGATTATCCGGGCAATATGCTGCAATACCTGCAAGCCAAAAAAGTTCCTTTCGATACCGTGGCGCAGATTGTAAAACTCGCAGGTATGGAGAAACAGTTCACTTCAGAAGATTTTACCTTCTTCGCTTTTGATGATGATGTGGTAAGAAGAACCATAGGCACCATTAGAACAGGAGGCTTAAATACCTTTTTGTTTTATACCGGTAAAGATACCGTTAAAACCTTAGATCAGATTCCGCCTGCAATATGGAAAAAATACCTGCAGCGCTACATGTTTAAAGGCGTAAACCGCTTAAAAGATTACCCGCAAATCGATCTTGGCCTGCGCAGCATTTACCCCGGCGCGCTGTACTATGATTACAATAACAGCGTAGCTAATATCGGGGTAAACTTTAGCGATGCTAACGGAGTTAAGTATATTGGTTACAGGCAGTTAGTGTTTTCTTATATTCCCGATGTATCAAAGCCAAATGATAACTGGATAACGGTGCCGGTTGCATCGTCTGATATAAAACCAACCAACGGAGTGGTGCATAGTTTAAGTTATACCGGCGCATATCTGGGTTTTAGTCAGTCAGAGTTTTGGAACGATGTATTTATTAGCGGGTTACTGCCAGGTGGAAGTAAATAGGTTTTATTAGAAAAGAATTAAATCATGAAAAGAATCAAATATATTCTAACCGTATTTTTCCTCATTAGCTTAACCATCCAGGGCTGCAAAAAAGGAGAAGAACTAGGTGCCGAACCCTACGGTAGTGGAAAAGAACCACTTGGCATAACCATCAGTCAAACAGCGCCGCCAACACCTGCAGAGGGTATTGTAGGTACAACCGTTACCGTAAAAGCAACGGGGTTATTGCCTTATAAAGATCAGCTCACCTTTATGTTTAATGGAGAAAAGGCTGAGGTAGTAAACGTAACCGCAACTGAAATTACCGTTAAGGTACCTGATGCCGGCAGTACAGGTATTACCTCTATTGCCATTGGCGACCAGTTAATTCTGGGCCCACAGTTTACGGTAAGCGGTATCATTAAAAATGACATTACCTGGAAAGCAACATCAGGTGCAAATAATTTTGTAAGCCAGTTTTACGAAATGGTTGATGGAAGGGCCATCGTAATCGGCAGTTTTAGCAATTATGATAATAAAGGATTTATTACACCGATCAACAGGATTGCCAGAACCTCACTTGATGGTGATTACGACCGTACATTCAGAACCGGAAAAGGTGCAAACGGATCGTTGTCAAGAATCATTGAGGTAGGTGGCCGTTTTGTTATTGCCGGTGGTTTTAGTGGCTACAATCAACGTACCGAAAACATCAGTAACATTACTACGCTGTTCCCAAATGGCGCCATAGATACTGTTAAAATCCAGACTAAAAGAAAACCAACCGTTACCGATACCGTAACCCAGAAATGGTTTCCAAAATTTAATGGCGGTACAAATGCTTATATCAGCCGAATATATCCTCACCAGGGAAAAATACTGGCCACAGGTGATTTCAGGTATTATGTTAAACGCACCTATAATAAAGATAACTACGATTTTACCAGAGATACCGTTATTGTAGACAGTACCGAAATTCGCCAGATTTTAAGGTTTAACCTAGATGGTTCACTGGATAAAACTTACCGTTTTAACACCTCAACAAACAAAGGGAATGTAAGCGCAAACGGGCCTATTGGTACCTACATGCATACCGATGCAGCCAATTTAGAAAAACTGATGGTATTTGGTAACTTTAGTACATTCGATGATCAGCCTGCGGTGCGCATATTGCGTTTAACAGCCAGCGGAACAGTTGATCCTTCTTTTAATCCGGGTACCGGGGCAGATAATGGCATTGGTAATTTAACCTATAATGCCACCACCAGAAAATATCTGATTACCGGAAGTTTTACCAAATACAATGGCAAACCGGCCAATGGAATAGCTTTGATTAATGAAGATGGCAGCCTTGACGAATCGTTTAGTGCCAGATCATTTGAAGGTGGTTATCCGGAGTTTGCCAAGCAGATTTCTAACGGGCTGATTGTAGTAAGTGGTTATTTCAGAAAATATAACAATGTAACCCGAAATGGCTTTATGGTACTTACACCAGCAGGCTTACTGGCGCCAGGTTACAATGCAACAGGCCCTTTTCAGGGAAGTTTATCTGATGTAATTGAAACAAAATCTGCAGATGGCAAAAAAGCATTGTTGCTAATCGGTGGCTTTAGCCGCTTTGATAACCAGCCATTTAATAGCATTATGAGAGTAACCATTGAATAAGACGCCTAACCAAGATAAATTATGATGAGCATGATGAAAAAATATAAATTATTGATCGGTCTGATGGCCGCAATAATTACAACGGCCATATTTTCCTGTAATAAAGATTTTGATAGAACACTTACCCCAAAAGATGGTACCGATACCACTAAAGTAAGGTATGGTAGCCGTAAGGTTTTGTACCTCATTGTTGATGGTGCCAGGGGTCAGTCAGTATCAACGGCGAATATCCCTAATATTAACGCCTTACTTCCAACCTCCATTTATAGCTGGGTAGCATTAAACGAACCCGAAGTTACGCAGAATGCCAGCAATTGGGCCAATATGCTTACCGGGGTAAAAAAAGGAAAACACCTCGTAAACGATGATAATTTAACCAATAACAACCTGCAGAACTATCCAATTATTTTTAAAAGGATTAAAGAGGTAAAACCACAGACTAAAATTGCAGCTTATACTTCATCAACCGTATTTAAATCGTTAACCACAGGGGCCGATATCAGTAGCCTGGTAACCAACGATGACCAGGTGAAGGCGGCAGTTATCAATCAGTTAAATACCGATACCGCATCGGTAATTGTGGGTCATTTTACCGATGTAGATAAAGCAGGTATGGCTTCGGGCTATGATAATTCTTTTCCGGCTTATAAATCGGCCATCGAAAAATTTGATGGCAGTGTAGGCGAGATCATGACGGCTTTAAAAAAACGCACAAACTACATCAACGAAGATTGGCTGGTTGTAATCGCTTCAAGCGATGGCGGGGCATTTACCCTGCCACCAAATGCAGATGACCAGACAATTTTTAGCAAGCCTGCTAATAACGCTTTTGTAATCTATTACAGTTCTACCTACAGCAAAAGAATTTTGGTTAAACCCTTTACAGGTAACCGTTACTTAGGTAAAACAGTTAAAATGACGGGTAAAGAGGTAAGGGCAGAAATTGCAGGCGAAGATGCAACCGTGTACAATATCGATGATACCACCAAAATGACCATCGAACTGAAGGTTAAAAAGAATCAGGAGAAACTGTTCTACCCTAGTATTTTAGGTAAACGGAACGAGTGGTCTAGCGGTCATCCAAGTGTAGGCTGGGTAATTTACCTGGAAGATAAGTACTGGTATTTCGAATGGAGGGGCACAAAGGATGGCGATTACCGCCAGTGCAGGGGCGGAGACCTGGTTCAGGGCAGATGGGAAAACCTATCGGTAAAATTAGAGCAGCGCGGTAACCAAAGGTTTATCCGTACCTATACCAACGGTGTTTTTAACAATGAGTTGGAAATTACCAATTCCGGCTCTCTGGCCAATTCAAATGCATTGAAACTGGGTTTCTTAAATGGTGACGGGCATGGAGAACCGGATTATTATGTAACCGATATCAGGTTCTTTAAACTGTCGGTTCCGGATGGGGTAATCGGGCAATATGCCTGCGAAACTTCTATCGATCAAAGTCACCCTTCGTACAATTTCCTGGTGGGTTACTGGCCTGCTACAGATGGAAACAGCGATAAAATGGTTGATCTTTCTTCTCAGGCACGCGATTTTAAATTACTTGGACCTTATGCATGGGAAAATTTTAACGATTTAATCTGTCCGCCATCTGCAAGCACACTCGCTGCGTTGGTGCCTCAAACCTCTGATATCCCTGCACAGGTAATCAACTGGTTAAAAATAGCAAATAAACAAACCTGGGCGCTTGACGGCAGGGTTTGGTTAGATCAATAACAAGAGTTTCGGATCATTTAAAAAATATCGAAAATGAAAAAAATTATATATTCAATGGTAATGGGCTTAACCATCATTATTGGTGCCTATTCTTGTAAACAATCGCAGGTAGAGGATTTAAAACTGCCCGATGCTGCAAACAGGAGCATTACCGGCGAGGGTATTGTAGTGGGCAATGTAACCATCGACAATCAATTTGTTAGGGTACCCTTTAAAATTTCCCTTTCGGGTATGGCCGAAGAGGCTTTCCAGGTGGGTTTAACCCTTAATAACGATACTGTTACCCAGTTAATTAATAACGGAGGGTTAACCAATGCCATATTAATGCCCTCTGCCGCGGTAGAATATCCCACGGTAATTAATGTCGCCTACGGAACAGATAATGCCGAAGGTATTGCCATTGTACGCAGGGCTACCTTAGAGCGATATCTCGGTAAAAAAGTGGCTTTTGCTTTAAAACTCTCATCGCCAGGTAAAGGAAATAAAATTGCCAATGGAAAATCGACTATTCTGGTGGTCATCAATACCTCCGAATTACTTAAACCTTCTGATGTACATTTTCTTACGCTGCAGGGTGGTGGTACTTATAACATCGCTTATCAGGGCAATTATATTGTGGGGCCGGCCGGGGTTACTTTTCCGCTTATTATCAGTTTGGAAAATGCCCCTTCTACAGCCTTTAATGTAAAGGTGAGGGATAATGTAGATACCATTGCAACCTTAGTTTCGAGAGGTACGCTTCCTGCTGATGCCATTCATCTGGCGGCAAAAGATTTTTCACTCGATACTTTAATCAGGTTTAATACAGGTGCCAGCAGTGCCACAGTACGGTTAACCATACCCTGGCCGGTTTTCGATGCAAATATCGTAGCCAATAAAAAGTTCGCTTTTGCATTAAGTCTTGCCGAAAATACCAATCATGTAATCCATCCTACAAAAGGAAAAGTGATGGTAATAATCGATCCAAATGTGAACTTAGATAATAACTCGCCAATTTTGGGGAACGGAACAGGTTTAATCGCTAAATATTACACCAATACTCAATTAGATCCTGATGATGGCCGGGCACCTTTTCTTACAAGGGTTGATGGAACAATAGAATTTTCTGGAGATGGCTGGCCTGACGGCGTTAAAAATGCAGCCGGAGAATCGTTAAGCAGGGATAATTTTGCTACAAAATGGAGTGGCGAATTCCTTGCGCCGGTAAGGGGCGATTATATTTTCTACCAAACCCGCTGGGACGATGGATGTCGGTTGTTTATCAATGGGAAAGCTATTATAAACGATTATACCACCCAATGGGATAAGCCGGAAAGAAATGCAACGATACATTTAGAACGTGGTATCAGATATAAAATTGAAGCACATCACCGCGAAAATGTTGGCGGACAACAGGCATATCTCGAATATGAAGTTCCGTCAGCAGGTATAACCGGTAAACGTGCCGTACCTAAAACACAATTATTTCCAACTCCTTAAACTTGAATAGATATGAAAAGTAATATGAAAAGATTATTGGGTACATGCTCACTCTTACTACTCATTGTAATGTTAATGGTGAAATGTAAAAAAAGCGAAAACGTAGAGATTGTTCCGGAAGTGGAAGAACCAAAGCCTACAGCTGGTTTTACCTTTGTAAAACCCGATACCTTAAAATTTTTAGAGTACCAGTTTACCGGAAGTTCTACAAATTATAAAAGTTTATTGTGGCAGTTTGGCGATGACAGTACATCTGTTGCCGTAAACCCGAAACATACTTACCGTTTCCCGGGGAAATATAAGGTAACCTTAACAACCAGAAATGGCCAGGGATATACCGCTGCCAAAGAAGTAATGCTTAATGTGGTCGATCCGACGATAGATTACTCCATTTGTGGCGAAAATTACATGAAAACCATTGGCGGTAAATTTTCAGTTAACCTGGAGGCTGGTGCCGGTCCCGATTCTCCGGAAGGTTCTAAAAAATTAGTCGATCAGGATATCAATACCAAATTTTTACAGGCTGGTTTTGATGGCACCCAAAAATGTACTTTCGAACTGAATACGCCACAGGTGGTGGGTGCTTATACCTTAACATCGGGCAACGATGCTGCCGATCGCGATCCAAGGTACTGGATCTTACAGGGTTCTTTAGATGGCATTCAATATACCGACCTGCATACCGTTACGGCTTGTCCGTGGGAAAATACCAATGAAGGTGCGAGTAGAAAACAGACCAAACTTTTCCACTTTGATAATTACATCGCTTATAAATTCTACCGTTTGTACATTAAATCCAACAGGGGAAGCCGCGTGTTTCAACTGGGTGAATGGACAATCAACAAAAAACAACCTTAACTAATACGCTCCACACATTTGAAAAATACATGAGGCTTAAAAACTTCATGTATTTTTTTAGCTTGTGAGTTTAAATGTCAATCAGACAATTAAAAAATGAAATCTTTCTTCAAAGTAAATTATATTTTATACTTTAGTAAAACGTTTAACCAGCGTTAATCTAACCAGAATATACGATCATACTTCAATACACACACAAATTATGAACAAAACCAACACTTTAAAATTCTTCGGCATACTTGGCTGCATGTTAGTCGGGAGTTTGCTAAAAGCACAGGAGCGAAAGGCACCCGCTTATCCCCTAATTACGCACAATACCTATTTCAGTATCTGGTCTGCTACCGATAAATTAAACGAATCTTCTACTCAACACTGGACCGGCGCCGATAATTCTCTTTTAGGCTTAATTAATGTTGATGGCGGTATTTATCGCTTTTTAGGTAAAGAAACCACTACCTATAAAACAGTTGTACCTGCTTCTGACGAAAAAGGTTACGAAGTTAAATATACAGAAAGCGAGCCACAAGGCGATTGGAAAGCTGCAAATTACAATGCAGGCAACTGGCAAACCGGCACCGCACCCATTGGCGATGATGCCAAAAACGTAAAAACACTTTGGAAATCGCACGATATCTGGGTAAGAAGAACTTTTAACGTGGCTAATCCGGCCTCAATAAATGAGCTGTTCTTAAAAATAAACCACGACGATAATATCGAGGTTTATTTAAACGGCAAGAAAATTTATACCAAAGAAGGCTGGACAAACAATTTCCAGTACATTGCTTTAAGCAATAGCGATAAAAGTGCTTTAAAGGCAGGAGCTAACGTAATTGCCATCCATCTTATAAATACCGCCGGGGGCCGTTTCCTTGATTTTGGCCTGTTAGATAAGCTAAAAGACAATGCCGAAAAAGTACAGCTGGCTAAGCAAAAAAGTGTTGATATTAATGCTACGCAAACCATTTACAACTTTACCTGTGGCAAAATTGATTTAAAACTAACTTTTACCTCACCGTTGTTAATGAACGATTTAGGTTTATTTGCACGCCCGGTTTCTTATGTTTCTTATCAGGTTAAGGCCAACGATGGTAAAACACACCAGGTAAAAGTGTATTTAAGTGCTTCTTCCAACATCGCAGTTTACCGCCCTGCGCAAGAAGTTACGGCAACCAAATACGCAACAGCTAAATTATCGGTTTTGAAAACGGGAACGGTAGAACAGCCAATCCTTCAAAAAGCCAGTGATGATATGCGTATCGATTGGGGTTACTTTTATGTAGCAGCTCCAAAAACCAGTAACGCCATTCAGTTTGTAACTGCCGAAAAAGATGCAGCTGATGCTTTTAGAAAAGGCAATTCCGCTTCAACGGCTAAACAAGGCAAAATGCTGGCACTTAACACCATCATTCCATTTGGTGCGGTAGGGAAAGCTGCTGTAGAAAAATATGTTGAGTTGGGTTACGATGAAATTTATTCAGTTCAATATTTCAACAAAAATTTAAGGCCATGGTGGAACACTTCTGGTAAAGAAACCATCGAAGGGCAATTAACTGCTGCGGCCGATGCATATAAATCGGTGATTCAGAAATGTGAAGCTTTTAATAAAACCTTATATGCCGATGCCTTAAAATCAGGCGGTAAAGAGTATGCCGATTTGTGCGTTCTAGGTTACCGCCAGAGTATTGCAGCACACACTTTGGTTAAAAGCCAGCAGGGTGAAATTTTATGGTTATCAAAAGAGAATAACAGCGGTGGTTTCATTAATACCGTTGATGTAACTTATCCATCTGCACCGTTGTACCTCATCTACAATCCGCAGTTACTGCAAGGTATGTTAAATGGTATTTTCTATTTCAGCGAAAGCGGGAAATATCCCCACCCATGGGCTGCACACGATTTGGGTACCTACCCATTGGCCAACGGACAAACCTACGGCGAGCCAATGCCTGTTGAAGAATCGGGCAATATGATTATTTTAACAGCTGCCATTGCCAAGGCACAGGGAAATGCCGATTACGCGAAATTACACTGGAAAACATTAACCACCTGGGTTGATTATTTAACCAAAGAGGGTTTAGATCCGAAAACGCAACTTTGTACCGATGATTTTGCTGGTCACCTGGCCCGTAATGCCAATTTATCGGTAAAAGCGATTGTAGGTATTGCCTGTTATGCTCAAATGGCAAAAACATTGGGTTATGATGATGTGGCTAAAAAATACAGGGATATTGCCGAAAGCATGGTGCCAAAATGGATAGAAATGGCTGATGCCGGCGATCACTATGCTTTAACTTTTGATAATAAAGATACCTGGAGCCAGAAATATAACCTGGTTTGGGATAAAGTATTAAACTTAAACCTTTTCCCTCAAAAAATCTACGATACCGAAACCAAATATTACCTCACTAAACAAAACAGGTATGGTATTCCATTAGACAGTAGAAAGGCTTATACCAAAAACGACTGGATTTTGTGGACGGCAACTTTTGCACCAACCCAAAAAGAATTCGAGGCTTTGGTGCATCCGGTTTATAAACATGCCATCGAAACAGAATCGAGAGTGCCTTTGAACGATTTCTATGATTCAAATACCGGTATCCGCGATAACTTTAAGGCCCGTAGCGTTGTGGGCGGTTTCTATATGAAAATGCTTGCCGATAAATTAAACAGTAAATAAGATTCTCACCCTTTAAATTAACAGTCAAAGGTTCTGCATTAATTTGCAGGACCTTTTTTGTTCCCATCGTGCACTCATTCCCCTCTTTCAGAGGGGTGTCCGCAGGACGGGGTGTTTTATCCCTGTTGTCTTCCTATGATTTCATTTCGGGTGTAACACAGCCGGGCAATCTAACTGGATATCTCATAAATTATCTTGTTCATAGATTTCTCCATTTCGCTGCGCTCCAGTCGAAATGACGATATTTCTAGTCCCCATCGGCCTCGAATAAAGCAATCTTAATATGTTTTGAAAATGATCGGATGTGGTTCTTGGCTGTCTCCGGCCCCGCTTTCCCTGCAATCTTTTTGTGAGGTGTTAGTGATCGTGTGAGTTGCTGCAACAAAAAGGATTTCCGTTCAATCGGGTTTATAAACAATGGCCATTGCAAATAACTAATCACCAGGCAGACTGCAACTTATATTTCCTTCAATGCCTTATCTGGTAAAAAATAATGAAACTGCATTGCCTGCAATAAATCGTGATTTCGACCGCAGTGGAGAAATCTGCAAGATGCTTCAGATAAAGTTTAAAGATTTCTCCATTTCGCTGCGCTCCAGTAGAAATGACAATTTTCTAGTGCTACAACATTATAGGCTTATATGTTTCTTAAATGCCTTATATGGTAAAAAATTACGGTAGTTATCACATGAGATAAATCGTCATTTCGACCGCAGTGGAGAAATCTATAAGATGCTTCAGATAAACTTCAAAGATTTCTCCCCGCCTATACGGGCAGGCATTCCGCAACCGGTGAAGGATCTGCATGCTCCAGTTTAAATGACGATTTTCTAGTGCTGCAGCATTATAGGCTTATATGTCCCTTAAACACCTTATATGGTAAAAATCAATGAAGACCTGCGATCAATCGTCATTTCGACCGCAGTGGAGAAATCTGTCAGATTGCTTCAAATAAACTTCAAAAATTTCTCTGTCCCGCTGCGCTCCAGTCGAAATAACGACTTTCTTTTGGCCTTGGTACATGTCTCCACCTACCATTAAACCTAAAACTCAAATTCCAGCTGGTTATTTTCTGTTTTTTCAATCTCAACATCATCATAAAACCGCGATAAAGTAATCCCCAACAACCTGATCTGGCTTACACCTATATCCGCTTCCTCCAGAAGTTTTATCGCTTCAGCATAAATCACTTCCGCTTTATTAATCGGTACAGCAAAAGACCTGCTGCGGGTAATGATCTTAAAATCCGCAAATTTTATTTTTAAAGTCACCGTTTTACCACTTAACTGATGTTTTTCCAGGCGTTGGGCTACAATTTCGCTGATCCTTTTCAGCAGGTCGTGCATAACCGAATCTTCATTGGTATCTTCCGCAAACGTATCTTCCGCACCTACCGATTTTGCCTCACGATTGGCCCTCACAGGCCGGTCATCAATCCCGCGTACAATTTTATAATAAAACCTTCCCGATTTTCCGAACTGGGCAACCAGTTGTTCTTCAGTTAATTTTTTCAGGTCCGCTCCCGTATTTATCTGCATGGCCTTCATTTTGGCCGCCGTAACTTTACCCACACCAAAAAACTTCTCTACCGGGAGTTTTTCCATAAAAGTTTCAATTTTCGATGGGCCAATAAAGGTTAAGCCGTCAGGCTTGTTCATATCCGAAGCTACCTTGGCCACAAATTTATTGGTCGATACCCCTGCAGATGCCGTTAAATTCAGTTCGTTTTTAATCGCGTCTTTAATTGATTGTGCTATATCAATGGCCGAGCCAATTCCCAGTTTATCCTCAGTAACATCAAGGTAAGCTTCATCTAAAGATAAAGGCTCAATCAGATCGGTATAACGGCTAAAAATTTCCCTGATGGCTTTAGAAGCCGTGGTGTATGCATCAAAACGCGGATACACAAAAATGGCCGAAGGACAGAGCTGATAAGCTTTGCTTGAGGACATTGCCGAACGGATTCCATATTGACGTGCCTCATAGCTTGCGGTTGATACCACTCCGCGACTATCCGGTTTGCCTCCCACAACAAGTGGCTTTCCACGGTATTCAGGGAAATCACGCTGTTCTACCGACGCATAAAAAGCATCCATATCAATATGGATAATCTTTCTTAAAGCTATTGGAGTTTCATCAGACATCGGGAATAGCTAAATTTCGCTATTTTTTTTAGTATTATTGGAATAGAATTTTTTTCTTTACATAAAATGAAATATTATTGATTATCGAGATAATTAGTAATACAGTTTCTGAAAAAATATCCAATTCAAAATCAGTACCTTTTAATAAAGGTGTCAAGTAGTTTAAACAAATCATATTATGAAACTATTATCCATCTGTTTATCGTTGCTTTTTATAAATATTGGTCATTCTCCCCAAACTAAAAATACGGTATCAAAGAAGGTGATGATTGTTCGCAGCTATCATGAGTTATTGGAACTCCCCAAAAAAACGCAGAATTCACTTAAGGTTGTAGCTGACTTTTCTGGTGATTTTACCGACTATTATATTGCCTTGTACCCATCAGAACCTGGTACCCTAAAAGATATTATCCTGGGGGATTATAACGAACGGATTAATGCATCAAAGGTATTTGGGTTTGATCTTGACCGTAACGCTTACCTTACCGTTAAAAGCAGATATAACCTCCCAAAATTTTGGGATGAAAATAAAGCTGTAATGTCCCCTTTAAAAGAAATTAACGAGGGAAAAACCTATTACCGGTTAAAGGGAAAACCAATAACCCTCAAACTTTGGACTGCCGACGCTGTTTGTGAAAAACACATTAAGATAGTGGCAGGTAAAGCTGTTGATAGCATATTTATGGTTAAAAAACTAGCTAATCTACAGCCATTGGATAATTTTGTGGATAGCCTTTCATGTACTGTTCAATATAAATCTGCGAATTAATTTTAGAATAATTTTTACTTTTCTTTACAAAATATGGAAAGAGTAATCCGCTTTTATAAAAATGCTAAACACGAATGGTACGCCGATATACCCGAATGGAGCGGATCTATTGAAGATTTACAAATGGTAGAAGGTGCTGATGAACTATTAAACTGGATTTCGGCAAATGAAAGCGAATGTAAATTGCTGATGGCAGATGAACAGATCGAAAATGCCGAAATTTTAAACCTGGTTTACGTACGTGAAGAAAATCTGGGCGGAGGTGGAGATTATATGTTGGAAAGCTTTAGGGGCGAATTTAAAAACCATAAACTTTGGCTCTGTAACGTTACCGAATTTGTTTTTAAACAGCTGCCTGAACGGATTTATTTTAAGGAAGTTGAATGATTAGCAGCGTTTATACAGATAAGATTGCTGCCGGGTTTCCTCTGCGATCGTCATCCTGAACTTGATTCAGGATCTTTTTGGAGCTAATTCTTATTAGTCAAGACTAAGCTTAACGCAATCTTAATCCCTGAAATAAATCCGATATTTATCGGATCAGGGTGACGTCTCGATGATAATAAGGGTTTAATCTAATAAAACTTCTACCTTATTTAATAACGAATCCATCTCAAATGGTTTTTCCATAAAATCGTTTGCACCGGCATCAAGTGCCGATTGCCTGATATCCCTGCTTGCAGAAATCATTAAAATGGGAATTTCCTTAAACTCAGGATCATTTTTTAGCTGTTTGCAGATATCCCTCCCGTCATAACCACTCATCCAGATATCAAGCAGAATCAAATCAGGTCTGTTTTTAACCGCATCAATTACTGCTCCGCCATCATAGGTATATTCAACCTCATAACCCATTACCTCCAAAATCATCGTTACAGCATCAACAATGCCCTCGTCGTCGTCTGCAATGAGTATTTTCTTATTTCCCATTTTGTAATTTTATTTCCATATAGTTTTGTTTCGCAACAGGTAAATGAGAAGATAATTGACAGCGTATAATGATTAATGCCGTAAAGATGCTTTTTGTTTTAAAAAAACGAATATTTATTTAAAGAATTTTACATCAAATATTGATTAATGTCAATTGGCAAAGTGCAGCTATTTTATTCCCGCGATAGTGAATTAACCGATAATTTATTTTACATAGCAGATATTCGCGCATTAATATTTTATATTTACAGCGTTAATTCAAATCGAATTAGCTTGAGTCGCCAAAAATGGATAGTATCAATATTAAGAAGTTAGCAGAAGCTTTAAATCTATCTACTTCTACAATTTCGAGGGCTTTTAGGGATAATAGCGACATTAGTGGCGCTACCAAGGCGCTTATACTGGCCAAGGCGAAAGAATTAAACTATCAACCCAACCATTACGCCAGTAATTTACGGGAGCAAAAAAGTAAAACCATCGCCGTAATTGTACCCGAACTTGCCAATAATTATTTTTCGCAGGCCATTCACGGCATTGAGCGTGTGGCGAGGGAAAACGGTTACCATATCCTCATTTATGTAACTGATGATGATTACCAGAAAGAAGTTACTTTTATCCGCCATTTGCATAACGGGAGGGCAGATGGGATTATCATGTCGGTTTCAGGTGAGGCTAACGACCATAATTACCTGAATAAATTTGGGGCAAAGCGGTTACCGCTGGTATTTTTCGATCGTATTTACGAAGACATTGAAACCCCAAGGGTAATTACCAACGATTATAACAGCAGTTTTCTGGCAACAGAACATTTAATTGAGCAGGGTTGCAAAAGAATCGCCTATTTAGTGGTAAATAAAAGTTTATCTATCGGTAAAACGCGTATGCAGGGCTATATCGATGCCCTTGCCAAACACGGGTTGCCTTTTGAAGAAAACCTGATTTTAGATTGCAGCAACAGTTACGAAGAAAACAGCATCATTATTAAAGAAGCGTTAACACAGCTAAAACCCGATGGTGTTTTTACTTCGGTAGAGCGTTTGGCTTTTGCCACATACTATGCCTGTTACGATCTGAATATCAGCATCCCTGACGATTTAAAAGTGATTAGTTTCTCCAGTCTGGAAATTGCTCCCTTATTAAATCCATCACTCACTACCATTACCCAGCCCGCTACCGAAATAGGCGAGCAGGCCGCAAAATTATTGTTCACTATTCTGGATGATAATGCCGATAAAAACCAATCGAAAGAGGTGGTTTTGGAGTCCGCAATAATCAAACGGAATTCGACCGGAAAAGGATAAAAACCGACTCAAAAAATCCCTGTTTTTTAACCTGTAATTTTTCAAAAAAATTCTTCACTTAGTGTAAAATACGCAGAATTCTGACCGATTTTCGGGAACGTTCCCGAAAGATGACGAAATTTTGATCTGATTTCTTCGGGAACGTTCCCGAAAAATACCTCGAAAATAGCTTAGTGTAAAATTTACACTTTAAATTGAAATTTAACATTTATAATTATTTGTAAATCAATTAATTAAATAATTAACAATTATTTAATATGATTTTTTAGACTCGTCTAAAAGCTGATTTTTAACCCGAATTTTAAGCGCTGGTTTAGCTCCGAAATATATTTATTAAATAAATTTTGAAATCTCATTAACAGCTGTAAATTAGGCCTATGTGTAAATCACTATAATATTTAACCAAATTTTTATACTTAAACGAGCTTCAAATATGAGAGTATTTTACCTGTTAAAACAGGGGCTTTTGGTGCTGTTGGTTTTTTCAGCATTAATGGTAAAAGCACAAACCGGATCAGTATCTGGTAGAGTGCTTGACGAAACCGGCCTGCCATTGCCCGGTGCTTCTGTAATTGTAAAAGGTACAACCAGAAGTACATCAACAGATGGCAACGGTAGTTTTAAACTTGCAGGTTTATCGAACGGTTCGGTTACCTTATCGGCAAGTTTTATCGGTTATCAAACCCTTGATAAAACTGTTAGCGTTTCGGCAAATGCTACCGTAAATTTCCAGTTGGTGCCCGATGCACAAAAACTGAATGAGGTGGTGGTAATTGGTTACGGTACGGCAGAAAAGAAAAACCTGACGGGATCTATCACTACGGTAAATTCGAAAGATTTCCAGAAAGGTACCATTACTACACCTGAGCAACTGATTCAGGGTAAAGTTGCAGGTGTGAACATTATTTCAAACAGCGGTCAGCCAGGGGTGGGGAGTACCATCCGTATCCGTGGCGGTGCTTCACTTAATGCCAGTAACGATCCGCTTATTGTAATTGACGGGGTTCCTTTCAGTGGTAACTCTATTGGTAACGCACCAAGTCCCTTATCATTGGTTAACCCGAACGATATTGAAACCTTTACCGTTTTAAAAGATGCCAATGCAACAGCCATTTATGGTTCGAGGGCATCAAACGGGGTAATTTTAATTACCACCAAAAAAGGTGCATCAGGTGCGCCGGTGTTTAATTTCAGCACCAATAACTCTATCGCTACAGTAGCTAAAAAGGTTGATATCCTGTCATCAGGTCAGATCCGCGATTTTGTAAATGCAAACCCGAATGCAAGTTACGATGATGGCAAGAAATTTACAGCTTTACTGGGCAATTCTAATACCGATTGGCAGGATGAAATTTATCAGAATGCCTTTTCTACCGATAACAGTTTAAGCATTGCAGGTTCTTTTAAAGGTGTTCCTTACCGTGTTTCTGCTGGTTATTTAGATCAGCAGGGGCTTTTAATTACCGATCATTTTTCGCGTGGTACGGGTGCAATCAGTATTTCGCCAAAATTATTCCAGGATCATTTAAAAATTGATTTAAACTTAAAAGGTGCATTAACCCAGTCGCATTTTGCTAACTCTGGCGCTGTTGGGGCTGCCATCCAGTTCGATCCTACACAATCGGTTAATGCAAATAACAATTTTGGTAACTATTACGAATGGTTAAGAAGCGATGGCTCTGTAAATCCTAATGCACCGCGCAACCCGGTTGGTTTAATCAGGTTAAACGATAATAACGGTAATGCCGAAAGAAGTTTTGGTAATGCACGTTTCGATTACTCTTTCCATTTTTTACCAGAATTGCACGCCAATTTAAACTTAGGTTACGATCTGTCTAAAGGTTATGGTGAGGTTCGTATTCCGGTTTTTGCCGCACAGAGCATTTCAACTTTGGGATCATACACCCACTCTTTGAATACAGAAACCAACAAACTTTCTGAGTTTTACTTAAACTATGCACATACGGTAGAAAGTATTAAAAGCCGTTTTGATGTAACCGCAGGTTACGGGTATTACGATAACTCCAAAACCGGTTTCAACTTTACTTCTTACAAAGGAACCGGAGAGGCTTTGGTAACTCCTGTTTTTCCTTTCTCTACCGATCGCGATAAATTGCTCTCTTACTACGGAAGGTTTATTTACACTTTAGCCGATAAATATATTTTATCGGGAACTTTAAGGGCTGATGCTTCTTCTAAATTCGCAGAGAAAAACCGTTGGGGCTATTTTCCTTCAGCTGCTTTTACCTGGAGAATTTCTAACGAGAATTTCCTGAAAAACAGCACTTCGGTATCTGATTTAAAACTCCGCTTAAGTTACGGTCAAACAGGTAATAAAGATGGTATCGGTTATTACGATTACTTATCAAAATATTATGCCAACAGCAATACCGGCCAATACCAGATCGGCAATACTTTTTATAACTATTATACTCCGGCAGCATACGATCCTGATTTGAAATGGGAAACCACCACTACCTATAATGCAGGTTTGGACTACGGTTTTATGAAAGGCCGTTTATATGGAAGTATCGATGTATATTACAAAAAAACATCTGATTTATTAAGTAAAATCAATATTCCGGTAGGTACAAACTTTAACAACGAATTAACTACAAACGTGGGTAATATGGATGTTAAGGGTGTTGAGGGAAGTTTAAACTTCTCGGCAATTAAAACCGAAAATACCAGCTGGGATTTTGGTGTAAACGTGGCTTACAACAAAAGAAAAGTAACCAATTTAACCTTAAATCCTGATCCGGCTTCGAAAGTGGGTGCGGGCGATATTACAGGTGGTACCGGTGTAACCTTAAAATACAATGCGGTTAACCAGATTCCCGGATCTTTCTTTGTGTACAAACAAGTTTATAATGCCGATGGAAAACCATTAGAAGGTGTTTATGAGGATTTAAATAAAGATGGGGTAATCAATACCAGCGATCAGTATTTTTATAAATCACCGGATCCGAACATTACCCTGGGTTTCAATACTTCTTTCTCGTACAAAAAATGGAGTTTTACCACTTCACTTAGGGCAAACTTCGGCAATTACATATACGACAACGTTTCTTCAAACTTTGGTGTAAGGGCGAATATCTTAAGTCCGGCAGGTGTAATCAACAATGCATCTACAGATTTTCTGGCAACCAATTTCCAGAACAACCAGTTCTTAAGCGATTATTATATCAAAAACGCTTCATTTCTGAAAATGGATAATGCGGGTATTTCTTACAACGCCGGCAAATTATCTAAAACCGGAACTGCATCGTTAAGGATATCGGCAAACTGCCAGAATGTTTTTACCGTAACCAAATACAATGGTATAGATCCTGAGTTGAGCGGTGGTATTGATTATAACCTGTATCCACGTCCGCGTACGTACACTTTAGGTTTTAATGTTGGTTTTTAATAAGGAGATAAAAATGAAAAACTCATTTAAAATAATATTGACATCAGGTGTTTTATTGTTGTCATTAAATTCATGTAAAAAAGATGATTTAAACGTATTGCCAACTAACGATGTGACTTCGGCAACCGTTTATGCTACTCCGGCAGGTTACAAACAAGGTTTGGTTAAACTATATGCGGCTTATGCACTAACCAGTTCTACCGGATCGGATAACAGCGATATTGGCGGACTAAACTCAGGTTTTGCAGATTTCCTTCGTTTATTCTGGACTTCGCAGGAGCTGGTAACCGATGAGGCCATTTGTGCATGGGGTGATACCGGTATTCCGGAACTGGATTACAGCACACCAAGTGTAGATAACCAGTTTTTAAGGGGATTATATTCGAGAAGTATTTTACAGATTACGGTTTGTAATGAATTTCTTCGCGAAAGTACGCCAGAGAAATTAGCTTCGCGCAACATTACAGGTACCGATGCTGCAGATATTACCCGTTACCGTGCTGAAGCCCGTTTCTTACGCGCTTACCAATATTGGGTGCTTTTAGATGCCTTTGGTAATCCGCCTTTTGTTACCGAAAACGATGAAATTGGTAAAGTTGCCCCAAAACAGATCCAAAGGGCTGCCCTTTTTACTTATATCGAATCAGAATTGAAAGCAATTGAAGGTGATTTAGCCAGTGCGCGCAGCAACGAATATGGCCGTGCAGATAAAGGTGCCGACTGGGCTTTACTGGCAAGGTTATATTTAAATGCACAGGTGTACACCGGAACTGCAAAATATACAGAAGCCATTACTTACTCGAGCAAGGTTATTGCTGCCGGTTATAGCTTAAAAGCCAGTTATATGGATCTTTTTAAAGCAGATAACAACATCAACAATACCGAAAACATCTTAACCATTAACTATGATGGGGTAACCGGTACCAATTACGGAGGTACTACATTCCTGATTAATGCTGGGATTAACGCTGATATGGGTACTGCATCTTATGGTGTGCCAAGTGGTGGTTGGGGCGGTAACAGAACCCGTCAGAATTTGCCTGCATTATTTCCTGATGCAAACGGAACTTTAGATAAACGTGGTGTTTTCTTTGGTGCTAAAAATACGGTTGATGAAATTGGCGTTTTTACAGATGGATTACGTGTTACAAAATTTAAAAACATCATTGGTACCAGTACTATACCTCCTTCATTAAACGGAACATTCAGCTCTTTGGATTTTGCTATTTTCCGTTTGGCTGAGCAATATCTGATTTACGGAGAAGCAGTTGCCCGTGGTGGTTCAGGTGGCGATGCAGGGAAAGCGCTAGAATATGTTAATGCATTGCGCCAACGTGCTTATGGCAATACATCAGGTAATGTGGTTCCGGCAACATTAACAGTAGATTTTTATCTCGATGAGCGCGGCCGCGAATTATATTGGGAAGGTCACCGCCGTACCGATTTAGTGCGCTTTGGTAAATTTACCGGTGGCACTTACTTATGGCCATTTAAAGGTGGGGTTAAAGCCGGAACTTCTATTCCAGCTTACCGCAACATTTATCCGATTCCGGCGGCAGATTTAATTGCCAATCCGAATCTGGTTCAAAACACAGGTTATTAATCTTAATATTTATAAGAGATGAAATCAATATTTTTCAAATCCCTGGCCTTTTGCTTTGTAGCACTATCGCTTTGGTCGTGTAAAAAAGACGAAACCCAAACGGTTTCAGTTGTTGGCGCAGCCGGTACACTAACCGCATCTGCTACCACATTGAGTTTGGTACAGTCAAATGGCGCGCAACCGGCGTTAACATTAAGTTATCCGCTGGCCACATCATCAGGTTATGTAGTGCCGGTAACCTCAACACTGCAGTTTGATTTAAAGGGTACTAACTTTGCCGCTCCAAAAGAGGTGGTGGTTACCACTAAAACTTATGCACCAACCGTAACCGAAATCAACAATATGATTTTGGCTTTGGGTGGCAAAGTTGGCGTTGCTGCCCAGTTAGAAGTAAGGTTAAAATCAGGCGCTGCCGTAAACGATTTAACTTATTCAAACGTAATTACGTTAAATGCAACGCCTTATCTGGCTTCAGCATGGATTTACGTTCCGGGTGCTTACCAGGGCTGGGATCCAACAACTGCCGATAGTTTAATTTCTTTATCAAGCAATGGTGTTTATACGGGTATGATTGCTTATACCGCCGGAAACCTGGAGTTTAAAATTACACCTGCCAAAAAATGGGATGTTGCCTATGGCGATGCAGGTGCAGGCAAAATCAGCAGTAGTGCGGGCGATAATTTAAAATCGCCGGATGCCATTGTGAAACAGGTAACTGTTGATTTAAATGCCAAAACCATCGCTTTTACAACACCAAACGAATGGTCGATTATTGGAGATGCTACCTTAGGCGGCTGGAACAATGATACTGATATGAAAGTGGTAAATGACGGAAAATCTAATAATTATTCTATCAAAACTACCTTAACTGCCGGTGCATTGAAATTCAGGTTTAAACACGATTGGACAGTTAACCTGGGTGGCAGTTTATCTGCTTTAACCAATAACGGTGATAACATCTCTGTAACCGTTCCCGGAACTTATACCATTACTTTAGATGTAGCTGCTAAAAAAGCTACAATGGTTAAAAACTAATCCTTATTATCTGCCCTGCAGTTGCATACTGCAGGGCTTTTTTTAAATCTTTAAAGTTTTAGCATGAACAGATCTCATACCTTTTCAATTTTTCAGTTGCCATTAAATGCTCAAACTAACGCTTCTTTTTTAAAAAGGACATTTTTAGCCGTCCTGATTATATTTTTATCAGGCAATAACCTTTTTGCCCAGCAATTAGAACGTATTGAACCTATGTTCTGGTTTACAGGCATGCACAATCCTAAGCTGCAGTTGCTGGTCCATGGTGAAAACATTGCTTCAAGTTCCGTTTCCTTAACTTATCCGGGTGTAAAGCTTCTAAAAGTTAACAAAGTTGAAAACCCGAATTATTTATTTCTTGATTTAACAATTGCTCCCGCTGCCAAAGCCGGAAAATTCCCGATTAACTTTGCCGTTAACGGAAAAAAGATATTTACTTACACTTACGAATTAAAAAACCGCGATAAAAGCGCCGGCAGGATTCAGGGTGTAACCAACAAAGATTTTATTTACCTTTTAATGCCAGATCGTTTTTCGAATGGCGATAAAAGCAATGATGTGGTGCAGGGCTTAGCCGAAACTGCATTAAACCGCGATAGCATGTACTACCGTCATGGTGGCGACATTCAGGGTGTAATCAATCACCTCGATTACCTGAAAGATTTGGGAATTACTACCATTTGGATGACCCCGGAGATAGAAAACGACATGCCACATGCTTCTTACCATGGTTATGCGGTAACCAATCACTACAAAATAGATCCCCGTTATGGTACCAATGCACTTTACAAAAAATATGTAGAGCTAGCGCATGCTAAAGGACTAAAAGTAATTAAAGATATTGTACACAACCACATTGGTACCCAGCATTGGTTTTATAAAGATTTACCGATGAAAAGCTGGTTAAACCAATGGCCAAAATATACACAAACCAGTTACCGCGATCAAACGGTAATGGATATTCATGCTTCTGCTGCCGATCGCAAACAGATGCTTGATGGTTGGTTTGTACCTTCAATGCCCGATTTAAATCAGCGTAATCCTTATGTACAAAATTACCTGACCCAAAACCACATCTGGTGGATCGAATATGCAGGTATTGATGGTTTACGTTTAGACACTTATGGCTATAATGATCCGGTTTACATGGCCGACTGGGCTTTAAAAGTTCAGGCAGAATTTCCGCATTTATCGGTTTTTGGCGAAACATTGGTTACCGCTGTGGCCAATCAGGCTTTCTTTACCGGAGGAAATACCGTTAACCGCGGTTTCGATACCCATCTTCAGGGCATTACCGATGCGACTTTAAAAGATGCCATTTACGAAGGTATCAATGGTAAAAATGGCTGGGTTGATGGCATTAATCGTTTATATGCAACCCTGGCGCACGATTTTCTTTACAAAAATCCGAATACCAACTGCATTTTTCTGGATAACCACGATATGAGCCGTTTTTACTCGATGGTGGACGAAGATTTCGATAAATATAAAATGGGAATGAGCATTCTGTTAACCATGCGTGGCATTCCTCAGATGTATTATGGAACAGAAATCCTCATGAAAAACTTTTCCAATCCCGATGGCTTGATTCGTTCTGATTTTCCAGGCGGCTGGGAAGGCGATAAAAAAGATAAATTCGTTGCCGATGGTCGCACAAACAAAGAAAACGAAGCTTTCAATTTTGTAAAAACACTTGCTAATTTCCGCAAAAACAGCGCAGCCCTGCAAACAGGTAAATTGATGCAATTTGTGCCACAGGATGATATTTATGTTTATTTCCGCTACAATGCAGAACCAAAAGGCACCGTAATGGTTGTTGTAAATAACACAGAGAAAGAAAAAACATTAAATACCGATCGCTTCGCCGAAAGAACAACAGGAATTACTTCCGCCAAAAACGTAATCACCGGCGAAAACATCGAATTTAAAAACATTAAAGTGCCCGCTAAAACAACGCTGGTACTGGAGCTAAATTAATTTATTGCTGTCGACTTTAGTCGACGGTTAGAGATAAAAACATGCAAGATAACACATCTAATATATTACATCCAACATCTTCCATCAAAGCCTGTCTCTTCGATTTAGACGGCGTACTGGTTGATACTGCAGTTTACCATTACAAGGCCTGGAAGCGTTTGGCCAACACCATGGGTTTCGATTTTACCGAAGAGCAAAATGAGCAGCTAAAAGGCGTAAGCCGCGTAGAAAGTTTAAATAAAATTCTGGCCTGGGGCGGCGTAGAAAAAACCGATGCAGAGAAAGAAGAACTTGCCACCTTAAAAAATAGCTGGTATGTAGATATGATTACCAAAATGACACCTGCAGAAGTTTTGCCAGGAACCGTTGATTTTTTAACCGAAATACACCAGGCCGGCTACAAACTGGCTTTAGGTTCGGCAAGTAAAAACTCAGGCATCATTTTAGAAAAAACAAACCTTGCCCATTTCTTCGATGAAATTGTAGATGGCAATATGGTAACCAAATCAAAACCCGATCCCGAAGTATTTTTGAAAGGAGCCGAACTTTTAGGTTTTAAACCCAATGAATGTGTGGTTTTTGAAGATGCCGTAGCAGGTGTAGAAGCCGCAAAAAGAGGTGGCATGAAAGCTATCGGAATCGGCGAAAAAAGCGTACTTACCCAGGCAGATGTGGTAGTAAGCGGATTAGACAAATTAACAGTTAAAGACTTAGAGAATTTATAGGCCTCTGGCCGTCATTGCTGTAAAGGTTTAGTAATTCGGTAACAGAATTAGCTTTGTAAATAGCTAATTATAATTTATGCGAATAAACACTAACGACCTTACCTTAAAGCGGAATTATTTAAGTAAATACCGTTTT
>Ga0308159_1000279_pt1 | contig 149130 bp, 137 predicted proteins | sample PhyCR1_FD_201040 | JGI IMG/M metagenome (GOLD analysis project Ga0308159, IMG submission 201040) | Phyllosphere microbial communities from UC Gill Tract Community Farm, Albany, California, United States - DLSLC.R1 | ecosystem: Host-associated > Plants > Phyllosphere > Unclassified | place...
AGCAGTTTGCCGGCGGCCTGTCGATGGCGACGCCGATTGGCGCCCTGTACAGCACCAACATCACGCCCGACAAGGCGACCGGCATCGGCAACTACAGCCTCGACGATTTCGACCGGGCGGTGCGCCACGGCATTACGCCGCACGGTACTACGCTGTATCCGGCCATGCCATATCCGTCGTACGCCAAGATCAGCGACGACGACCTGCGCGCCCTGTACGCGTACTTCATGCACGGCGTGGAACCGGTCTCGAACGCCAACCGGTCCAGTGAGATCAGCTGGCCGCTGTCGCTGAACTTCCCGCTGGCGATCTGGCGCAAGATGTATGCGCCGCCGGTTGAACCGCTGGTGCTCAACAAGTACGAGAGCGCGATGCTGGCACGCGGCGCCTACCTGGTGCAGGGCCTCGGTCACTGCGGCGCCTGCCATACGCCGCGTGCATCGACCATGCAGGAGCTGGCGCAGGACGAGTCGAGCCCGGCTTACCTGTCCGGTGGTCCCGTGATCGATGGCTGGCTGGCGGTCAACCTGCGCGGCAACCCGGCGGGCGGCCTGGGGCGCTGGACCGAGCAGGACATCGTCGATACGCTGTCGAAAGCACGCAACGATCACTCGGCCGTGGTGGGTACGCCAATGGCGGAAGTGGTGTCGCACAGCACCCAGCACATGACGAAAGAAGATTTGACGGCGATGGCCGCCTATCTGAAGTCGCTGTCGCCGGGCCTGGCCGAAAAAGCGACCTACAAGGAGAGCAATGCCACTGCGCTGGCCTTGAAATCCGGGCGTGAAGATGGTCGCGGCGCGCAGCTGTACCTCGACAACTGCGCTGCCTGCCACCGTACCGACGCCAAGTCCAACGGCAAGGTGTTCCCTGCGCTGGCCGGCAACCCAAGCGTGCTGTCCGACGATGCAACCTCGTTGATCCGCCTGATCCTGGAAGGCAGCAAGCTGCCAACGACGAAGGCAGCGCCATCGGACCTGGGCATGCCCGGCTTCGCCTGGCGCCTGTCGGACGAAGAAACCGCGCAACTGGTTACTTTCGTGCGCCAGAGCTGGGGTAACGAGGCGTCGGCCGTGAGTGCCGGTGACGTCGCCAAGCTGCGCAAGCAGATCAAGGTTGAAGCGGGTACTACTTCCACCGCCGCCGCTGCGCACTAACTTCTTGCTGGCAAATCAGGCCTGCTGCCGTGGCGATCACGGCAGCAGGCTTTTTTACGTGCGCTTGATTCGCGCCAGTTTTGTCCAGGATGCAGGCTGGCCTAAGCTGTAACTGGCGACAGGTGATTGTCCCGCAGTCGACGGCCTCATGGTATGGTCATCGGCTTATCCGTCTGTTACCATTTATCGCAAACTGCTCCATGACTGTAAAGATAATGAGAAAGCCGCAATCGGTAGGCACTTTGGAAAAGCTAGGGCGGGTGAGATTGTCCAAATCCTTTTATATGCGGGAATTCCTGTATAGCGAAATAGCCAATTTCTACGGGGTCCAAAACATACCTGATGACCCTGATTTAGCGATTGAAGTAGGCAAAAGGCTATGTGAAGAGCTCCTGGAGCCGTTGAACGCAACATTCGGTAGGGTAGCGATCCGTTCTTCTTTCCGATCCTGTTCGGTGAACCAGCTCGGCATCGATAAGCACAACTGCGCGAAGAATGAGAGTAACTTCGCGGGCCATATTTGGGACCGTAGAGATTCAGAAGGATTGTCGGGCGCAACCGCGTGCATCGCTATCCCCTGGTTCACTGATCGGTATGAGGATGGGGCCGACTGGCGCTCTCTCGCATATTGGATACATGATCACTTACCGTATAGCAGGATGGAATTTTTTGATGGTAGCGGAATGTGCACTTTCAATCTATCCTGGCATGAGAAGCCAGAGAAAACCATCACCAGTTGGATGGCGCCGCGCGTGCTGCTGAAAAATGCGCACGACGAGAAAGGCTTTGAAGAATGGTACAAAGACTTTCCACCGCTGCCTCCACGACCCTGCTAGATGCTCGACGGCGATCCGCCATCGGTCCCCGCTGATTTGCGCTGATTCCCGCTACGCGCGCGACAACTGCACCTGTAACAAGCCGATCAGCAGCCGGATCTTGGCCGCGCCGGCTGGCCGGGTACGCGGCGTAGGTGCCGATGTGCATCTGGCCCCGGTCAGCTTCTGGTACACGCAGGTGCAAGCTGACCGGGCAGTAGCAACCGGTACTTACCGCAGCACGGTACACATCAGCCAGATGTCGCCGTGCTCGCGCAAGTCGGCCTGCAGGGTACCGAACTTGGTGTCGCGGCTGTAGCCAGCGGCCCCTTTTTTGAGATTGGCCGCCTTGGCAACGTCTTCCAAGCGGGCTCCGGGCAGCACGGCGATATAGGTATCGACCTCGGCGCCGCTCGCGCTGACACGGGTTACGTCGAGGTTGAAAGGCCGTACCGGCTTGGGCAGTTGAAAACTGTCGGCAACGCCGTCGGCAGTCGGCTTGGCGCCAAAGCGCGCGAGCGACTTTTGCACACCGCCGGATTTTCCTGTGGGTAACTCGCAGCGCAGCGCTTGTTCGATAAGCACAGAGGGCGGAGCGGCATCGGCCCTCGCAGGGGCCGAAATACTGAACCATGTTATTGCCAGCAGCAGGGCTGGCAATGAGCTTGAGGTACGGGACATGTGAGCCTTGTGGAGTGGTTGTGATCGATCCATCACCAAACGTTATCACAAAGGCATCGAGACTTGCGCACGTCACGAGGTGACTATTTCTTGCGCGCACGATTGCCCAGGCAGGCGAACAACCTTGTAAATGCGATAAACTTCTCGCTTCACAAGATATCTTGGTCCGCATCATGCCCAATAAATCGTCGATGGACGACCAGTCATTCCGCCGCATCCTTGCCCGCAACATCACCTTGCCGCTGGCGTCCGGCGTCGTCAGCGCCGGCGTCTTCGTCATTTTGCTGATCTACCTGATCACGACCATGAATTGGGTCGAGCACAGCGAACGGGTGATCGGCAGCGCCAACGAGATCAGCAAGCAGATGGTGGACATGGAAACCGGCATGCGCGGCTATTTGCTGGCTGGCGACGAAGCGTTCCTGCAACCGTACGTGCTGTCCAAGCCCAAGGTGACTGCCAGCATCGACAACTTGCTCAAGTTGGTGGAAGACAATCCGGCCCAGGTCGATCGCCTGCGCAATATCCAAGCCCAGCACCTGGGCTGGGACAAGTACGCGCAGGAAATGATCGCATTGCGAGCCGCCAACGGCGACGTGACCGGCCCCGTCAAGACCGCACGCGGCAAAACCCAGTTCGACGAGATCCGCCGCCTGCTCGACGCCTTTATCAGCACCGAGGCGCGCATGCGCCAGGAGCGCAACGATACCGCCCGCACGGTTACCATCGTGGTGGCTGCCGTGTACCTGCTGCTGACGCTGGGCGTGGGCGGCGCGCTGGCCTGGTTCGGCCGCCGTGAGCTGCTGGGCCTGTCCAGAGTGTATAACGACGTGCTCAAGCAACACACCGAACATGCGGACCTGCTGCAACAGCAGGCGTGGCTGCGCACCGGCCAGAGCGAACTAGCGCAACAGGGCATCGGCCAGATGGCGTTGCCGCAATTGTCGTCGGCGCTGCTGCAATTTTTGGCGCGCTACATGGACGTGGTGGTTGGCGCGCTGTACCTGCGTGCGCCGGACGGCAGCTTCCACCGGGTGGCGTCGTACGGCTTCTCGTCCGAATGGGACGCGCGCGAGCAGAAAATGCATCCGTCCGAGACGCTGGTGGCGCAAGCCGCACTGGAGCGCCGCCTGATCCGCCTAGACCAGGTCCCTGCCGATTACATCCAGGTCAGCTCGGGCCTCGGTACCGGTCCGGCCGCCAGCGTCATGCTGGCGCCGCTCGATAATGACGGCGTGATCAACGGCGTGATCGAAGTGGGCCTGCTGCGCGCGATTACCACGCGCGATGTCGAATTCCTCAACCTGGTAAAAGGCAATATCGGCAACGCCATCGAGGCGAGCCATTCGCGCCAGCGCCTGCAGGAAGTGCTGGCCGAGACCCAGCAGCTGAACGAAGAACTGCAAGTGCAGCAGGAAGAACTGCGCACCGCCAACGAGGAACTGGAAGAACAGTCGCGCGTGCTGGAAGAGTCGCAGGCCAGCCTGGAAAACCAGAAAGCCGAACTCGAACAAACCAACGAACAGCTGGCCGAACAAGGCCAGGCGCTCGACCACAAGAACGCCGCGCTGACGCAGGCGCAGCAGGACCTGGAAGACCGCGCTGCCGAACTCGAGCGCGCCAGCCAGTACAAATCGCAGTTCCTGGCGAATATGTCGCACGAGCTGCGCACGCCACTGAACAGCTCGCTGATCCTGGCCAAGCTGCTGTCGGAAAACTCGCTCGGCAACCTCAACGACGAGCAGGTACGCTTCGCCAACACTATTTACTCGGCCGGCAACGATCTGCTCAACCTGATCAACGACATCCTCGACATCTCCAAGGTGGAAGCGGGCAAGCTGGAACTGGTGCCCGAGCAGCTGTCGCTGCGCCACGTGGTCGAAGGCATGGCCATGGTGTTCGAGCCGCTGGCCCAGCAAAAGAAACTGGCGTTCCAGGTACAGGTGGCCGACGACGTGCCGCCGCACATGGTTTCCGACCGCCAGCGCCTCGAGCAGATCCTGAAAAACCTGCTGTCGAACGCGCTCAAGTTCACCAGCACCGGCCAGATCACGCTCAGCCTCGAGCGCGTGGGCAACGACGCGGTGGCGTTCTCGGTGCACGATACCGGCATCGGCATCCGCCCCGAAGACCAGCAGGGCATTTTCAACGCGTTCCAGCAAGCTGACGGCACCACCAGCCGCAAGTACGGCGGCACCGGCCTGGGCCTGTCGATTTCGCGCGACCTGGCGCACCTGCTGGGTGGCAGCATCAGCCTGGCCTCCGAAGTGGGACAGGGCAGCTGCTTCACCTTGACCATGCCGCTGGCATTTACCGCGCCCGAAGCCGGTCCGCGCCTGGGCAGCGCCAGCGCGCCAGCCGAGCTCGATGACACCGGCCGTACCCATGCCCCGGTAACCCTGCCACCGGTCGCGCTACCGGCCGCCGCGCCGTGGAAGGCGATGGCGCCCAAGCCGGCTGCCGCGCCCGTCGAGCCGCCACCGCCGCGCGTGCGCGCGTTCGAGGATGACCGCGATTTGTTGACGGATAACGTCGTCAACCAGCGCACCGTGCTGGTGATTGAGGACGACCCCAATTTCGCCCGCATCCTGTACGACCTGGCGCACGAAAAGCAGTACCGTTGCCTGGTGGCGTTCCACGCCGACGAGGGCCTGGAACTGGCGCGCCAGTTCCGCCCGGACGCGGTGCTGCTCGACATCCGCCTGCCCGACCGCTCCGGCCTGTCGGTGCTGCAATTGCTGAAAGACGACGCCACCACCCGCCACATCCCGGTGCACGTGGTATCCGGCAGCGAGAACGGCGAAGCCGCGCTGCACCTGGGCGCCATCGGCTACGCCTTGAAACCGGCCACGCGCGACCAGTTGATGGACGTGTTCCGCCTGATCGAAACCAAGCTCACCCAAAAGATCAAGCGCGTGCTGCTGGTGGAAGACGACGACCGCCAGCGCGACAGCGTGGTGCAGCTGATCTCGGACGACGACGTGGAAATCGTGGCGGTCGGCACCGGCGAAGAAGCGCTGGCGCTGCTGCGCACCAACATCTACGACTGCATGATCATCGATCTGAAACTGCCCGACATGCAGGGCAACGAGCTGCTGCAAAAAATGGCGGCCGAACAGCTGGCGGCGTTCCCGCCGGTGATCGTGTACACGGGCCGCAACCTGTCGCGCGCCGAAGAGGCGGACCTGCACAAGTATTCGCGTTCGATCATCATCAAGGGCGCCCGCTCGCCGGAGCGCCTGCTCGACGAAGTGACGCTGTTCCTGCACAAGGTGGAAGCGGACCTGTCGTCCGAGCGCCAGACCATGCTGCGCACGGTGCGCTCGCGCGACCGCGTGTTCGAGGGCCGGCGCATCCTGCTGGTCGATGACGATGTGCGCAACATCTTCGCACTGACCAGCGCGCTCGAACAAAAAGGCGTGCTGGTGGAAGTGGGCCGCAACGGTTTCGAGGCAATCGAGAAAATGGATGCCAACCCCGACATCGACCTGGTACTGATGGACGTGATGATGCCGGGCATGGACGGCCTGGAAGCGACCCGCCGCATCCGCGCCGACGCCCGCTTCGAACGCCTGCCGATCATCGCCATTACCGCCAAGGCCATGAAGGACGACCAGGAGCAATGCCTGGCCGCCGGCGCCAGCGACTACCTGGCCAAGCCGATCGATTTGTCGCGCCTGTACTCGCTGCTGCGCGTGTGGATGCCCAACGGTGAACGGGGCGCATGATGCACAGCGATACCGACATTGAAATCAAAGTGTTGATGGAAGCCATCTACATGAAGTACAGCTATGATTTCCGCGATTACACGGGCGCCTCGCAAAAGCGCCGCGTGCTGCACGCCATGCGCGACATGGAGTGCGAGACCATCTCGGCGCTGCAGGCGCGCATCATGCACGAGCCGGCCGCGTTCAGCCAGCTGCTGCAATATCTGACCATCCCGGTCACCTCGATGTTCCGCGACCCCAGCTACTGGCTGGCGCTGCGCGAACAGGTGATGCCGGTGCTGCGCACGTATCCGTCGCTGAAAATCTGGATCGCCGGCAGCAGTACCGGCGAAGAAGTGTATTCGATGGCGATCCTGCTCAAGGAAGAGGGCCTGCTCGAGCGCAGCATGATCTACGCCACCGACATCAACCCGCAGTCGCTGGAAAAAGCCCGCAAGGGTGTATTCCCGCTCGACGCCATGCGCGAATACACGGCCAACTACCAGGCCGCCGGCGGCACCCGCAGTTTCTCCGACTACTACACGGCCGCCTACAACGCCGCCCTGTTTGACGGCGCGCTGTGCGAAAACGTCACCTTTGCCGACCACAGCCTGGCTACCGACGCCGTGTTTGCCGAAACCCATTTGATCAGCTGCCGCAATGTGATGATCTACTTTAAAAAGAAACTGCAGGAGCGCGCGTTCGGCCTGTTCCATGAGTCGCTGTGCCATCGCGGCTTCCTGGGACTGGGCAGCAAGGAAAGCATCGACTTTTCCGCCTACGGACCCGCGTTCGAGCCGATCGTCAAACGCGAACGGCTGTTTCGCAAGCGCTAGCCATGCTCGATGCCGCCACCGCGCTTGCCGCGATCGACGCCGTCCTGGCCAGCCACCGCACCCGCATCGAGGCGGTCATCATCGGCGCCTCGGCCGGCGGCGTCGGGGCGCTGCTCAAGCTGCTGCCGGGCTTGCCCAAGCAGTATGCGCCGGCCGTGGTGGCGGTGCTGCACGTGCCGGAAAACCGGCAAAGCCAGCTGGCCGACGTATTCGCCCAGCGCATGGCGCTGCCGGTGCGCGAAGCGGCCGACAAGGAAACCTTGGCGTCCGGGACGCTCTACTTTGCCGGTTCCGGCTACCATTTGTCTGTCGAGTCGGATTACTGCTTTTCGTTAAGCTGCGAAGCGCCGCGTAATTTTGCCCGGCCATCGATCGACATCCTGATGGAGTCGGCGGCCGATGCCTACGGGCCGGCCCTGATGGGCATATTACTGACCGGGGCCAACCATGACGGCGCCGCAGGCATTGCGGCCATCGGCCGCGCCGGCGGCCTCACCGTGGTGCAAGACCCGCAAGATGCCGAAGTGGCGACCATGCCGCAGGAAGCGATCCGCGTGCGCCACCCCGATCTGGTGCTGCCGCTGGACGCGATCCATACATTGCTGTTGAAGCTGGAGAAGAACTGATGCAAGCCGAGCAACCGACCAAACTGCTGATCGTTGACGATCTGCCGGAAAACCTGCAAGCCCTGAACGCCGTAATCCGGGGCCCGGGCCGCGAGATCTTCCAGGCCGGTTCGGGCGACGAAGCGTTGGCGCTGCTGCTCCAGCACGACTTCGCCATGGCCTTCCTCGACGTGCAAATGCCGGGCATGGACGGTTTCGAACTGGCCGAACTGATGCGCGGCACCGAGAAAACCCGGCAAATCCCGATCGTGTTCGTCACTGCCGCCGGCAAGGAACTCAATTACTCGTTCAAGGGCTACGAGGCCGGCGCGGTCGATGTGCTGTACAAGCCGCTCGATTCGCGCGCCGTGCGCGGCAAGGTCGAGGTCTTCGTGGCGCTGTGGGAGCAGCGCGAAGCGATGCGGCGCCAGGTGCAGGCGCTCGAGGAAGCACGCCAGGCACAGGAAGCGATGCTGGCCGAACTGAACGTGGCGCAAGCGCAGTTGCAGCGCGCGCTGGCCATGCGCGACGAATTCATGTCGATGGTCTCGCACGAAATGCGCACGCCGCTCAACACGCTGTACCTGGAAACGCAATTGCGCAAGATGCAGCTCGAGCGCGGCAACATGGCGGCGTTCGGCGCCGAGCAGTTGCAGCGCATGGTCGCGCGCGACGACCGCCAGATCCAGAGCATCATCCGCCTGATCGACGACATGCTCGACGTCTCGCGCATCCGTTCCGGCAAGCTGTCGTTGCGGCCGGGCTGGGTGGAAATGTCGGGCCTGCTGCGGCGCGTGGTGCACGACCTGACGCCGCAGGCATCGACTGCCGGTTGCAGCATCGGCCTCGACGCCGGCACGCCGGTGTCCGGCTGGTGGGACGAGTTCCGCATCGAGCAGATCGTCGTCAACCTGCTGACCAACGCCATGCGCTACGGCGCCCAGCGGCCGGTGGCGGTGGTGCTCACCGTGCAGGAGGAACAGGTGCTGGTGGAAGTGCGCGACCAGGGTCCCGGCATCGCGCCCGAGCTGCAGCAGAAAATTTTCGAACCCTACGAGCGCGGCGTGGGCAACGAAGTGCCGTCCGGCCTGGGCCTGGGCCTGTACATCTCGCGCGAACTGGCCGAGGTACACCAGGGCAGCCTGACCGTGCGCAGCGTGCCGGGCGAGGGCGCAATCTTTACGCTGGCGCTGCCCCGCTCGGACGCGCCGCCGGTATAGGGCGCAAACCTGCTGTGCGGCCCGCTACGGTTTTCGAGGCCCTATGCTCCCTATCTGGAATTGGCTTCTTCGCGGCGGCGGATCAGGTAGGCGTTGACGTCGTCGATGGTGACGTGGCCGCGCTGGGCGGTGTCGATGTTGTCGAAATTTTTCTCGACCACCGACAGGCCGGCCTGGTGCGCTTCCTCGCGGTTGAGCGTGCCGCTGTTGTCGAGGTCGGCATCATTGAACCGCTTTTTCAGGTTCTGCATCGGTTGCAGGCGCAACAGTATCGGCCCCGGACCGGTTGCCGGAGCAGGGGCGACATCGCGCCTGGGCTGGCGCATCGAGCGCGGCACATAGGCATCGGAATACGGCGTGGACACGGCTGCCTTGGCCGTCATATTCGTGGTCAGGTCGGCAGGTGGTGTCTGGGCCTGGGCCGGCGTCGGCGCCATGGACAGGCTGCCGACCGTTGCCGCTGCGGCGGCTAATAATTGTAATATCGTCATAGTTATCTCCCCCGCATCGCGTGATGCCTGGTTCAGGGTGATACTGTGATCCGATTACGAAAAATTAGCAATCGCTGTCGTTTGCAGCGAGCCCACGCGCCCGCATGCCGGCCCCGGTTGTGGCCCGGAAGCATCACTTGCGGGCAACAACCTTGTTCGATCAGCTATTTCCACCGCCATCCCAAAACCCCGCATGTGCCAATCTTGCCTCGTCCTCGCGCAGCGGCCCGATCACTTCGGTCGGGCGCTGGCCGGCTGCGAAGACGGTCCGGCATGGCAGCGCCAGGGTCGGATTTTCGGGATCGCTACCGGTCAGTTGCAGCAGGCTTGCTTCCGACAGCGCATACACGACCCTGCCCACGCCGCTCCAGTAGGTGCCGCCACTGCACATGGCGCATGGTTCGGCGTTGGCGTACAGCGTGGCCGTGGCCAGTTCGGCCGGGCCGTACTGCTGCGAGGCCAGGCGCAGTGCGTTCATCTCGGCGTGCGCGGTGCGGTCGGACGATGACGCATTCATCGCCGACGAAATCACCGTGCCGTCGGCCGCCACGACCATGGCGGCAAACGGATGGTGGCCCTCGTCGCGCGAGCGCTGCGCCAGCGCCAGCACTTCGGTGATGAATGCGTGATCCTGCGCGGTGGCGGTCATTGTGTGCTCCTTATTTTGGAATCTTGCCATCGACGCCCTGCACGTAGAAATTCATCTGCAGCAGGTCTTTTTCCGGCGCGCGCACGCCAGCGGCGTACTTGACGGCGCCCGTCTGATCCTTGATCGGACCAGTGAACGGGGCGAAGGTGCCGGCGGTGAGCGCAGCCTTCTTCTCCTCGTAAATCTTGGCCGCATCGGCCGGCACCGCCGCGTTCAGTTTCGACATCTTGACCATGCCTTCCTTCAGGCCGCCGCGATAGTCGCTGGTCTTCCAGGTACCGGCGATGACCGCCTTGGCGGTGTCGATGTAGTAGCCCGACCAGTCGTTGGTGGCAGCCGTCAGGTGGGCCTTCGGTGCGAAGCGCGACATGTCGGAATCCCAGCCGAATGCGTACACGCCTTTTTCCTGCGCCACTTGCAGCGTGGCCGGCGAGTCGGTGTTTTGCGCCATCACGTCCGCGCCTTGCGCCACCAGGGTTTCCGCTGCCTGGCGTTCCTTGGCCGGGTCGTACCACGAGTTCACCCAGATCACCTTGGTCTTGATTTTCGGATTGACGCTTTGCGCGCCGAGCGTAAACGCGTTGATGTTGCGGATGACTTCCGGTACCGGGAACGAGGCGATGAAGCCGAGCGTGTTCGACTTGGTCATCTTGCCGGCCAGGATGCCGTTCAGGTACGAGCCTTCGTACAGGCGCGATTCGTACGTGGCCAGGTTCTTGGCGCTTTTAAAACCGGTGGCATGGACAAAGGTGACGCCGGGCGCGGACCTGGCGACTTTTTCGGTGGCGTTCATATAGCCGAACGACGTGGTGAAAATCAGTTTATTCCCTTCGGCGACCAGCTTGCGAATCACGCGTTCGGAGTCGGCGCCTTCGGGTACGTTTTCAACGAAGGTGGTTTTCACCTGGGCGCCCAGGGCTTTTTCCAGCGCCAGGCGACCCTGGTCGTGGGCGTAGGTCCAGCCGGCGTCGCCGACGGGGCCCACGTACACAAAACCCACCTTCAACGGCTCGGCGGCGAACGACGGGATGGCGGCGGCCAGGGTGCAGGCGGCGGCGATGGCGGTCAATGCGGTGCGGCGATTCATCATGCGTTTTCCTTGAAGGGTGAATTAAAAGTGATCAGAAGTGATATTCGGCGCGGACCATCGGCGTGCGGGCGGTGGCGCCGTTGTTGTTGCGGTCCGGGTTGCCGAACTTGTTCTTCCAGTACTGGTACTCGACGCCGACCTTGAACGTGTTTTTGCCCGCGCCGATGGCGCCGCTCATGTCGTACATGATCTGCATGTCGATATTGGTTTCCGGCGCGGTGCCGCCGCCGAATTCATTGGTGCCCTTGGCGGTGATGAAGTTGGCATAGCCCTCGAAGCTGAGCGGGATGCCGATGTCGAACGGGATGCCCCAGGCGCCGGTCAGCATGGCGTGGGTCTTGTACGAGTAGCGCGGCGTGGCCTGGTTGGTGAAGGTGCTGTACGGCGCGTTCGATTCCCAGATCGCCAATACGCTCACGTCGAGAAAGCCGGGCACGTCGAACATCAACGTCGGGCCGGCGACGACCATGCGCTTCTTGGAGTTGTAGCCGGCGTCGGTCTTGCTGTTGTAGTCGAAGCCCAGGGTGGCGCCCACGCCGCGCACGGGGCCGAAGGCGTAGCTCTTGCCGGCGATCTTGCCTAAGTCCAGCGTGTGGCGGTACACCGCGTACGCCTCGTGGGCGCCGCTGTTGGAACCGGCCGACGACGGATCGAGATTGGACGACATCAGCAGATCGACGCTGAAGAAGTTCTTGCCGTACTTGTAGCCGGAGACATGGCTGAAGTTGACGATGTTCTTGGTGATGTCATTGTCGTTGAACGGCTCGGCGAACTTGGTGCCGTAACGGTAGCTGAGCGACGTGTCGCTCCAGTCGGCCGCCTGGCTGGTGCCGACGGTGCTGGCGGCAAGAAGTGCGAGAACTGCGGTGCAGCGGATCAGACGTGAACGACGTGGCATGTGCGGGCTCCGGTAAGTTGACGATCAATGCATTCCTGCCTACCTCTTTAGCAAGGATCAGGCCAGCGTCTTTGCTTTATTTACAGGCCGCTGAGCGCCTGCGCCAGGTTCACCTTGCGGTCCTGTCCCGCCAGGTGCAGGCGCGCTTCGATCGCCAGCAGGTGGTGTTCGATCAGGTGGATCGCTTCTTTTACTTTGCCCTGCTCGATCAGCGTGGCCAGGTCCTGGTGTTCGTCGTTTTCGCACATGGCGCTGCCCGGGGTTTCGTACAGCGCGATGATCAGCGAGCAGCGCGACACCAGCTCTCCCATGAAGCGCAGCAGCACGTGGTTGCCGGCCAGTTGCGCCAGCAGCAGGTGGAATTCGCCGCCCAGGCGTATCCATGCGGCGCGGTCGCCGCTGCGCCGGGCCGCGTCTTCCGCAGCCAGCGCGGCGCGGATCTGCTTGAGCGATTCCGGCGTGGCGTGGCGGATCACCAGCGGCACGATCTCGCGTTCGAGCGCGCGGCGGGCGGCGAAAATCTCGCGTGCTTCCTGCGGCGTGGGCGACGCGATCACCGCGCCGCGATTGGGCCGCAGCTCGATGATGTGGTCGTGCGCCAGGCGTTGCAGCGCCTTGCGCACGGTGGTGCGGCTCACTTGATAAAGCTCGCAGAAATCGGCTTCGCCCAGGTGGGTGCCGGGCGGCAGGCGGTGGCTCATCACGGCGGTAACGACCGCCTTATAGATACGCATGTCGATGGCGGTGGTACCGCGTTTGACGGCAGCTGGATCGGCTTTGCGCGGGTCGGGCATGGTTGGACTCCATATCAGTAGTACTGCCCGTACAAAGCAGGAAGCGTGCTAGCAGAAGCAACAAAATCATCGCACAGATTGTGTACGAAATTACTTTGTTTTTGCATCCACTCGCACCCTTTTGGGGAACTGTGCATCCCGCTTTAGTGCAGCGCGCACAGCGAGGCGGCATGCATACCCACAGGCTCCGGTGGCATGTTACTTGCGTCTGTTGGCGTATTCGACGTGACTTCAATTTGTATACGATAAAGGACCGGCAGATGACTGAACCGCGCTTGCAGATGCTGGGCATCTCCAAGATCTATCCCTCGGTGGTGGCCAACGCCGATGTCAACCTGACTGTCATGCCCGGTGAAATCCACGCCGTGCTGGGCGAGAACGGCGCCGGCAAGAGCACGCTGATGAAGATCATCTACGGCGTGGTGAAACCCGACGACGGCCAGATCATGTGGGAAGGCCGGCAAGTGCATATCAACTCGCCACACGATGCGCGCAAGCTCGGTATCGGCATGGTGTTCCAGCACTTCGCGCTGTTCGAAACCCTGACCGTGGCCGAGAACATCGCGCTGGCGCTCGACGAGAAAACGTCGCCGGCGGCGCTGGCGCCGCGCATCCGCGCCGTCTCGGAACAATATGGCTTGCCGCTCGATCCGGCGCGGCTGGTGCACAGCATGTCGGTGGGCGAGCGCCAGCGCGTGGAGATCGTGCGCTGCCTGCTGCAGTCGCCGAAACTGCTGATCATGGACGAGCCGACGTCGGTGCTCACGCCGGACGCGGTACTGAAACTGTTCGAGTCGCTGCGCCGGCTGGCGGCGGAAGGCGTGAGCATCGTCTATATCAGCCATAAGCTCGACGAAATCCAGACGCTGTGCGACAAGGCCACCGTGCTGCGCGGCGGGCGCGTGTCCGGCACGGCGTTGCCGAAGCAGGAAAGCGCGCGGTCGCTGGCCGAGTTGATGATCGGCCGCGAGCTGCCCGTGTGCGTCAGTACACCGCAGCAGCCGGGCGACGTGGTGCTGCACCTCGACGCTCTCAACATCGAGAGCGACGACCCGTTCGGCACGCGTTTAAAAGATATCAGCCTGGCGCTGCGCGCGGGCGAGATCGTGGGCATTGCGGGCATTTCCGGCAACGGCCAGCAGGAGCTGCTCAAGGCCATCTCGGGCGAGCGGCCGCTGGGCCGGCGCCAGGGCGCAATCAATATGTTCGGCCAGGATGTGGGAGGGCTCAACGCGGCGCAGCGGCGCCAGCGCGGCCTGGGCTTCGTGCCCGAGGAACGGCTGGGCCGTGGCGCCGTGCCCGATCTGTCGCTGGCCGACAACGCGCTGTTGACCGGCTATGTGCCGCCGGCCACCGGCATGGTCAAACGTGGCCTGGTCAAACGCGGCGCCGTCGGCGCGTTCGCGCGCGACGTCATCGAGCGGTTCAAGGTCAAGTGCGGCGGCGAGCGGTCGGCCGCTGCCAGCCTCTCGGGCGGCAACCTGCAAAAATTCATCGTCGGGCGCGAGATCATGCTGGCGCCGACAGTGATGGTGTTCGCCCAGCCCACCTGGGGTGTCGATATCGGTGCGGCCATGCTGATCCGCCAGGCCATCATCGACATGCGCAACGCCGGCGTGGCGGTGCTGGTGCTGTCGGAGGAAATCGAGGAGCTGTTCATGCTCAGCGACCGCATCGCCGTGCTGGCCGATGGCCGCCTGTCGCGCGCGGTGCCCACGGTGGACACCAGCATCAACGAGGTCGGCGTGTGGATGAGCGGCGATTTCAACTACCAAGGCGCAGTCAAAGGAGATTCGAATGTCCCGGCTTGAAAAACGTCCCGAACCGTCCCGGCGCATGATGCTGGCCTCGCCCCTGATTGCGGCAGCGGCCATGCTGGCCACCGGCTCGCTCTTGTTCCTGTTCCTCGGCCAGGAGCCGCTGCACGCGTTCTATGTGTACTTCATCAAGCCGTGGACCACCCTGTACGGCGTGGGCGAGTTGCTGCTGAAAGCGACGCCGCTGATCCTGTGCGGCGTGGGCCTGGCCATCGGTTTTCGCGCCAACGTCAACAACATCGGCGCCGACGGCCAGCTGACGGTGGGCGCGATCGCAGCCGGCGCCGTGGCGCTGCAATTTCAAGAGGTGGAGGCGTGGTGGGTGCTGCCGCTGATGATCGTGGCCGGCGCCGTGGGCGGCATGCTGTGGGCGGCCATCCCCGCCTTGCTGCGCACGCGGTTCAACACCAGTGAAATCCTGGTGAGCCTGATGCTGGTGTACGTGGCGTACCACCTGCTCAGCTACCTGGTGCACGGGCCGATGCGCGACCCGGACGGTTTTAACTTTCCGCAGTCGAAAATGTTCAGCGAGTCGGCGACGCTGCCATTGCTGGTGGAGGGCTTGCGGCTGAACGCGGCGTTCATCCTGTCGCTGATTGCCGCCGGTGCGGCGTGGTTCTTTTGCCGCCATACCTTTGCCGGCTACCGCATGCAGGTGAGCGGCATGGCGCCGGCCGCCGCCTTGTACGCTGGTTTTTCCGAGCCGCGCAACGTGTGGCTGGCCTTCATGGTCAGCGGTGCGCTGGCCGGCGTGGCCGGCGTGGGCGAGGTGGCCGGGCCGCTGGGCCAGTTGCAGCCGTCGGTGTCGCCCGGCTATGGCTTTGCCGCCATCATCGTCGCGTACGTGGGCCGGCTGCATCCGCTGGGCGTGGTGCTGTCGGCGCTGTTGATGTCGCTGCTGTACATCGGCGGCGAGACCGCCCAGATCGAGCTGGGCGCGCCGTCGGCAATCACCGGCGTGTTCCAGGGGCTGCTGCTGTTCTACCTGCTGGCGGCCGACCTTTTCATCCACTATCGCATCAAGCCGTATAAGCGAATTTCAGGAGTACCAGCATGATGACCACCGAACTGTTGATCGCCTTTTTGGCCAGCACCGCCGGCGCCGCCACGCCGCTGGTCGTCGCCTCGATGGGCGAGCTGGTGACCGAGCGTTCCGGCGTGCTCAACCTCGGCATGGAGGGCATGATGCTGGTTGGCGCCGTGGTGGGCTTCGGCGTCACGCTGGGCACCGGCAGCATGGTGCTGGGCCTGCTGGCGGCGATGGCGGCCGGCATGCTGATGGCGCTGGTGTTCGGCTTCCTGGTGCTCACCCTGCAAACCAACCAGGTGGCTACCGGGCTGGCGCTGACGCTGTTCGGCATCGGCGTCTCGGCGTTCCTCGGTCGCAGTTTTGTCGGTCAGACCGTGGAGCGCATGCCCAACCTCGACATCCCGCTGCTGTCGGATTTGCCGTTCATCGGCCCGCTGCTGTTCCGCTTTGACGCCATGACGTATGCGTCGGTGGCGCTGGTGGTGGTGATCGGGGCGATGCTGGCGCGCACCCGGCTCGGATTGGTGATCCGCGCGGTGGGCGAGTCGCCGCACAGCGCCCACGCGATCGGCTTCAACGTCATCGCGCTGCGCTATGGCACGGTGCTGTTCGGCGGCGCCATGGCCGGCCTGGGGGGCGCTTACCTGTCGCTGGCCCTGACGCCGATGTGGGTGGAGGGCATGACGGCCGGACGTGGCTGGATCGCGCTGGCGCAGGTGGTGTTCGCGACCTGGAAGCCGCGCGGCGTGCTGGTGGGCGCTTACCTGTTTGGCGGGGTGACGGTGCTGCAATTCCACGGCCAGGGAATGGGGCTGGCGATTCCGTCGGAATTCCTGTCGATGCTGCCGTATGTCGCGACCATCGTGGTACTGGTGCTGATCTGCCGCAATCCGCAGACAATCTTGCTCAATAAGCCAATGTCGCTGGGCCAGAACTTCAAAGCGGACTGAACATTGTTGTATCGGTGCAAAAAAACACGGTATTGCGACAATTGGTGAGATTTCGCAATACCTAAACCTCTTATTCTCCGTCCACAGGTTAAGTCCGCCTGTGGCGCGCCCCAGCCCCCGGTCCGCCTCCCGCCAAGTACAACATCCCTGGTACACAAGGAGCCGCCATGCGCATGAACACCCCCATTACCCAGAACGAATACATCATGGAGGATGGTAAAACCATCGTCTCCAGCACCGATTTGCAGGGCAATATCAATTACGCCAACCCGTATTTTCTTGAAGTGAGCGGCTTTACCGAAGCGGAAGTGATGGGCGCACCGCAAAACATCGTGCGTCACCCCGACATGCCGGTCGAAGCATTTGCCGACCTGTGGGCCACCATCAAGGCCGGCATGCCGTGGACCGGGCTGGTAAAGAATCGCTGCAAGAACGGCGATTACTATTGGGTGCTGGCCAATGTCACGCCGGTGATCGAGCAGGGCAAGCAGGTGGGGTACCTGTCGGTGCGTACCAAGCCGTCGCGCGAACAGGTGCGCGCGGCCGATGCGCTGTACCGTGACATCAAGACCGGCAATCCGCGCGGCCTGCGCATCCAGAACGGCCGCGCCGTCTCCGGCGGCGTGTTCGCGCGCATCAGGGAAGCGCTCACCATGTCGCTCAACCAGCAGATCGCCATCGCCACGGCGGTGGGGGCGGCGGCCTTGCTGCTGGTGGCGGTATGCCTGTTCACGCTGGGCGAGGCCACGCTGCACCAGTCGCGCGGCTGGCTCGGCGGCATTGCGCTGGCGACGATTGCCGGCATGGCGCTGTTCGGCCGCAGCCTGTACGTCAACGTGGCGCTGCCGCTCAAGCACGCCACCAAGGCGGCGCGCATGATGGCTGGCGGCGATCTGACCGCCACCATCGACGTGCACCGCGACGACGAGATGGGCCGCCTGCTGGCCGCGCTGCGCCAGACCAATATCAACCTGCACAGCATCATCGGCGACGTGCGCGCCAACTTCGAGGAAATCAATACCGCCACTGGCGAAATCGCCAACGGCAATATGGATTTGTCGGGCCGTACCGAGTCGCAGGCATCGAGCCTGCAGCAGACGGCTGCCAACATGGAGCAGCTGACGTCCACCGTGCAGCAGAGCGCCAACAACGTCGCCAGCGCCAACCAGCTGGCCGAAGAGGCCAAGCAGGTGGCGGCGCACGGCGGCGACATCGTCTCGCAGGTGGTCACCACCATGGGCGACATCAGCACCTCGTCCACCAAGATCCTCGACATCATTGGCCTGATCGACGGCATCGCGTTCCAGACCAACATTCTCGCGCTCAACGCGGCGGTGGAGGCGGCGCGCGCCGGCGAGCAGGGGCGCGGCTTTGCAGTGGTGGCGTCGGAAGTGCGCGGCCTGGCGCAGCGCTCGGCCACGGCCGCCAAGGAAATCAAGACCCTGATCGACATGTCGATTTCCAAGGTGCAGGCCGGCACCGCGCTGACCAACAGCGCCGGTGTGACCATGGGCCAGGTGATCGAATCGGTGAGCAAGGTGTCGCGCGTGATGGGCGAGATCTCGCACTCCACGCGCGAGCAGAGCAACGGCATCGGCCAGGTCAACCAGGCCGTGATCCAGATCGACGACATCACCCAGCAAAACGCCGCGCTGGTGGAGCAGGCTGCCGCTGCCGCCGGCAACCTGGTCGAGCAGGCGCGCAATGTCTCGCAGGCGATGGCCGTGTTCAAGCTCCAGCATGCGCCGCGTCCCGGCCCTCGGTCTGCCGCACCGGCCGCGCGGCCAGCTTCTGTGAAGACGAAACCCAAGCTGGTGGCGCACGGCTAGCGCTGGGAGTGTGCCGTATCATGGCGGTTTCGATCAACGGAACATGGCATGCGCGGCACCATCATGATTACTCTGGCGGGGCAGGGCTGGACCTTCGAGGCTGACCCTGGCTCCACCGTGCTGGAGGCGGCGCAGCGGGCTGGTATCCGCTTGCCCAGCTCGTGCCGCAACGGCACCTGCCGCACCTGCTTGTGCCGGCTCGAGAGTGGCGCCATCCATTACAGGATCGACTGGCCCGGCGTGAGCCCGGACGAAAAGCGCGACGGTGATTTTCTACCGTGCGTGGCCGTGGCCGATACCGAACTGGTCATCGCCGCCCCCGCCGCCCGGAAACTTGCTTAGCCGCCCTGGCTGCCTTTCCTCAGGCGGTCGAGCAGGGCATCGGTGGATGCGCTGAGCGGCACGCCGTGGCGGCGCAGCAGCTGGATGTGCAGCACCAGGTTTTCCAGTACCAGCTTGGCCGCCACCGCCAGCAAGGTGAGCTGCTTGTCTTCCTCGCTGAAGTTGTCCATGGCCTCGGCCATCTCGCACAGGTGGTTGGCGATCAGGCCGCGCAGTTCCTGCTCCTCGAAGGGCAGGTCGGCGAAATCGATCGGATCTTCCTGCTCCACTTCCTGCATCAGCAGTTCCAGCTCTTGGGGCGTAATCGACATGCGGGGCTCCGATGGTAGTTGACGCCATGTCATTCTAGCAAATGGACTCCTTGGCGCCGTAATAGGCCAGGAACATGTCTACGGTCGCCTCCACCACCGTGGTCTGGGTGGCCGTATCGAGCAGCGGCTGGTTGAGCGTGACCTGCGGCCAGAAGGCGAAGGTCTTGAGCTGGCCGTGCAACATGTGCGAGGCCAGCAGCGGGTCGGCCGCGCGCAACTTGCCATCGGCTTGCGCGGCGCGCAGCCAGCGCGTAATACCCTCTTCCTTGGCGCTCAGGCGCGCCACCATTTCGTGGGCGCGCTCGGGCGAGTGGATCGCCTCGGCAATCGCCACCCGCGCCAGGTCGAGGAAATAGGCATCCTTGAGCATTTCCATTTTTTTCCACAGCATGTCCAGCAGTTGTCCGCGCAGGGGCAGGGTGCTGTCGTACGGCGTGTCTTCCAGCGACGAGGTGCTGCACCACAGCTGCTGCAGAATGTGCGCGAACAGCTCGTCCTTGCTGGGGAAGTGGTTGTACACGGTGCGCTTGGACACACCTGCCGTGGCGGCGATCTTGTCCATGCTGGTCGATTCGAAACCGCTGACGCGGAACTCGGCAATGGCGGCATCGACGATGGCCTGGCGCTTGCGGTCGGTAAGCTTGATGGGAGCATTCATGCAGCTATTTTACACCCACCAGTTTACTTTCTCAAAAATCGGAACTACACTGTGTAGTGTATTTTCCACCTGAGGATTCCCATGGCTTATCCGTCCGTCATTGCAGAAGCTGCGACCAACAACCTTGACGCGCTGACCGCACCCGGGGCGCCGCGTACGCGCGACGGCCGGTTCCGCAATCCGGCGCGGATGCACAAGATGGGCTTGCTCAAAGGGCTCAGCATCATGGTGCGCATGTTGTTCGACAAGCCGGCCGACACCGTTCCGCGCGCCGCCATTCCCGTTCATGCGATGACGCAGCAGCAATTATTGGCTGCTCCGGATCGCACTCTTTACCGTCTCGGCCATTCAACCGTGCTGCTCAAGCTTGACGGCGGCTTCTGGCTCACCGACCCGGTGTTCTCGGAACGCGCCTCGCCGATGCAGTGGGCCGGTCCCAAGCGTTTCCACCAGCCGCCGATCAGCATGCAGGACTTGCCTCCGCTTAAGGGCATCATCCTGTCGCACGACCATTACGACCACCTCGATCATGCGGCGGTCATGGCGCTGGCGCCCAGGACCGAGGTGTTCATCACCCCGCTGGGTGTGGGCGACCGCCTGATTGCCTGGGGTATTCCGGCCAACAAGGTGCGCCAGTTGGGCTGGTGGCAAAGCACGCAGGTCGATGGCATTCGCCTGCTGGCCACGCCTACCCAGCATTTCTCGGGCCGCGGCCTGACAGACCGCAACAAGACGCTGTGGGCGTCGTTCGTGATCGAGGACCGCGAGGCGCGCATCTTCTTTTCCGGCGACAGCGGCTATTTCGACGGCTTCAAGGAAATCGGCCGCCGCTACGGCCCGTTCGACCTGACCATGGTGGAGACCGGCGCTTACGATCCGCAATGGCCCGACGTTCACATGCAGCCCGAGGAATCGCTGCAAGCGCATATCGATTTGCGCGGCAAGGTGATGCTGCCGATCCATAACGGCACGTTCGATTTGTCGCTGCACCCGTGGCACGATCCGTTCAGTCGCATTGCCGAGCTGGCGGCCGAACGCCGGCTGCCGCTGGCCACGCCGGAAATCGGCATGCCGATGTCCATCATGGCGCCGTTGGAGACGGTGGCACAGCAGCAGTGGTGGGCGCCGCTGGTGGCGCAGGAAGCTGCCGCCCGCGCAGCAGTGGCGTGAGACCGGGCAGCGTAAGAAACGTCAGGCAGTGATGTTGATGAACTTGCCGATGGTTTGGCCCAGGGAATTGACCTGGGGCCGGCTGGCGGCAAATAATCCCGGCAGGGCCTGCTCGGCGCGCGAGGGATTTTCGATGGCGCGGTTGAGATTGAACGCAGGCGCGGGCTCGAGCGCAGGACGCGCGGCCTGGGTGCTCTCGCGCTGGTTTTGCGCCAGCGATTCGCGGTCCCGGCTCAGCTGATTCTCGCTCTGGTCCAGGCGGGCCGCATCCTGGTTCACGCGTGTTTCTCCCTGCTGTACCTGGCGCTCGGCCCGGACAACTGCGGATTGCAATGCGCTAATAGAAGTTACGGTAACCACGACTTATTCCCTTCAATCAAGAACCTCGGGCATGGCAGTGCAGATTTGACATCACTCAAGGAAAGATTAGGCCAGAAAAACGAAAAAGGCAAGGAAGCAACATCAAATATGGCGGGCGCGCTGTTGGTCGCATCGCTAGCAGGTTTTTTGCCGGTTTTTGTTGTATTTATTGCGATTAACATCTGTTGTCATGGCGGCAGCGTTGGCCACCCCGCTATAATCAATGATCAACATTGAATGTTACCCTATGAACTTGCAGCGCCTCGCTAATTTTCTCGGGATGTCGAAAACGACCGTGAGCCGGGCCTTGAACGGGTATCCCGAAGTCAACGTCAAAACCCGGGAACGCGTGCTCAAGGCGGCCCAGGATGCCGGCTACCAACCCAATCCCATGGCGCGCAGCCTGGCGCTCGGACGCAGCAATGTCTATGGTCTGATCTTCCCCCTGCTCACTGCCGACCTGGCCGACCCGATGTTTCTCGACGTGGTTGCCGGCATGTCCGGCGCGCTCGAAACCTTCAACAAGAACCTGATCCTTGCCCCCGTCTCGCCCGGCACCGAGCAGCGCGCCTACCAGCAGATCGTGCGCGGGCGCCGCGTCGATGGCCTGGTCGTCTCGCGCACGCTGGTGCACGACGAGCGCATCGCTTTCCTGACGCAAGCCAAGTTCCCCTTCATCGCTCACGGCCGCACCCAGCAGGATGCGCCGTACGCGTGGTTCGACTATGACCATGCCGCCGGCGTGGAACTGGCGCTCGAACGCCTGCTGGCGCTGGGCCACCGCCGCGTGGCGCTGGTGAGCGCTTCGCTGGACATGAATTTTGCCCGCGAGCGGCGCGACAGCTTCATGGCGTCGATGGCGGCCGCCGGCCTGGCGGTCGATCCGCGCTACCTGATCGCCGACTGCATCGACCGCCGCAGCGGCCATCACGCCATGCAGCAGTTGCTGGCCTGTTCGCCGCGACCAAGCGCCGTCATCGTCGACAACCACATGTCCGGCGCCGGCGTGGTGTGCGCCATGCGCGACGCCGGCATCGAGATGGGCAAGGACATGTCGGTGGTGGTGTGGGGCAGCATGGCCGATTCCCTGGCTGGCGGCAACGTCGCCACCATCGACCAGCCCGAACCACGCAAGGCCGGCGCGCGCATGATCGAAATGCTGCTGGCGCTGGTCAACGGCACACCGGCGGCCGACTTGCAGGAGATGTGGCAGCCGGTGTTGTTGCCGGGGGGGACTATCGGGGTGTGTAGCGAGAATTGAAACGCCTTCAAGCTGAAATTGCGGTCGCCTCGATCTCGAACAGCATGCCATCAAGCGCCAGCCGTGGTACCGGGACCAGGGTGCAGGCCGGGGGCGGAGCGTCGCCCCAGGCGGCGCGCAGCGCGGTGCTGAAGACGGCCAGCCTGGCTTCGTCGTGATCGACGACCAGCGCGGTGACCTTGGCCACTTGCGCCAGGGTGGCGCCGGCCGCTTGCAGGGCGGCGCGCAGGTTGGCCAGTGCTTGCGCCACCTGGGTCGCAAAATCTTCCGACAGCACACCGTTGACGTCTTCGCCGCCCTGGCCGGCAATGTAGACCAGCCGTGCCGGGGCCTCGGCGATGACGACGTGGGTGTAGCCGTTGGGGCGCGGGTCGTACAGTGTTGCGGGATTGATGAATTGCATGGAAGCCTCCTTGGTGATCAATCCCGCCAGTCTAGAACCTCAATATAAGTTGAGGTCAAGCCCCTACATATTGCGCCGGTACTGGCCCCCCACCTCGAACAGCGCCGTGGTGATCTGGCCCAGCGAACAGACCCGCACCGCATCCATCAGCTTGTCGAATACGTTGGCGTTGGCAATCGCGGCCTGCTGCAACGCTGCCAGCGCTTGCGGCGCTTCGTTGGCATGGCGTGCGTGGAAGTCGGCCAGGCGGGCCAGTTGCGACTGTTTTTCGTCGTCGGTGGAGCGCGCCAGTTCGATTTTTTGCGGCGCTTCACTGCCCTTCGGATTGCGGAAGGTGTTCACGCCGACGATGGGCAGGGTGCCGTCGTGCTTCTGGTGCTCGTACAGCATGGATTCCTCCTGGATCTTGCCGCGCTGGTAGCCGGTTTCCATCGCGCCCAGCACGCCGCCGCGTTCCGCAATGCGCTCGAATTCCTGCAGTACCGCTTCTTCCACCAGGTCGGTCAGCTCGTCGAGGATGTAGGCGCCCTGGTTGGGGTTCTCGTTCTTGGCCAGGCCCCATTCGCGGTTGATGATCAGCTGGATCGCCAGCGCGCGGCGCACCGATTCGTCGGTGGGCGTGGTGATCGCTTCGTCGTAGGCGTTGGTGTGCAGCGAGTTGCAGTTGTCGTAGATGGCGATGAGTGCCTGCAAGGTGGTGCGGATGTCATTGAAGTCGATCTCCTGCGCGTGCAGCGACCGGCCCGACGTCTGCACGTGGTACTTGAGCTTTTGCGAGCGGTCGTTGGCACCGTACTTGTCGCGCATGGCCACGGCCCAGATGCGGCGCGCCACGCGGCCCAGCACCGTGTATTCCGGGTCCATGCCGTTGGAGAAGAAGAACGACAGGTTCGGCGCAAAATCGTCGATGTGCATGCCGCGCGCCAGGTACGCCTCCACGAACGTGAGGCCGTTCGACAGCGTGAACGCCAGTTGCGAGACCGGGTTGGCGCCTGCTTCGGCGATGTGGTACCCGGAAATCGACACCGAGTAGAAATTGCGCACCTGGTGGTCGACGAAATACTGCTGGATGTCGCCCATCACCTTCAACGAAAACTCGGTGGAGAAGATGCAGGTGTTCTGGCCCTGGTCTTCCTTGAGTATGTCCGCCTGCACCGTGCCGCGCACGTTTTGCAGCACCCAGGCGCGGATGCTGGCCGCTTCGCCGGCGTCGGGCTGGCGCTGGTGTTCGGCCACGAACTTGTCGAGCTGTTGGTCGATCGCCGTGTTCATGAACATGGCGAGAATGGTGGGCGCCGGGCCGTTGATGGTCATCGATACCGACGTCGAAGGGCTGCACAAATTGAAACCGTCGTACAGCACCTTCATGTCGTCGAGCGTGGCGATCGACACGCCCGAGTTGCCCACCTTGCCGTAGATGTCGGGGCGCAGCGCCGGATCGGCGCCGTACAGCGTGACCGAATCGAACGCGGTGGACAGGCGCTTGGCGTCCATGCCGGTGGAAACCAGCTTGAAGCGGCGGTTGGTGCGGAAGGCGTCGCCCTCGCCGGCGAACATGCGGGTGGGGTCTTCGCCCTCGCGCTTGAACGGGAACACGCCGGCCGTGAACGGGAACGATCCCGGAACGTTTTCCAGCATCAAAAAGCGCAGCACTTCGCCGTGATCTTCGTAGCGCGGTAGCGCCACCTTGCGGATGCGCGTGCCGGACAAAGTGTGCTGGACCAGTCTGGTGCGCAGTTCCTTGTCGCGGATGGTGGTGACGTAATCATCGCCGGCGTACGCGGCCTGCAAAGCCGGCCACTGCGCCAGCAGTTTTTTGGCGCCGGCATCCATGGCGCTGTCGCGTTCCAGGATCACGTCGTCGAAGTCGGCAAGGCTGATGGATTTGCCGGCGGCGGCCAGCATGCGTTTCGACTCGGTCAGTTGCTGGCGCTCGCGGGCCAGGGTGACCTGTTTGCGCGTGTGGCGGTGATAGCCGCGCACGGTGTCGGCAATTTCGGCCAGGTAGCGCGCGCGGGCTGGTGGCACGATCACGTTCTTGCCGCTCGAGTGGCGCGCGGTCTCTGGCGCGAGCCTGCCGGCGGTCGTGTGCAAGCCGAAGCGGGCCAGGAGCGGCAGCAGGCCCTGGTACAGGGCCGTGACGCCGTCGTCGTTGAAGCGCGAGGCCTGGGTGCCGTACACCGGCATCTCGTGCGACGGCGTACTCCACAGCTCGCGGTTGCGCTGGTACTGCTTGGCGACGTCGCGCAAGGCGTCTAACGCGCCCTTGCGGTCGAACTTGTTGATCGCAATGATGTCGGCAAAATCGAGCATATCGATTTTTTCCAGCTGCGACGCGGCACCGAACTCCGGCGTCATCACGTACATCGACACGTCGACGTGCGGCACGATGGCGGCATCGCCCTGGCCGATGCCGGACGTCTCCACGATCACCAAATTGAAACCGGCCACCTTGCAGGCGGCAATCACGTCGGGCAGTGCCTGCGAAATCTCGGAGCCGGCATCGCGCGTGGCCAGCGAACGCATGAATACACGTGCTTGGCCGTTCCAGGGATTGATGGCGTTCATGCGGATGCGGTCACCGAGCAGCGCGCCGCCGGACTTGCGGCGCGACGGGTCGATCGAGATTACGGCGATATGCAGGGCATCGCCCTGGTCGAGGCGGATGCGCCGTATCAGTTCATCGGTCAGCGACGATTTGCCGGCGCCGCCGGTGCCCGTGATACCCAGCACGGGCACCGCCAGGCCGGCAGCAGCAGCGAGCAGTTCGGTGCGCAGCGCTGGCCCGGCGCGGTCGTTCTCCAGTGCGGTGATCAGCTGCGCCAATGGCCGGTGACGATCGGCCACGTCGCCATCCGTGAGCGGCGCCAGCGACGTGGGCGAATACTGCGACAGGTCGATATCGCACTGCGCCACCATCCACTCGATCATGCCCACGAGACCCATGCGCTGGCCGTCCTCGGGGCTGAAGATGCGGGTGACGCCATAGGCGTGCAGTTCGGCGATTTCCTCGGGCACGATCACGCCGCCGCCGCCACCAAATACCTTGATGTGGGCGCCGCCGCGCTGGCGCAGCAGGTCGATCATGTACTTGAAATATTCGACGTGGCCGCCCTGGTAGCTCGAGATCGCAATGCCCTGCACATCCTCGGCCAGGGCGGCGGTCACCACTTCGTCCACCGAGCGGTTGTGGCCCAGGTGGACCACTTCGACGCCGTTCGATTGCAGGATGCGGCGCATGATGTTGATCGAGGCGTCGTGGCCGTCGAACAGCGAGGCGGCGGTAACAAAACGGATTTTGTTGGCTCGCTGTTGCTGCTCTGCGGCGGCAGCCAGTCTTGGCGTGGAGAGGTCGTTCATGGATGATCCTTTCTATGCTGCGCGCTGCTGGGCAAATTGCGCCAGCAGGCGTGCTTTATCGGTGCGGAAGGTGGCGACTGCCTGCTCCTTCACATGGCCGAAGCCCCGTACTTTTTCCGGCAGCGTGGCCAGTTCGACTGCCAAAGCATGGTTGTCTGGTGTGAGCTGGGCCAGCAAGGCGCCGACCATTTCGCGATACTCGGTGATCAGCGCGCGCTCCATCTTGCGCTCGGCCGTGTAACCGAAGAGGTCGAACGCGCCGCCACGCAAACCTTTGAATTTGGCCAGTAACTCGAACGCCTTCCACATCCACGAGCCGAATTCCGCTTTGACCAGGTGGCCCTTGGCGTCCTTCCTTGCCAGCAGCGGCGGCGCCAGGTTGAATTTCACCGAAAAATCGCCGTCGAACTGCTGCTTCAGTTGTTCGACAAAGCGGCCATCGGTGTACAGCCGCGCCACTTCGTATTCGTCCTTGTAGGCCATCAGCTTGAAATAGTATTTTGCTACTGCCGTGGACAACTTGTTGCCGAGTCCCAGCGCGGTTTCGCGTGCGCGCACGGTGGTCACCAGGTCGCTGTACCGCGCCGCATAGGCGGTATCCTGGTAGGCGGTCAGAAACGCCACGCGCTTGTCGATGACGGTATCGAGGTTCTGCGGCATGTGCAGGACTACCGCCTGCGCCGGCGTGGCCACGCGTTCCACGCGCGCCAGGTCAAACGCCGCGCGCCGGCCCCACAGGAAGCTTTGCTGATTCGAAGCCACACCCACGCCGTTCAATTCGATCGCGCGCAGCAGCGCCGCTTCGGACAGGGGAATGCGGCCCCGCTGCCAGGCATAGCCGAGCATGAACAGGTTGGCCGCGATCGAGTCGCCCATCAGCGCGGTGGCCAGCCTGGTCGCGTCGATGAAGTCGGCCGCGCCGTCACTCACCGATTGCGCGATCAGCGCCTGCACTTCTTCGGCCGGGTACTGCCAGTCGGCGTCCTGCGCGAAGGTGCCCGGCGGCTGCTGGTGCAGGTTGACGACAGCGAGCGTGCGGCCGGCACGCATCTTCGATATCGCGTCGGCGGCGCCGGCGGTGAGCATGTCGCAGCCCAGTACCAGGTCGGCCTCGCCGGTGGCGATGCGCTGGGCGCGCAGGTGCGCCGGAGTGCGGGCGATCTTCACGTGCGACGTCACGGAACCGTTTTTTTGCGACATGCCGGTCATGTCCAGCACCGACGCGCCTTTGCCTTCCAGGTGCGCGGCCATGCCGATGAGGGCGCCGACGGTGATTACGCCGGTGCCGCCGATGCCGTTGATCAGGATGTTGTACGGCTGGTCGCACGACGGCAAGACGGGCGCTGGCAGCGGGCCGAAGTCGTCGATCCGGGCTGCGCCGGCGCGGCTCTTCTTGAGCGTGCCGCCTTCCACCGTTACGAAGCTGGGACAGAAGCCCTTGGCGCAAGAATAGTCCTTGTTGCACGACGACTGGTCGATGGTGCGCTTGCGGCCAAATTCGGTTTCCTTGGGCAAGATGGACACGCAGTTCGACTGCACGCCGCAGTCGCCGCAGCCTTCGCACACGGCCTCGTTGATGACCATGCGCTTGGCCACGTCTGGATAATCTCCCTTTTTGCGGCGACGGCGCTTTTCGGCGGCGCAGGTCTGGTTGTAGATCAGTACCGACACGCCAGCCACCTCGCGCAGTTCGCGCTGCACCGCGTCCATGTCCTTGCGGTCGTGCAGCGTGATGTGGGCGGGCAGGGCGCTGCGGTCCTGGTAGCGCGACAAATCTTCGGTGACAAGCGCAATGCGCTGCACGCCTTCGGCGGCCATTTGCCGCGCGATCAGCGGTACCGACGTGATGCCGTCCACCGGCTGGCCGCCGGTCATGGCCACCGCATCGTTGTACAAGATCTTGTAGGTGATGTTGACCTTGGCCGCCAGCGCGGCGCGGATCGCCAGGTAGCCCGAGTGGAAATAGGTGCCGTCGCCCAGGTTCTGGAACACATGCGGGATGGTGGAAAACGCCGCCTGGCCGATCCACGGTGCGCCTTCGCCGCCCATGTGGGTGGTGAGCTTGTTGAATTCGGGGTAAATCGAGGTGGCCATCACGTGACAGCCGATGCCGGCCAGCGCCAGGCTGCCTTCCGGTACCTTGGTGGACGTGTTGTGCGGGCAGCCGGAGCAGTAGAAGGCGGGCCGGAACGGCGTATTGACCGCGCGCGTCAACACGGCATCCTTGGCGTCGAGGAAGTCGAGCCGCGCGGCGATCTGTTCGCACGTGGCCGCGTCGAGGTCGAACCGCTTGATCCTGCTGGCGATCACGCGCGCCACCTGCGACACCGAAAAATCGGCCTTCGAGGTAAGCAGCCATTCGCCGCGCGGCGCCACCCATTCGCCCTTTTCGTCGAACTTGCCGATCACGCGCGGGCGCACGTCGTCGCGCCAGTTGTACAGCTGTTCCTTGAGCTGGTATTCGACGATCTGGCGTTTTTCTTCGACCACCAGGATTTCGTCGAGGCCTTGCGCGAACTCGCGCACGCTGTCCGGTTCCAGCGGCCAGGGCATCGCCACCTTGAACAGGCGCAGGCCCACCTTGGCGGCCATGGCCTCGTCGATGCCCAGTTCTTCCAGTGCTTCGAGCACGTCGAGGTACGATTTACCGGACGCGATGATGCCCAGCTTGGCATCGGGGCTGGTGATGGTGGTGTGGTTGAGGCGATTTTCGCGCGCGTACGCCAGCGCCGCGTAGATTTTATAGTCCTGCATCAGCGCTTCCTGGTTGCGCGCCTGGCGCCCCAGTGGAATGCTCGACAGGCGCGCGTTCAAGCCGCCTTCGGGCATGACAAAGTCGTGCGGGATTTTTACTTGCACGCGGAATGGGTCGGCATCGACCGAGGCTGACGATTCCACCGTGTCGGCCAGCGCCTTGAATGCCACCACGCAGCCGGAAAAGCGCGACATGGCCCAGCCATGCACACCGAGGTCCAGGTATTCCTGCACATTGCACGGGTACAGCACGGGGATCATCGACGCCGAAAACAGGTGGTCGGACTGGTGGGGCAGGGTGGACGAATACGCACCATGGTCGTCGCCGGCCACTAGCAGCACGCCGCCGTATTGCGAGGTGCCGGCATGGTTCATGTGCTTGAAGACGTCGCCGCAGCGGTCCACGCCGGGGCCCTTGCCGTACCACATGGCGAACACGCCGTCGTACTTGGCCTCCCCGATCAGGTCCACCTGCTGCGAACCCCATACGGCGGTGGCGGCCAGGTCTTCGTTGACGCCCGGGACGAACTGCACGTGGTGCGCGGCCAGGTGCGGTTGCGCCTTCCACAGGTTTTCGTCAAGACCCCCGAGCGGCGAGCCGCGATAGCCGGAAATGAAGCCGGCGGTGTTGAGGCCCGCAGCCTGGTCGCGCACGCGCTGCATCAGCGGCAGGCGCACCAGCGCCTGGATGCCGGACAGGAAAATGGGGCCGCTGGTGGCCGTGTACTTGTCGTCGAGGCCGACGTCGAGGTTGACGTTGCCGTCGGGGGCCCCTGCGGCGAGCGCAAGGCCCGTGGTGTCGTCTGGCATGGCGGTGTCTCCGTTATGTGCCGTTCTTGCCCGGCCCTGCGAGCACCGGGTAGGCGCGCCAGGATCGGGCTATGGGCCGCATGGTGGCGGCACTGGCAGATAGTTTAGGCTTGAATTACCTGCTTTGTAGCGCAGTATGGGCGCGTTGACCGCGGCGTGGAAATACCGTTTGCGGATGGGGGTATAAGGAAAAGTGATGGGGTTGGCGGGGTGCTGCTGCGCGGGAATGACGGATCTTGGGCTGGCGGTTCGTGACTGGTGCTCAGCCGTCGATCACGGCAGCGCCGGGCCAGGCGCCGTTGGCGCACAGCTCGCCGCACACGCTGCGCACCAGCGCACCCACCGCCTGCGCAGCATTGGTCAGCGGAATGTTTTTCGACGCGCACAGCACCACCGTGCGCGCGATCGCCGGCTCTCCGATCGCCTGCGCGCGCAAGGTGCCGCGCTGTAATTCATCCAGCACCGGCGCCGACGGCAAAATGGTCGCACCCAGATCTGCCAGCAGCGCCGATTTTAAAATCGCAATCGAATTGATTTCGATCACCGACGACAGCGCCAGGCCAGCGCTGCGCAGTACGCTTTCGATGCGCGGCCGCACGCCGTGCTGCAAGCCGGGCAGGATCAACGGCGTTGCCACCGCTTCGCGCAAGGTAAGCGCGCGCTGGCCCAAGGCGTACGGGGCGTCGGCCCGGCAGATGAAGCGCAGTTCTTCCTCGACCAGCGGCGTGGTGGTGAACTGGCCCAGCTGGCCGTCGTCGAACAGCACCGCCAGGTTGACCCGGCCCGAGCGTAGTTGCTCGTTGAGGTTGCCGGTCAGCTCCTCGGTCAGTTGCAGCGTGATTTCGGGATAGTGAGCGCGCGCAGCGGTGAGCAGCGGCAAGGCCAGCGCACCGGAAATGCTGTGCGGCAGCCCCAGGGTAACGCTGCCGCTGGGGCGCTCGGCCGATTGCACCACGGCCGAGCGGGCATCGGCCACCTGCTTGAGTATTGCCTGCGCGTGTTCATAGAAAATTTTGCCGGCGTCGTTGCTGAGCATGCCCTGCGCCGAGCGGTGCAGCAGTTGCACGCCCAGTTCTTCCTCGAGCTGGCGCAGTTGCTGGGTCAGTGCCGGCTGCGCTACGTGCAGTGCCAGCGCCGCACGCGACAGCGAGCCGTGATCGACGATAGCAACAAAATAGCGAAGTTGGCGCAGTTCCATGTTTGTTGCAGTAGTCCGACAAGCGCGGTGAAAGGATCGTGCCGCACAGTGTAGCACCGGCTCCTGATGATCCTGACGAGAAACTATTTGTTATACTCGATTCAGGTTTTCCGCATTTCTTCCAGCCTCGATAACGGGTGCCCGTATGTTCAAGAAAGTCGACGCGTCGCAGCTCAAGGTGGGCATGTTCATCCAGGACCTCAGTTGCGACTGGATGGCCCACCCGTTCGTGCGCAACCGGTTCCTGATCACCAGCGATGCCGAGATCCGCAAGATCATTAACGCCGGCATCCACGACGTGGTGATCGACAGCGACAAGGGCCTGGACGTGGAGGCGCCCACGCTGGCCGAGGCGCAGGCGGCCACCGAGCGCGAAATTATCGATCTGATTGCCAAGTCGCCAGTGGTCACGCGGGTGGCGCTGGGCGAGGAAATGCGGCGCGCCGCGCACATCCGCCACCAGGCCTCGACCCTGGTGCGCTCGGTGATGCAGGACGCGCGCCTCGGCAAGGCTATCGAGCTCGACCAGGTGGAGCCGGTGGTGCAAACCATTACCGAATCGATCCTGCGCAATCCCGGCGCGCTCACCGGCCTGCTGCGCATCAAGAACGCCGACGACTACACCTTCCTGCATTCGGTCAGCGTGTGCACCTTGCTGGTGGCCTTTTGCCGTTCGCGCAATCTTGACGCGGACACTACCCACCAGGCCGGCCTGGGCGGGCTGCTGCACGACACCGGCAAGGCGCTGGTGCCGGACGCCATCCTCAACAAGCCGGGTCCGCTCACCGACGAGGAATACGAGATCATCCGCCGCCATCCGCAGGACGGCTACGACCTGCTGCGGCAGTCGCCCGAGATCGGCCCGATTCCGCTCGACATTACCTTGCACCACCACGAGCGGCGCGACGGCAGCGGCTATCCGAACCGCCTGGCCGAAGGCCAGATCAGCGACATGGCGCAAATGGCGGCCATCGTGGACGTGTACGACGCCCTGACGTCGGACCGCTGCTACCACAAGGCCATGCCGGCAGCCGCTGCGCTACGCAAGATTTACGAGTGGAGCAAACACCATTTCAACCCGCAGTACGCGCAGGAATTCATGCGCTGCATCGGTATTTATCCGGTGGGAACCATGGTGATGCTGGAGTCGGGCCGCCTGGGCGTGGTGATCGAGCCGCACGAGACGAACCTGCTGGCGCCCAAGGTCAACGTGTTTTTCAATACCAAGCAGAACGTGTACATCAAGCCGGAGACGGTCGATCTGTCGCGCGGTCTCGGTTTTGGCGGCGCCGACAAGATCGTCGGCCATGAATCCGCCGCCAAGTGGAATGTGGACCCGATGCGGTTTTTAACCCTGGCCTAGAAGAATTCCGCCGTGTCGTTCGATTCGGTGCTCTGCAGCAGTCCCTCGCTGAGCAGCTCGTCGTAGTGGCACACCAGGTTGCGGCCGTGGCTCTTGGCGTAGTACAGCGCCTGGTCGGCGCGGCCCAGCACGATCACCGGTGGCTCGAACGCGGTGATGCTGACAAAGCCCACGCTCACCGTCACCTTGCCCACTTGCGGAAAATCGTGCGACGCCACGTTCTGGCGGAAGCGCTCGATGATTTTCCTGGCATTGTCCTGGGTGGTGCCGCGCAGCAGCACCACGAACTCTTCGCCGCCAAAACGGAACACCCGGTCCTGCGCGCGGAACGACGTATTGAGCAGGTTGGCGATCAGGATCAGCACTTCGTCGCCGTACAGGTGGCCGAAGCGGTCGTTGACGTGCTTGAAATGATCGACATCGACCACCGCCAGCCATTGCCGCTCTTCCTCGCCGTGCTGGCGCCGTTCCAGTTCGCCGGGCAGGGTCAGCGACTCCTGGTCGGCGCTGGCAGCGAGCATCTTGGCCAGCTGGTCATCGAAGGTTTTGCGGTTGAGCAGGCCGGTAAGCGAATCGCGTTCGCTGTAGTCGAGCAGGTTCTGGAAATTGCGGTACACACTGACCACGCCGCCGATCACCTGGATGGTGGCGCTGGTGTAGGGCGTGGGATTGACGATTTCGAGGCAGGTGTCGGCCTTGTCGCCGAGCCAGATCGGCAGCCACAGCGTGTGGCCGCCGCTGTCATTGGTCACTTCCGCGCTGGCGTCGTGGCGGGCCAGGCAGGCCGCCAGCGCCGGGTAGTGTTCGATCGGCTCGCCCGGTTGCTGGAGGTCCGACGTCCCGACCATGGTGGCCGCCTCGCCGGCGACAATCTGCGCGCGCGGGCGTACGAACATCTTGCCGCGCACAACGGCAAGAGTCAGCACCCGGGTACAGCTGGCATTGGCGAGTTCCTGCACCGCCGAGATCACGGAGATGTCGAGCATCGTATGATCGCGGTGGCCGGTCATGTCCACCATGTGTTTCAGTAGGGAATCCATTTTCTTCTCTGGAGAAAAATGCTGTCCTGCGCAAATGGGCAAGCTAAGCAGGATAATAGCTTTTTGCAATCTAGGCAATTCATGTGTGCGAAAAAAAACTATACCAGCACAATCGTGTGGTTCCTTGCGCTTGAAAAATAGTTCCGCATGGAAAACTTGTCTCAAGTCAACTCTCCCAAAAGCCTGCTCCGTATAGTTGATTGCAATGGCGCAGCGACGGCAAACCACCGCCGCCGTGCTGCTACCGCGCCAGGGTCATCCTTTCCACCTTTACGGGAGTTCATCATGACATCGCTTCTTGCAGCAGCAAAAGTGTTTGCGTCCGACGAGGAGGGCATCACCGCCATCGAGTATGGCCTGATTGCCGCCACCATGGTCGCTGCGGTCATTGCGGCGTTCTCGTTCCTCTCGCCGGCGTTGAAAGACGCTTTCAAAAAGATCTCGGATGAGATCGCCGCTCATAACGCTTGACGGCTTGGCTTTCCAGTCGCAGTCCGGGCTGGAAAGCCTTTTTCTTTTCGGAGCGTGCCCATGTGGACCGCCATCGACATCCTCGTGCTCTGGCTGGTCGCGCAGGCAGCAGTGACCGACCTGGCGCTGCGCAAAATTCCCAATGTCCTCGTGCTCGGCGGCCTGGCGCTGGCGCTGGTGTTGCAGTGGCTGGCCGGCCCCTGGCTGGCCGCGCTCACCCACTGGTTTACCGGCCTGCTGGCCGGTTTTTTCCTGTTGCTGCCGCTGTACCTGTTGCGCGGCATGGCCGCCGGCGACGTCAAGCTGATGGCCATGGTGGGGGCGTTCCTCGGTCCGCAGGCGGCGCTGCACGTGGCGCTGCTGACCTATCTGTTCGGCGCGCCGCTGGCGCTGGCCACGCTGCTGTGGCACGGCTGGCGCCAGGGCGATGGTCTGAGCACCGCGCGTCGGCTGGGCCGCAACCTGTGGCGCCTGGTGCAGCCGTGGCTGGGGCGCCTGGCGGGCTTGCCATTGACACCGCTGCCGCGCGAGGCGATTGCCAGCGTGGGCGGCATGCCGTACGGCGTGGCGATCGCGCTGGCCACGGCAGCGGTTGTGGCGTGGCCGCATCGTTAGGCCACCCGTTGGCGCCTTCTTGCTGCCGGTCAATATCCGCCAGGCAAGCCTCGCTAGACTCGATTCCTCAGTGAAATATTTTCAGTAGTCCCTACAGCAGCGCGGAGAACAGTCATGCTCAGCCTCGATTCCTCACCTTATTCTGCCCCTGCCACCGCCCACCTGGCCGACACCGAAGCGGCCAGCGTGCTGCCGCCGCCACCGCGTTCGCTGCGTGACACTGGCCTGCCGCAGCAGTTCGTGGTGGAGCTGGTGGCCAAGGCCTTGTACCTGGCCGGCAAGACCCATCTGCCGGTGCTGACTACCCGGCTGCACCTGCCGATCACGGTGCTGCGCGAGGCGCTGGACTTCATGGTGGCCGAGCACGTGGCCGAAGTGGCGTGGCGCGGCGAATCCGATATCGACATCCAGTACCAGCTGACGGCGGGCGGCAAGCAGCGCGCGGGCGGCTGGATGGAGCGCTGCCGCTACGTCGGCCCGGCGCCGGTGACGCTGGAAGCCTACCGCGCCATGGTCGAGCGGCAGTCGCTGCCGGTGTCGATGCTGGACCCCGGCGAGCTCGGTGTCGAACTGGCCGACCAGTTGCTGGCGCCCGACGTGCTGCAAATGCTGGGCGCCGCCATGTACTCCGGCCGCACCATGCTGTTGTACGGGCCGTCGGGCAGCGGCAAGTCCACGCTGGCGCGCAAACTGGGGGCGCTGCAACAAGGTGTGATTGCGGTGCCGCACGCGCTGCTGGTGGGGCAGGACGTGGTGCAGGTCTACGATCCGCAGGTGCACTTCCCGCAGAATGGGTTACGTGGACCGAGTGCGCGCCACAGCCGCGTGGCGACCGATCGGCGCGGCGTCGATGCGCGCTGGGTGCTGTGCCAGCGGCCGGTGGTGGCGCTCGACGCCGATGTCACCTCCGACATGCTCGACCTGCAGGCGGACACGCCCAACGGCTGCTACCGCGCCGCGCCGCAGCTCAAGGCCAACAACGGCCTCCTGATCGTCGACGACCTGGGGCGCCAGCGCATGGCCGCCACCGAGCTGCTCAACCGTTTCGCCCAGGCCCAGGAGCTGCGCCGCAGCCAGTTGTCGCTGGCCGGCGGTTACCACTTCGAGGCGCCATGCCGCATGCGGCTGGTGTTTGCCACCAGCCTGGCGCCGGAGGCGCTGCTCGATGCGGCAGCGCTGCGCCGCGTGGGCTACAAGATTCCGGTGGCGGCGCTGGGGGCGGCGGCATACCGCGCGTTGTTCCGCCAGCAGTGCCTGGCCGCCGGCGTGCTGTACGACGATGCCGCGCTGCGCTACCTGGTCGATGAGCTGCATGCGGGCAGCGGCCTGCCGCTGCTGGCCGCGTATCCGCACGAGATCGTGGGCCGCATTGTCGATTTCGCCGGCTTCAATGGCGCGCCGCCCCGGCTCACCATCGGCGCGCTGGACCAGGCCTGGACCAGCATGTTCGCCGGCTCGATGCCGGTACCCGCGCCGTCCGCCAGCGACCTGGCGCCGCTGATCGACCAACTGGCCCAGCACATCGTATGAAAAACCGCCGCGCACTGTGGATGATGGCGCTGGCCGTCGTGTTCGGGCTGGCGGCCGTGGCGCTGGCTTCGCGCTGGCTGCTGGGCCAGGCGCCCACCGCCGCCAACCGCATCGTGGTGGCCGCCACCGACATCAGCCTGGGCCAGCGCCTAACGCCCGAGATGATGAAGACGCTCGACTGGCCCGCCGACAACCTGCCGCACGGCGCGCTGCGCGACCCGGCCAAGCTGGCGGGGCGGGTGCTTAAATCGAGCGTGCTGCGCGACGAGCCGCTCAGCGAAGCGAAGCTGGCGCCGGCCGGCACCGTCGGCGGCCTCTCCGCGCTGATCACCGAGGGCAACCGCGCCATCACCGTGCGCGTCAACGACGTAGTAGGCGTGGCCGGCTTCGCGCTGCCCGGCAATTTTGTCGATATCCTGGTCAACACGCAGTCGGCGCGCGGTGGCGACAATGCGATTTCCAAGATCGTGCTCGAACGAATACTGGTGTTGGCCGTGGCGCAGGAAGTGGGGCGCGACGAAACCAAACCGCGCGTGGTCAACGCCGTCACGCTGGAAGTCACGCCCGGCCAGGCCGAAAACCTCGACCTGGCGCGCAGCGTGGGCACGCTGTCGCTGGTGCTGCGCAACCAGGTCGATCCGCGCCCCGGCACCACCGACGGCGCCACCAAGGCTTCGCTGCTGGGGATGGCGGCGCCGGCTCCCGTTGCCGCTGCTGCACCTGCCGCCACCGCGCCAGCGACAGCGGCTGCGGCCGCGCCGCGCCCCCGGCTGGCTGCCGCCGGACCGGCGCGCCACTGCGTGGGCGTGATCGCCGGTGTGCAACGCAAGCAGGAATGCCTGTGAGGACGCCATGATGATCCGGTCATCATTCTCTCTTCGCGCCAGTGCCTGGCAACTGGTCCTGGCGGCGGTCCTGGCCGTGCCGGCCACCGCGTTTGCGCAGCCCGATCGCGCCAACACGAGCCTGCGCTGCGCCGGCCAGGCCGCGGCGCCCGGCCACCTGGCTCTGCAACTGGGCAAATCGACGTTGATGCGCATGCCCGAAGCGGTGGCCGCGCGCAGCGTGGGCAACCCGGCCGTGCTCGAGGCGATGCTGGTGGCGCCGGACACGTTGTACGTGGCCGGCATCGACATCGGCACCAGCAACATGATCGTGCAGGGCAGGAGCGGCGTCTGCAACGTGGTCGAGGTGGTGGTGGGCATTGATCCCGGCGCCTTGCAGGCCTCGCTGGCGGCATTGATGCCGGAGCAAAAACACATCGTCGTGACCGGTGCCGGCGATACGCTGGTATTGAGCGGCACCGCCAGCGACACCCAGGCGGCCGCGCGGGCGCTGGAACTGGCCCAGGCCTTCGTGCGGCGGCCGGCGCGCGCCTTGTCCGCCGGGGGCGAGAAGGAGGGTGCTACCGCCACGACCGCTGGCACCAGCAGTGGCACCGGCGCCGCCCAGGCCCGCGTGATCAACTTCCTCAACGTCGGGGCACCGCAGCAGGTGATGCTGGAGGTGAAAATCGCCGAAGTATCGAAGACCCTGCTCGACAAGCTCGAAAGCGGCATCGCGCTCGGCGTGGGCGGCGGCAGCTGGGCCAGCGTGCTGGCGTCGAACTTCCTCAGTGGCACCCTGCGCGGCGGCCTGGCCGTGGGCCGCGCCCCCGGCGACCGCTTCGGGGTCCAGGCGGAAAAACAGGAAGGTCTGGTGCGCATCCTGGCCGAACCGACGGTGATGGCGATCAGCGGCCAGGAAGGCAGTTTTCTCGCCGGCGGCAAGATCCTGATCCCGGTGGCGCACGATAACAACAAGGTCACGCTGGAAGAGAAGGAGTTCGGCGTGGGCGTGCGCTTCACGCCCACCGTGCTGGCGGGTGGGCGCATCAACCTGCGGGTGGCGCCGGAAGTATCGGAGCTGTCGCGCGAGGGCGTGGGCATCTCGGCCTCCGGCTTTACCGGCGCCTCCATCCTGCCGTTGATCACCACCCGGCGCGCCGCCACCACGGTGGAGCTGCAGGACGGCCAGAGCTTCGCCATCGGTGGCCTGATCAAGAACAACCGCACCACCAACATCAATGGCCTGCCGATCCTCGGTGAATTGCCGATCCTGGGAGCGCTGTTTCGCAGCACCGATTTCCAGCACGACCGCACCGAACTGCTGTTCGTGGTCACCCCGCGCCTGGTGCGGCCACTGCCGGTCGATTACCAGCTGCCGACCGACAGCGTGACCGCACCCACCCGCACCGAGCTGTTTTTGGGCGGCAAGCTGGAAGGCGCACCACCCCGATAAACTTCAGGAACCTCTATGCGACTCCTTTTCGTGATGCTGGCGGCATGCACGCTGGCCGGTTGCGCGGTTTTTTCTCCCGCGCCCACCACCCCGTACTGGGACACCCACTTCGGCGCCATCGCGCGCCTGGCGCTGGCGCAGCAGGTACTCGATGCCAACGCCGGCCGCAACCCCGATCCCGTGGCCGGCATCGACGGCAAGGCTGCGCAGCAGGGGTATGTGCGCTATCAAAAATCGTTCAGCGACCCGCCGGCACAGCCCACCTTCGTCATCGACACCAAATAAGGACATGCCATGAGAGCACTGATGATCAGCAATGACAGCCTGCTGCACGCCGAAGTGGCGGCGCAGGGATCGGCACGACTGCCGGCGGTGCAACTGGTGGCCACGCGCCACGGCCTGCGCGACGCCATCGAGCGCCAGTTGCCGGAAGCGCCGGACCTGGTGATTTTCGACGCCAGCGACGTCGAGCCGGCCGAGGGCGAACTGGTGGAGCGGCTGTCGAAGCAGTACCCGGCAGCGTCGTTCATGCTGCTCACGCGCGCCCCGCAGCACGACCTTTTGATTCGCGCCATGCGCGCCGGTATGCGCGAGGTGCTGCAACTGCCGCTGGTGCATCGCGCCTTCCACGAGGCGATGGACCGCATCGAGGTGGCCGCCGGCGTCAGTCGCATGCGCGACGGCCGCGTGCTGGCTTTTATCTCCTGCAAGGGCGGCAGCGGCGCCACCTTTTTGTCCACCAATTTCGGTTATGCGCTGGCCGCGCTGGCCGATAAAAAAGTACTGCTGATCGATTTGCACGGCCAGTTCGGCGACGCCACGCTGTATGTATCGGACCAGAAACCGGCCATGACGCTGTCCGACATCTGCGGCCAGATCGCCCGCATGGACGGCGCGTTTCTCGATTCGTGCCTGGTGCACGTGGCGTCCAACTTCGGCGTGCTGGCGGCGGCCGACGACCCGCAGCATCTGGTGGAGATGAAGCCCGAGCACATGGACACCATCCTGCGCGTGGCGCGCCAGCACTACGACTACATCGTGCTCGACGTGGGCCGCCAGATCGACGCCATTTCGCTGCGCGCACTCGACCAGGCCGATTCGATTTTCCCGGTGCTGCAACTGGCGCTGCCCGACATCCGCGATGGCCGCCGCCTGCTCGACATCTTCCGTTCGCTCGGCTATCCGGGAGAGCGCATGCGCCTGATCGTCAACCGCTACGAAAAGGGCGGCAAGCTGCGCCTGGTGGACCTGGAGCAGGCGCTGGGCGCGGAAGTGATGCACACGGTGCCCAACGATTACCTCTCGGCCACCGATTCGGTCAACCAGGGCATCCCGGTGCTGCAACTGTCGCGCAGCAGCGCGGTGGCGCGCAGCCTGGCCGACATGGTGGAACTGGTGACGGCGCGCCGCGTGGCGGAAAGCCGGGGCCTGTTCGACCGCCTGTTCGGCCGCAACAGTAGTGATCACTACAGCGACTAGGAGAACGATATGAGCTTGCGTGAACGCCTGGCCGTAGCCGGCGATGGCCGCCACGGCGTGCCCGGCATGGCTGGCACGATTGGCATCGGCGGTGCGCCCGGCACGCCCTCGCTGGCTGCCGCCGCCTACCAGGATCTGAAAAAAAGCATGCACCACATGATCATGGAGCGCATCGACCTCGAGCGCCTGCAACGGCTCACGCCCGAGCAGTTCAAGCACGAGCTGGCGCTGCTGGTCCAGCGCATCATCGAGGAAGAGCGCATCGTGCTCAATCAGCACGAGCGCCATAGCCTGGTGCTCGACATCCAGCACGAGATGCTCGGCTTCGGCCCGCTCGAACCGCTGCTGGCCGATCCCGGCGTCTCCGACATCCTGGTCAACACCGCCGCCATGGTGTACGTGGAGCGCGCCGGCCGCCTGGAGCTGACCGACGTCACCTTCAACGACAATGCCCACCTGATGAAGATCATCGAGAAGATCGTCTCGCGGGTGGGCCGGCGCGTCGATGAATCGAGCCCGATGGTGGACGCGCGCCTGCCCGACGGCTCGCGGGTGAACGCCATCATTCCGCCGCTGGCGATCGACGGCCCGATCCTGTCGATCCGCCGCTTTGCCGTCAACCCGCTCACCATCGAGAACCTGCTGGCCAACCGCAGCCTGACGCCGCCGATGGTGGAGGTGCTGCAGGCACTGGGCCACGCCAAGGTCAACATCCTGATTTCCGGCGGCACCGGCAGCGGCAAGACCACGCTGCTCAACGTGCTCTCGGGTTTTATTCCGGCCGCCGAACGCATCGTCACCATCGAGGATGCGGCCGAGCTGCAAATGCGCCAGCCGCACGTGGTGCGGCTGGAAACCCGGCCGCCCAATATCGAAGGCAAGGGCGAAGTCAATCAACGCTCGCTGGTGCGCAACGCGCTGCGCATGCGGCCCGACCGCATCATCCTGGGCGAGGTGCGCGGACCGGAGGCGCTCGACATGCTGCAGGCGATGAACACCGGCCACGAAGGCTCGCTGGCCACCGTCCACTCGAACACCCCGCGCGACGCCCTGTCGCGGCTGGAGAACATGGTGGGCATGGCCGGCGTGAACCTGACCCCGCGCGCCACGCGCCAGCAGATCTGCTCGGCCGTCACGGTGGTGATGCAGGTCTCGCGCCTGACCGACGGCACCCGCAAGCTGGTCAGCCTGCAGGAGGTGACGGGTATGGAAGGCGACGTGATTGCCATGCACGAGATATTCCGCTTCGAGCAGCGCGGGGTCGATGCCAACGGCCGCGTGCAGGGCATGTTTTCCGCCACCGGCGTACGGCCCCGGTTTGCCGACCGCCTGCGCATGTTCGGCGTGCCGGTGTCCGAGTCGGTGTTCGATCCCGACCGGGTGTTCGAGTAGCTCATGGACGCCGTCTTTTCCGCGTTTGCGGTGCTGCTGTTCGCTGCCGTGATCCTGCTGGTAGAAGGGGCGTGGCTGTGGTGGTCGGCGGCACATGGTGGCGGCGCGCGCCGCATCTCGCGGCGCCTGCGCCTGATGGCCGAACGCGGTCCGGGCGGCGCCGAGCGGGTGGACATCGTCAAGCGCCGCACCTGGAGCCGCCGCCCGGCGATCGAACGCCTGCTGCGCCGCATCGGCCCCTGGTGCCGGCTGGCCGCGCTCGACGGCCTGTTGCTGCAGGCCGGGGTGCGCTGGTCGGTGGCGCAGTTTCTCGGCGCGATGCTGCTGCTGGGCGTAGCCGGCCTGTTAGCGCCCCGGATCGTCGGCCTGCCGGGCGTGGGCGCGTTGCTGGCGCTGGGCCTGGCCCTGGCGCTGCCGTGGATGGTGCTGCTGCGCACGCGCCGCGAACGGCTGGCCAGGCTGGAACAGCAACTGCCGGAGGCCGCCGATTTTTTCGGCCGCGCGCTGCGCGCCGGCCATTCGTTTGCCAACGTCATGCAGATGGTGGCCGACGAATTGCCCGAGCCGATCGCCGGCGAATTTCGCACCGCCTACGAAGAGATCAACTACGGCGTGTCGATGAGCGAGGCGCTGCACAACCTGGCCCACCGCGTGCCGCTCACCGACCTGCGCTACCTGGTCATCGCGGTGCTGATCCAGCGCGAATCGGGCGGCAACCTGGCCGAGGCGCTCGGCAACATCAGCCGCCTGATCCGCGCCCGCCTGAAACTGCTGGCGCAAGTGCGGGTGATGTCGGCCGAAGGGCGCATGTCGGCGTGGATCCTGGGCTTGCTGCCGCTGGTGGTGATGTTCCTGATGTCGCTGACGAACCCGGAATACATCAGCGTGCTGTGGACCGATCCGATCGGCGTCTCCCTGATGTGGTACGCGGGGGCGATCGCGGTCGGCGGCGTGTTATGGATGCGAAAACTGATACGCATCCGCATCTGATGAGGGAGCATGGCATGGATGCACAGCATTTGATCTTCCTGGCGCTGGTTTTCCTGGTGGTGGCAGGCCTGGTGTTCATGGGCGTGCGGCTGTTCGCGCCGGTGCAGGTGCGCGAGCGCCTGGGGGGCGTGGTCGCCCCCGAAACGCAAGTGGACACGCCGCAGCAGGGCTGGGTGGAAAAGGTGGCGCACGCGGCGCAGCCGTTCTCGCGCCTGTCGGTGCCGGAGGAGGGGTGGGAGCGCTCGCCGCTGCGCACCCGCTTCATGAACGCCGGCTGGCGCAGCGCCTCGGCGCCGTCGCTGTACTTTGCCGCCAAGACCGTGCTGGCGCTGGCGCTGCCCGCACTGGCAACGCTGCTGGTGGCGGCGCTCAGCGGCCGCGCGCCGCAGCAAGGGCACATGGCGCTGCTGTTGATCGCTGCCAGCATCGGCTACTACCTGCCCAACCTGGTGCTGGCGCGCCGGGCCACCAGCCGTTGCCGCGAAATCTTCGAGACCTTTCCCGACGCGCTGGACCTGCTCACCGTGTGCGTGGAGGCGGGCTTGAGCCTGGAGCGCGCGCTCGCCAAGGTGGCCGGCGAAATCCACATCAAGAGCGTGACGCTGGCGCAGGAGCTGCAACTGGTGCTGATGGAAATGCGCGCGGGCTTCAGCAAGGAAAAGGCGCTGCGCAACCTGGCCTTGCGCAGCGGCGTGGAGGACGTCGATACGCTGGTGGCCATGCTGATCCAGTCCGAGCGCTTCGGCACCAGCATGGGTGATTCGCTGCGGGTCCACTCCGACAACCTGCGCAGCAAGCGCAGCGTGCAGGCCGAGGAGGCGGCCGCCAAGATCGCGCTCAAGTTGCTGTTCCCGCTGATTTTCTGCATTTTCCCCACGCTGATGCTGGTGCTGATCGGACCAGCCGGCATTTCGATCTACCGTTCGATGGTACCCCCGGGTCACTGAAAAGGAGTGCACGATGAAGACCACCCCGATCGCCACGGCAACTGCCGCTGCTGCGCTGGCCGGCTTGCTGCTGGCAGCCTGCGGCGGCTTGCCTGCCGCCAGCGTGGCAACCCCGACGCCGCAGGACGCTACCCAGGATGCCATCACCGCGCTGGAACGCGCCTGCCTGCTCGATCCCATGAATGCGGCCAACTGGGCGCGCCTGGCAACCGCACTGGAAGCGGACGGCCAGCGTGAACGCGCCACCCGCTTTTACCAGCAGGCTGCCACGCTCAGTGCCCACGATGCGCGGCGCGACTATGCGCTGCTGGCCGGCGCTGCTGGCGGCACCGCCGCGCCGGCTGCGCTGTCGGTCTCCGTGCCGGCAGCCGCCGACGCATACGCGGGCATGCCGCGCACGCAAGTGCAGCAGATCGGCGCGGCGATGGTGCAGGTGGTGCGCGTGGAGGCGCCGGCGTTGGCAGCGCGCGTGGCGCCGGCCGGGGCGTCGTCGCTGGCAGCAGCATCAGCAACGGCAACGGCAGCATCGTCCGCAGCGCCGCCAGACCCGGTACGGCTGGAAATCAGCAACGGCAACGGCATCACCGGCGCGGCTGCCAGCCTGGCGCGGGTGGCGCGTACGCTGGACCTCGATGGCGTGACCACGGTGCGCCTCACCAACGCCCGGCCGTTCACCGTGCCGCGCACCCGCATCGAATACCCGCACGCGCAGCGCGCGCTGGCCGCCGCACTGTCGCACCGGCTGGACATACCGCTCAAGGTGCGCCGCGATACGGCGCCGCGCGACGTGCGCATCGTGCTGGGCCACGACAGCGGCCGGCCGAAATAAAAAAAACCGTCCGGATGGAGATCATCCCCCGGACGGCGAAAAAAACACACCCATGTGTTTTCCTGTTGCTGCCGGCCCGGGATCGTCCCTGCCGGCGCATTGCTCGATATCGACCGTTACTGCCAGCTCACGCTGCCCAGCCCCTGTGCACTGGACTGGCGGTTGGCCGGCTTGCCGTAGACGGTGGCCGAACCGAGCCCGCTCAAGCTCAGGTTGGCGCGCGTCCTGGCATACACGCTGGCGCTGCCCAGTCCCGTCAGTTGCACATCGACCGATTCCGCCCGCAGTTGTTGGGCATCGAGGCTGCCCACGCCACCGAGGGAGGCGTTCAGTTGCTTGGTCTGGCCGATCATCTCTATGCGGCCAGCACCGTTCAGATGCAAGTCGACGTTGTCGCTGTTGCCGGCATTGACGGTCATGCCGCCTATCCCGCCCAGGTGGACATCGACGTTGCGATATTGTGCGTTGACCTTCACCGCTCCCGCGCCTTGCAGCGTGAGGCGCAGCGTGTCGCCGCTAAAGCCGTTCACTTCGGTGGCGCCCACGCCACCCGAGATTACTTCGCGCAGGTTCGGTAACGTCAGTTCCGCGCGCAGGTCCTGCTTGTTGCCAAAGCTGATGCTGTTACTTGTCTTGCCGGTGTCGATGCGCAGCTGGTCGCCGCTTTGCAGCACCGTCACCTTCTTCAATGCTTCCGGCTTGCCGTACAAGGTCAGCGATGCCACCGGCCCTTGTTTGACCTTGACGCTGATGACGCCATCGAGGTTGAGATTGACAATGCGCGCATCGACGCTGCGGCTCTCACTGGTCAGCTCCGCGGCCAGCGCGGCAGGGGTGCCGCTGCACAGAACCGCAGCCAGCATGGCGGCCTTCAGGGTGGTTTTCATCATGCGCTCCGTCGTGGTCAGGTAGGGGATTACAGCGCGGCTTTTTCAGCAGCGGTCAAGCGCTTGGCGGTGATGGTCACCACCTGCATCGGCGCTACTTTCGCAGCCTGGGTCGTCACGGCGTCGGCGGCAATGAAGATGCGTGGGGCAGGGGTGCTGGCGGTGGCCAGCGAGGTGGCGCCAGCGATGATGGCGGTGGCGATGAAGATGGCTTCCATGTTTTTTGCGATGTTCATTTTGAGCTCCTTGGGGTGGTTAGTTCGTTGCGATGAGTGAACTATAGACAAGGGCCCTCGGTACATCCACCGGGATGTGACGAAGTGCAAAAAACGGGGGGCAGGCTGCGGATAAAGGGGGCGTAAGCGGTGCTATGCCGCGCCGCACAGGCGGCTTTGGCTGCCGGCATACAGCGTGGTGATCCAGGCGGATACCGTCTTGAAGCGGGCGATCGAACCGGCATCGCGGTGGCTGAGCAGCCAGATGTCGCGCAGCACTTCCACTTGTTCTCCCAGGCGCAGCAAGCCTTCCTGCTCGCCCATGATGCAAGGCAGCAGCGCCAGGCCGACGCCGGCGCGGCAGCCGCGCACCATCGTGCTCAGGCTATTGACCTTGAGCACCCGGCGCGGCGCCGGCGACAGCGTCGCCAGCCACTGCATTTCGCCGGTGGCGGCCAGCGCGTCGTCGTAGGCGATCCACGGCTGTTCGCCCCAGGCGTCGCGGGCAATGCCGGCAAAACGCGGGTGGCCATAGACGGCAAAGCCGAGGTCACCGAGTTTGCGCATCACCAGCGCCGCATCGTCGCCCGGCTTGCCGAGGCGCAGCGCAAAGTCGGCTTCGCGTCGCGTGAACGACAGGTTCTGGTTTTCGGCCTGCAAGGTCAGCGCGATGTGCGGATGGGCCGCGTGCAGCGCCGGCACGTGGTCGAGCAGCCAGTAGTCGAACAGGAAATCGATCGAGGTGATGTTGACCGGGCCGGCGGTGGCGTCCGCCTCCTGGCTGGCCGCTTGCAACATGCTTTGCACATTGCCGAACACGCCGTCGGCGTGGCGCACGAACACCTGGCCGGCATCGGTGAGGCGGTAGCCGGTGTTATCGCGGATAAACAGGCGCAGCTGCAAGGATTTTTCAGCGGCAGCGATGCGGCGGCTGATGGTGGAGGCATCGACGCCCAACTGCCGGCCGGCCGCGCTCATATTGCCGCTGCGGGACAGGGCAAGGATCAGGGGAATGTCGTTCCAGTCGAAGTCGGTGCTCGTCGGCATCTTGGGTTCCAGGGGAGAAGGGGCTGCATTCTTGCAAAGTGACCTTGCAGGCTTGTCTGTTCCACAAAACCGGCGGCAGGCCTAAGATTCACTCCATCGCAACGCCGCCAGCCAGAGACTCTAGCACAGCGGCCGCCCACAAAAAATCGACTAAAAGGATGAAGATCATGAACAACGCCAACATCAACCTCGCCCGCCGCAGCGCCTTCTTCAACAGTGTCGGTGCCGCCGCTGCCGCCGTGGCCATCCCGCTCACCGCCATGGCCGCTGGCAGCGCCGAAGCTGCCTCCGTAAAAAACACCGGCCCGGTCGCCCACACCGTGAGCACCATCACCACCCGTGACGGCGTCGAGATTTATTTCAAGGACTGGGGCCCGCGCACCGGCCAACCGGTCGTGCTCAGCCACGGCTGGCCGCTGAACGCCGACAGCTGGGAGTCCGCTGCCTTCCACCTGGCCAATAACGGCTTCCGCGTGATTACCCATGACCGTCGCGGCCACGGCCGTTCGAGCCAGCCATGGGACGGCAACGACATGGACCACTACGCCGACGACCTGGCGCAACTGATCGAGACGCTGGACCTGAAAAACATCATCCTGGCCGGCTTTTCCACCGGCGGCGGCGAAGTGGCCCGTTACGTCGGCCGCCACGGTACCAAGCGCGTTGCCAAGCTCGGCTTGATTTCGGCCGTACCACCGCTGATGCTCAAAACCGCCACCAACCCGGGCGGCCTGCCGATCGAAGTATTTGACGGCATCCGCGCCGCGTCGGTCGCCAACCGTGCGCAGCTGTACCTGGACCTGGCATCGGGCCCGTTTTACGGCTTCAACCGTGCCGGCGCCAAGCCGTCGCAAGGCCTGATCAACTCGTGGTACGCCCAGGGCATGCAGGCCGGCCACAAGAATACCTATGACTCGATCAAGGCATTCTCGGAAACCGACTTCCGCGACGACCTGAAAAAATTCGACAAGCCAACCCTGGTGATCCACGGCGACGACGACCAGATCGTGCCGATCGACGCCGCCGGCAAGGCCTCGGCCGCGCTGATCAAGGGTTCCAAGCTGATCGTGTATCCGGGCGCGCCGCACGGCCTGACCGATACGCACAAGGAAAAATTCAATGCCGACTTCCTGGCCTTTGCCAAGTCGTAACGGTTGATCGCATGATCGGGTAGCACGCCACGGCGGGCAGCGAGCAATCGCCGCCCGCCGTTTGCCGTTACACTACCGACAACCAACCGGAGCTGCGATATGAAAATGCTGACGCTCGTCATGACCTTGCTGCTGTGCGACCAGGTGGCCGCGCGCGATTGCGTGATGCGGGTGGCTTATCCGGACCGCGAGCGTTTGCCGTACTACATAGGTAATGGCGCGGTGGTGCCCGAGCCGGCCGGCCCAGGTGTGGAACTGTTGCGGGAAGCGGTGCGCAGCGTCGGCTGCACCGCGCAACTGGTGCGGCTGCCGACCGCGCGCTTGCGCTACGCGCTCATCGATGGCAGCGTGGACCTGGCGCCGGTCGATCTGCGCGACGGCGAACAGCGCTATTCGGCCTTGCCGCTGACCGCTGGCGGCACGCCCGACACCCAGCGCGGCATCCGCGTGGCGGCCGTGGTGTACGTGCGCACCGACGACCGCATCGCTGCCGCTACCAATCCGCGCGTCTATTTCAGACAGCGTAAGCTGGCCACCAACCAGGGCTCGCCACTGGGCGAGCAACTGCGCGACGAGGGCTACACTGTCGATAGCGGCACCGGCGATTCTTTCAACAATCTCGATAAACTGATCTTCCGGCGCGTGGACGGCTTTGCCATGTCGCTGGCCAATGCCGATGCGCTCGACCGTTCGATCGCAGAGCGCTACGGCAACCGCGTGGTCCGTCTGGCCACGCCCATCCGTGCTTCCACGCTGTGGCTGTCCTCGAACAGCATGTATCACCAGGCCCATCGCGAGCAGATGGAGCAGCTATGGAACTGGTGGGGCAATAACGCGGCGCGCCGGCTCGGCGAGCTGCTCAGGCAGCCCACTTCGCCCACCTCGTCCAGGTAGCGCGCCTGCCTGCAGTTTTGCCGTTCTCTGCACCTGCCTTTATACTCGCCCCCTTCAATTGGAGTGTGAGCATGAAAGTCCTGGCATCAGCCGCCTTGTTGGCATTGTGCGGCCAAGTGTGCGCCAGCGATTGCGTGGTGCGTGTGGCGTATCCCGACCGTGACCGGCCGCCGTATTACCTCGGCAACGGCCCCGCCATACCGGACGCACCGGGGGCCGGCGCCGAACTGCTGCGGCAGGCGGTGCACGTCACCGGTTGCACCCCCGCGCTGGTGCGCCTGCCGCCGGCCCGCATCAAGCTTGCGCTCACCAACGGCAGCATCGATTTCGCCCTGGTCGATTTGCGCAATAACGAAACACCGTATTCGGCCCTGCCGCGCACCGCCGCCGGCCTGCCCGACACGCGGCGCGGCATGCGCCTGACTGCCGTGGTGTACGTCCGCGCTGCCGATGGCTTGCCGGCAAGCACTGTTCCAGGCGACTATTTCCGCAACCGCATCCTGGCCTCGAACCAGTCCTCGTCGCTGGGTGACCAGCTGCGCGCCGATGGCTACAAGGTTGACGATGGTTCGGCCGACGCCTCCAGCAACATGGAAAAGCTGATGCTGCGCCGCGTGGACGGCTTTACCATCGCCGTCTCCAACCCCGATGCCGCCGATGCGGCGGTGGCCGCGCGCCAGGACGCCAACCTGGTCCGCCTGCCGATCCCGCTGCGCACCTCGACCGCCTGGCTGTCGGCCAGCACCGCCTACCACCAGCAGCACCGCGAGCAGGTGGAGGCGGTCTGGACGTGGTGGGGCGACAATTCCACGCGCAGGCTGGCGGAGTTGGTGCGGCAGTATGGGAAGGTGGCGCCATGACCTGTCGCGCTGTCATCCTCACCCGAACTTTTTTACCAAGCCCACATACCACCGCCGCGCCACGAAATGATCGACGCCGCGCTGGCGCAAGGTGCTCGCATCGGTGCGATAGCGGCGCCGGCTGCCGTCGAACATATCGTTGGCATTGATCGTCAGGCTCAGCGTGCCGGTCAGTTCGCGCTTCCAGGTCGCGTTGACGCTGCTGGTGGCGCCATAACCGCCCAGTGGCGTGATGCCGGCCGACTGCCACTGGGCGTCGAGCGACAGGTCGTCTTGTCCCGCGTGGTAGCCGGCGCGCAATTTCAGGTAGCCGGCCACGTCATGCTGACGGACGTGGTCGTACAAATCGGGCGACTCGAGCAGCACGGCATAGGCGCCGCCGTCCAGTCCCAGGCGCCACGCGGGGGATGGCGTCCAGTCGAGCGAGCCGCTCACGCCGGTGGAAAGGGCCCGGCCGCCGTTCTGGCGCGACGTGACCAGCACGTTGTTGGCGCCGAAACTGCGGGCGTCGATGACCGTGTCGCGGCTGACGCGATGGAACGTGCTCATGCTGGCGTTTACCCGGCCGGCCTGGAGAGTGGCGCCCAGTTCCCAGGAGGTCAGCCGTTGCGGTTGCAGCCCCGGATTGCCGCGACTGAGGTTGTGCGCATCGATGTACGTGGAAAACGGATTGAGATCGCGTGGATCGGGCCGTTGCAAGCTGCGGCGATAGCCGAGCGTGAGGTCGATCTTGTCGCTCAGCGCGTAGAGGCCGTGCAGGCTGGGATTGAAGGCGTGCCAGCGTCCGGTTTGTCGTGAAGCTTGTGCCGGCGTGATGCGCAGCGCCATGTGCTCGAGGCGGCCACCGAGCAGCACTTCCCACCGGCCGCGCCTGATCTTGTCGGTGAGATAGGCGGCCGTGAGCGTGGTCGCTACCGCGTAGCCGTTGGTGGTGGCGGGATCGGGCGTTTCGGTTCCTGCCGTGCGATCGACCGCGGCTTGGTAATTGGCGAGTTCGTTGACTTCGTCCTGCACATCGACGCCCATGCCCCACTGGCCGAGTGCCGAAACTCGGGTCCAGTCCAGCTTGGCCTGGTCGAGCCGGCGCGCCGTCCTGGTGGCGCCGCGACTGTCGCTGCTGGCGCGCAGCGGTTCCAGGTACACATCGCTGTACGATTTATCGACCAGGCTGCGCGTGCTGCTGCGCGCCAGCACTGCCTTGAGCACCGAGCCTGTTCCCTGGCGGGTATAGGCGAGGCTGGCGTCGTGGTCGGCCTGCTGGTTGGGACCGGTGGAGAGGCGGTGAAAAATCGTCTGCCCGGCACCGGTGGTGTTCTCGTTGAGCACATCGAACCACGGCCGCGAACGACGCTGGTTGTGGTGCGCGGACAGGCTCAGGCTGTCGGCATCGCTGAGCGCGTAGGCTATGCCCAGGCCGGCGCTGTGCACGATGCGGCGCACGAACACCGACGATGTCTGCTTGGTCTGCCCGGTTGCGCCGTCTTGCGGGTTGTTCCAGTCAACGGTGGACTGGCGGAACTTTTGCGTGCCGTCGCGCCGGTAAGCCAGGCTGCCGTTCACGCTGAGTTTGCCGGTGTTAACGTCGCCCGAGGCGCCGGCATTCCACAGCCCCTGATCGGCCGTGCTGGCGCGCCACTGCGCGTGCGCACCACGCTCGCGCTGGCGTTTCAGGATGAGATTGACGATGGCGCCGCCATTGGCGTGGTAAGCGGCCGACGGGTTGGTGATCACCTCCACGCTGGCGATGTCGGCGCCGCTCATGGTTTGCAGTGCCACGGCGCGCTCGTCACCGGCCAGCATCGCGCTGGGCTTGCCATCGACCAGCACCGTGACGTTGGCATTGCCCCTGACCGAGATCGTGCCGTCGGCGGCGACCGACAATTCCGGCGTCGATTGCAACACGTCCTGCGCCGTGCCGTTCTGCGCCCTGGCCATGGTGGAGACGTCCACCACGGTCTTGTCCACTTTGCGGACGACGGCGTCCTTGCTGGCGGTGATGGTCACGCTCGGCGTGCCATCATCCTGCGCAGAGGCGAACGACGGCAGCGCTGCCAGGCCCAGCCACGCCAGCAGCGAGGGGTTCATCAGAACGAGCGTCGTGCCAGTTCGCCCAGGAATGCTTCGCGCGTCTTCAGTCCGGCATAGCTCTCCGATGTGACCGGATGCTGCATCAGCCGCGCGAACACGAGCTTGCGACCATCCTTGACGGTCCAGCCGACAAACCAGCCGATATTGTTCTCACGGTCCGCGCGGCCGTCCGCCAGCCGCACGGGTGCGGTGCCGGTCTTGCCGTGGACTTCCCAGCCATTCGGCGCCGCGTCGACCTTGAGCAGGCGCGCGGTCACATCATAGGCCTGCTGCGACACCGCCAGTTCGCGGTTCACCACCTTGCGCAGGAACTCGGTCTGCTGTTGCGGAGTAATGCGCAACGTGGGGGAGAGTTCGGAGACCGCGATGGCATCGTCCACGCCGGCCACGCTGGCCAGGTTGCGGTTGCCGTAGTCGAAAGCCTGCACATAGCCGCGCACGCTGGCCGGACCAAGGCGCTTGGTCACTTGCTGCGAATACCAGACGATCGATTCACGCAGCCAGCCGGTCGGATCGGTACCATGACGCCAGGACGGATTGGGCGATGCATAGCTGGTCTTGTACGGCAGGTACGGCGCATGGTCGTCGCGCAGCACGCCGCTGTCAAAGCCCATCAGGCTGATGGCGATCTTGAACGTCGAAGCGGGCGTGACGCTGGCGTCGCACGTACCCTCGCGCACCAGCGCCGCACCGCTGGCGGCATCGACCATCATGGTGCAGTCGAGCGTTGCCGGCGCCGTCGCGATGGGCTGTGCGGCGGCGATATCCGGACTGTGGCGCGCCAGCAAGCGCACCGGTTCGATGGCCGGCTCGGCCGCCTGCCAGGCCAGCGCCGGTTGCAGCGCGAAGTTGGCGATGGCCACCGCCGCCAGGCTGCCCAGCGCCACCCAGCGCGACCAGGCGCCACGCGCTGTGGCTGGTGTACGGATCAGGCCGATGCGGGCGGCCAGCGTGGGGGCGTGGCCACCATTGGCATCGCTGGCGCCGAAGGCCAGCGCCATGCCGGCCGGGCGGTACTGGAGCTTGAGTTGCGCCACCAGCGCCGCCGCATACGCCTTGCGCTCGGCTGGCGGACGGCCGCGCAGCACATCGCGATCGCAGCCGAATTCCTGCGCCCAGCCCAGGCGTGCACCCAGCAGCCGCATGAAGGGATTGAACCAGAACAGGCTTTGCAGCAAGAGCGCCGCCGCGCTCCAGTGCAGGTCGCGGCGGCGCCAGTGCGTCAATTCGTGCTCGACGATCAGTTGCTGCTGGAGCGCATCGAAACCCCGTAAATGGCGCGGCAGCAGCAGGCGCGGCCGGAACAGGCCCAGCAGCATCGGCGACATCGGCACATCCACTTCGACCACGGCCAGCGGCGACGCCTGCGCCGTCATGTGCTGCGCAAAGCCGGCATGTTCCGACGCTGCCAGCGCACGACCACTGGCAGCCAGCGCATCGAGCAAACGCTGGGCGCGCTGCCAGCGCCACAGCGCGTGTACCAGGCCCAGCAGATACAACACTAGCCACGTGCGCCCGGCATCGCGCACCCAGGCCGACAGCGGCCGGTCGGTAGCGCTGGATGTCAGTCCCACGCCTGGCGCGGACGCAGCCGCCATCGCAGCGTGGGTTTCGGCAGATGCCGGCGCGGCAGTCATCGGCGCTGCTGCCGGTTCGACGATCTCGATGATCGGCATCACGCGCAGGCTTGCGGCGGGCGGCCACAGCATTGCCAGAAACACCGCAGCAACCGCCACCTGCCCGCACAGCCACAGCGAGCGCTGTTGCGCCAGCGCCGGCAGGGTGCGCCGGCACAACACGGCCACGGCCCACACCGCGCCGCCGGCCGCGAGCGAACCGGTGGCGGCCAGCAGCAGGCGCGCCAGGACGATATCGAGATCGATCGGCATCATGGCGCGCCGTCCGCATCATCGGGCCAGTGTTGCAGCAGTTGCTCGAGCTGATCGAGTTCCTGCTCGTCCACCAGCTTGCTGCCGGTGAACATCATCACCGGCAACGGCGTATCGATTTCCATCACGCGCTTGCCGAAGTCGCGGGCGAACGCGGCCAGCGTATCGACCTTTTCCAGCATCGCCTCATAGACCTGCACGCCATGGCTCATTTGCTGCGCGACCATGCGCTTTTCCAGCATGCGCTCGAGCGTCTTGCGGGTGGACGAGTACGACCAGCCCAGTTCTTCCTCGACATGCTCATGCAGTTCGCGTGCGCTCAGCGGCTGGTGGCGCCACAGGGCTTTGAGCAGGGTCAGTTCGGTGATGGACGGGATGGACATGGCAAGCTTTCTTGTGACGGGTATGGCAATGATGCGACAGATGTCACATCGCGTCAAGCGTTGCGTGATTTTTTGAGAGTGAGGCGTGAACCAGCACTGATCTGCTGGAATACATTGCGCTATTTTTTTGTGTAGATGCCACCGACCACAAACGTCGAGCCGTTCGTATCAAGCGAGAAAAGTTGATTCCCTTTCAGATAGAGCCCACCGCGCGCTGTCGCCGCCAGCTGCACCCCTTCATCGCGTACGCAGGTGCGCGAGCCGCCGCCGAAATCGATACACCATTGCGCCTGTCCATTGAGGGTTGAGCGCCGGCGTGGAGGCGCTGTCGCCGCCACCGCCGCCGCAAGCGGTCATTAATGTGCGTACCAGGGCGATTGCCAATTTGTTTTTCATGTAGAAATCCATTAATCAGCACAATTGCCGAGGTCGTGGGCATTATATGAAAAGTTGACGATAGGAAAACTATCCAATGGTCACGACACGATCGGATTAACTGCGCGTCTCCGCACGCTGGCACACCCTCGCCATCGCAACTTGCCAGCACACTGAACGAAGAATCGAGGATCATGCAGCGCGTACGCACCCATTCTGCACCGGTCAGGCTGGCGGCATCTTTTCAAGTGCACGCGCAGCGGCAAGCAGGCCGCCCAAAATTTTGTCTGCAACCTTTTCGGAAAAACCCACAGGAAGCTCGCTGCGGACCTTCTCTACGATTGCGGGCGTGCGGGTAATGAAATCCTGCAGCAGCGGCTCTGCGTTTGCGCCGTAGCCGACCTCTTTTGCAGTGCTGTTGAAGTGCCGCCGCTCGATGTTGTGCGCCAGATAATGGCGATTGCTGCCCAAGAGTGCCATCGCCATTTTGAGTTTGCGCTCTGCCCACTGGTTTGGACCGGGACCGATAACGGGATACCCCGACATCACATCGTACATCGGCGTCAATTTGAACCTGCCCGCCCCGGCGAGTAGCTGGATACTAAAATTTTTGGCGTGGCCGTCTGGCGCGCGCAGCATCCAGAACAGCAGTTGCGATGCCATGAGCGTGTGCATGTCGGCGGCACTCTCCCGCGATTGCTGCAGAAGCGTAAACATCTGTTTTAACCCCGGTCCACCGTCATTCTCGTATTTCAACAGCGGGGATGTTCCCGTCGCCTGGCAAAAATCCTCCTGGACGAGCCGGAACAGCTGACTCCCGTCGGACGAACGCTTGCGGTCGAATCGTTCGACCACCAGCACCCGTTGCGTGCCGAACGTGGCAATTTCCGCATTCGCCGCAGGCAGCCCGTATTCCTTGAACAAGCGCAGGCACAGCCATTCATTATCGACCGAGGTGGAGAAGTCTGCCCGCTTTCCGCCGACCATGCCGATGGGGAGCTTGAAGATGTGCGTAGTTGGCGTGGCGCCGCGCGGCTTGAGCCATTTGCCATCCCACCAGAGGAATGCGTCCTTCTCTTGCGCGCCGGCCAGTGAAATCCGGAAGTCGTCGTCGAGGTCTTCCGCTGCATCATGGCGCTCCAGGTTCACCACTTCGAGCAGGTGCCGCTCGATGGCTTCCTCGTCGACGGCGACGCCATCGACTTGCCCAAGTCCGTGGGGTTTTCCGCCTTCAGGGAGCAACTGCAAAGCCCCGGCACAATCCCGGCCGACTGCGGCTAACAGGTCGAAAGGCTCGAGCGAGCCGGTCTTGAACCGGGTCGCGATACGTTTGCGAATGATGTCGCTATCCGGTAGCAGGCCCTCGAAGTAGTTGGAGACATTCGCGCCCTTTAGCGGCTCATTGCGCATATTGAACGGTAACGACAGGGAGATCGGGCGGCCAACCTTGGAGCCGCGCCAGCCGGCGTCGTACGCCAGTTCGGAGCTCCCGTTGGCGTTGACCGTCCACCGGCCGACGTAATCGCCGTTGGCCCACAGGTGTAGTGTTTGGCTGTGCGAGCGGCGACCCATCGCTACCACTCCGCCGAGCTGCTGGCAGTGTCGCGCTCTCCCAGGTGCAGCTCCAGCTCGAGCGCCGAGCACCAACTGAGCAGCTGCTTGATGCTGATTTCGTCGGCATGGCTCTCAAGGTAAGAGATGCGATTCTGGCTCAAACCGATGCGAATCGCCACCGCAGCTTGGGTGAGTTTGCGCCCTTTGCGTGCCGATACGAGTAGCTGGCCGAGCTGTGCGGCGGTGAGCAGAAGGTGGGCAGATGACATGTCGAATATCCGTTAATCAGATAAATTCACTTTAGCTGATTTTCAGATAAAGTCAATATAGCTGAGTAACGGATAAAATGACTGCGGCTCTGCGCATTTGATGATGGCCAAGTTGTTAGCGCATGCGGCGTAAACACATCAGGATAGCGCTCAGTGAGGCAAGCAAGTTTGGTCCATACCAGAATTTGTGGTGGTGGGGAGCTTGTCGGTGCTGGGAGTTAAGGAAGTTCTCGGCAGCCAGCGTAACGCGGGCTGGTATTTTTCTGATGCCGGGCGCTGGAAGCTAGCACGGTTAGTCGCGTGCCGATCGTTATGAAAAGTACGGTAAAGAAAAAAGGGTCACAAGCCAAAGCCTGTAACCCTTTATTTTTACTGCTAATTCCTGGTGCCGACTGCCGGTTTCGAACTGGCCACCTGATGATTACAAATCGCTGGGATTTTAGTTTTCCATGTTTTCCCTTTGTGGTCGAAAACCTCTTCTCTCATAGAGGAAATGGTCGATTTTTATTGTTCTGTCACTCTCTAAACTTGCCGATACTTTCCCTTGGTTTGGTAGAATCTGCCTACACAGTGCCTACATGGCGCATACACGAAGGAGAGCAGACAGGTGGCGAAAGTTAATTTCACGGCCGAACGGGTAGCCACGTTTCAATGCGAGGCCGGCAAGCAGCAGAGCATCATGTGGGATGCGAAAACGCCTGGCTTGGGACTGCGCGTGACCGCCGCCGGCGCGCGCTCTTACATCTTCGAAACCCGTCTCGAGGGCAAAACCATCCGCATCACCATCGGAGACGTCCGGACGTGGACGGTAGGGAAGGCACAAGCAGAGGCTACGCGCTACAAGGCGCAGACGGACCAAGGCATCGACCCGCGCCAGGTGCGCGCCGAGCAGCATGCCGCGCAGGTGGCGGTAAAGGTCGAGACGGCGGCTGCCGCGTTGCGGGAATCCGTTACCCTTGGCGCCGTGTGGCCTGTCTACGTCGCGGAGCGCACGCCGCACTGGGGTGAGCATCAGATTTCGGCGCATCGAAAAATCATTCAAGCCGGCGGAGAAGGGCGCAAGCGCAGCCCCAAGCCAATGAAGCCGGGACCGCTCTCCATCCTCGCCGCCGAGCGCCTTGTCGATTTGACCGATGCGCGCATTGAGGCGTGGGCGAAGGTCGAAGCGCAGACGCGGCCGTCCAGTGCGCGCCTGGCCATGCGTCTGCTGAAAGCCTTTTTGAACTGGTGTTCGGCCCACCCGGACTATTCGGCCATCGTCACCAGAAACGCGGCCAAAAGCGCCAAGGCACGCGAAATACTGGGTAAGCCGAAGGTGAAGCATGACCTACTGCAGCGTGAGCAGCTGGCGGCGTGGTTCCGTGAAGTCCGTAAGATAGGCAATCCTGTTATCTCTGCCTACCTGCAAACGCTGCTGATGATTGGGGCACGCCGCGAGGAGGTGGCCGGTCTGCGCTGGGCCGACGTCGATTTTCAGTGGGGCAGCATGAAGCTGGGCGACAAGGTGGAGGACTTCCGTATGGTGCCGCTGACGCCCTACGTCGGGCACCTGCTCGCCGCGCTCCCGCGCCGGAATGAGTGGGTATTCAGCAGCCCGAGCGCCGAGTCGGGAAAGCTGGCTGAGCCACGCATTGCCCATAACGAGGCGGTGGCCGCCGCCGGCCTGCCGCACCTGACCTTGCACGGCCTGCGCCGCAGCTTCGCAACCTTGAGCGAGTGGACCGAGACGCCGGCCGGCATCGCGGCGCAGATTCAAGGCCATGCGCCCCAGGGAGTGCGCGAACAGAACTACATCCGCCGTCCGCTGGACCTGCTGCGTAAGTGGCACGTTAAAATAGAAGAGTGGATGCTGGAGCAATCGGGCATCGAGTTCCAACCAGCGCCAGCAGCATTGCGCCTGGTCCCGGCAGCCTGACCGCGTCAGGCACGATTTCCGCTGCAGCCTACCTTTAGCGGGGGAACATCGGCACCTTCACCGACCGGCTGCAGCACCTTACATTTGAAGGCGCTTGAAGGAGCGACGATGCTGCGATATTCGAAAATTGGGGAGGCGCTTGCATTCTTGAGTGACGAGACCGGACGTATTTGGACTGAATCCGAGCTCTTCGAGCTGGCGACTTATTTAGAACTCGACTTGACCGCTGTTGCCCCCGCATCAGCCCGTACCGTGATTCTCACACTCAAGCCCGGTGAGGGCTTGGTGGAAGAGTGGCGTTCTTCACCAGGCCACGCGCTTTTTGCAGTGCTGTTCCCGTTTCAAGTTATGCAAATCTGGATGCGCGGTGAAACGACTACTATGCATCCACTGGACCACAAAGCTTTGCACTTCAAGCCTAAGATGTTTGTTGAGCCCGTCCATGTGACGCTGGAAGACGTGCGTATCAGCAGCGCGATACTCCAGCGGATGCTGTCTGCATGGAAGGACGGTTTGAGCGGCGAGGATGAAGATGGTCCGTACTGGATAAGGCAGGAATCAATAAAACCGACAATTTTAGGCGCCCCTTCAGAGCAATTTCTAGAAGTTATGCCCGAAAAACTCACCGAGCACTCCCACCAGGCTGAAAACCTGGCCGATGTCTGTGCCATTGAAATCGAATGGGATGAGTTAAACCTGCGCCGGCTTATGGCCGAGTCTCAAGAGTCTGGTTCTACACAAAAAAAACTGGCTGAAAAGTATGGTGTGTCACGCCAGCGAATCGGCTTTTTGTTGGCAAAGGCAAAAGGGGCTTATGGGGTGAGAAAGGCCGGCCATTTTGACGCCTTGAAGTAGGCAACTCAAAAACGCCGTTGCGTTGCCTCGTTGCCTAAACGCGCTGGAGACCCGCATATAGTCTCAGTTCAGCCGTTGCGGCAACTCGTTGCGCGGGTTGCCATGCGTAGATTGCTGAGTCATCTAATCCACAAGAAAGGGAAGATGATGCAGACCATCCAATCGCAGCATGCCAATAAGACTATACTTATTCCTCCTGGCCTGGCCGCAGTCGCCCAAGGGCGCGACCACATCACCACGCCGGAGTTCGCCCGTGCAATGTGCTGCGCAGTTCAAACTGCGCTGAAAAATCATTGTCTGAAAGGTGAGTGCTACGGCGTCCGGCCTATCAAGCGCGGGAAGCTGTTGCTGTGGCCGGTTGCGGAGGTGGCCCAGTCGTTGAGCGGAGCCATCTAATGGACCGCCCACCACGGAAGGCCCCAAAGAAAAAGTCCGGCCGCCGCCAAGCAGAACCGGACCTCTTTGAAACAGCACAACCTGTTGAGCATTCTACCTCAATTGCCCATTTTTCGGGCACTGAGAATCCGCGCCACCTCCGGGTAATTCAATCGCTGATGACCCGCCCGCGTAAGCGCGAAGAAGTGGACCATGTCGCCGGCGCATCCAACGGGCCTGAGTTGATTGCCGAGTTGCGTCGACGTGGCCTCCGCGTCGCCTGCCGCCGCACTCCTGGCATCGACCGCGACGGAAAGCCCGTGAAGTTCGGCGTCTACTCGCTCGACGATGCTGACCGGCGCGCCGTCAACGCTTGGCTGCGCTTGCGCAACCTGCGAGGCAAGACGTGAGCCGCGTTGGCATTGCGCTGCGCCGCGCGCTGGTGCTGCTGCCGCTCCTGCCGCCGCCAGCCGCCCTGGCGCTGGCCGTGCTGCTGGGCGCGGCTGCGCGGGGATGCGCATGACAGAGGGAGCGCACTTCTTGGCAGTCAAGCCGCTGAGCGTGAAGACCACGCGCGCGAGCTGCGCCGATGCCGTCATCTTGAATGTGATGCGCCACAATGCGCGCGAACTGCAGGCGGAAATCGGTGTTGGTGCCGACAGCGGGATAGACGCAAGCCGCATCCACCTGAACGTGACCTTGCATGGCCCAGCGACCGCTGACGGCGTGGCCAGCGCCGCGCGCGATGCGATGCGCGAGCACGGCATTTTGGCGCCACGTAAAAATGCAACGCTGGGCATCGAGATTGTCGCCAGTCTGCCGGCCGGCCTGCTCATCGACCACCTAGCGTACTTCCGCGACACGGCGGCTTGGGCCCAGCAGCACTACCGCGTACCGCTGCTGAGCGCCATCGTGCACAACGACGAAAGCAGCCCACATCTGCACCTGGTCCTGCTCCCGGTTCGCGACGGCAAGCTGGTGGGCTCCGAGCTGCTGGGCAACCGCGCGACCATGAAGGCGATGCAGAAGGATTTCCACGAACAGGTGGCCAAGCAATACGGTCTGCGCATGCCAGCGGCGAAGAGGCGCCACACCGCCGCCCAGCGCGCCGCTGGCATTGCGCTGCTGCGCGACACCCTGCAGGCGAATAGCGGACTGACCGACCACGCCATCAGTGCCTTGTTGGTACCGCACGCCAAGAACCCGGAGCCGCTGCTGGTGGCGCTGGGCCTGGCCATGCCGGCGCCGGTGGTCAAGGGTTCGTTCGTTGCCACGATGACCCGCAAGGTACGGCCGGAAAGCGCCGACAGGATGTACAAAAAATCTCCTATAGGACATTTGCGCGCGCAAACGGCAGATGATGTTTTGCCTGAAAAAGCAAACTCCTATGCTCTGTTAGGAGATTGCATTTCCCCGCCCAATTCCTTATCCCTTGCCAGCCCATCGAACATCACCGATTCCACCACCGGCCAGCAAGCCAGCGCGCGCTCGGCGGCTCAGCAAGCGACCGGCGGCCAACAGCGGGAGTGCAGCACCACCGGCCCAGCAGTTCCGGCACCAGGCCAGCACGGCAGCCACTGTACCGCCGGAGATGCCCTCAGTTCTGAGGACAACCCAGCAGCGGATGCCCTGGGTACGGTCGGCGCGCCTCTGCTCGACGCCGGCCAGCGCCAGGCATCGACCGGTGTGCAAAACATTTTGCATACCCCGCTCGTGGTCGGCACGAACCCTGTCGCCGACCAGGAGCAGCCAGCCGAACGTCTCGGCAAAAGTAACGAGACGTTCCCCTTGACGACTGCGAGCACGGTCACCAGCACGGGCGCGCCACCACGCAAGCGCGCGACGAAACCACCGGTTGCAGCAACGGGCAGGCCGGCAGCGAAGCGCGCCGCCGGTACCGCCCTGAGCGTGGACCATGGCGAACAGCACGACCAGGTGCCCGGGCAGCAGCAGGCCGGCCAGCACCTGGGCGCGCCAGTCCGTGCGAGCGCGCGGACCCCGGAGAATTCTCTCCGATGTGACGTCGGTCCGGTAGCCACCGCTACGGCGCCAGCGGGCAACGCCAGCAGTGTGCAAGACAGAACTGGCCGCTTGCGGGCCGGCCGAAGCGCGCCAGTGGGCAGCAGCGCCGGGAAGGGGCAGCGTACCGCGCCGCACCAGCCGGCCGGCGCTAACGGTCCCGAGAATTTGGGAACGCGCCCGCCATCACCGGTCACCAGCAGCGCCGACCAGGTGGGCCAGGCCGTCACGACAAGGAAGCGCAATGCCAAGACCGCCGGCGCCAAGGTGGCCGCCACCACGGCTGCCAAGCCTGCAGGACCAAGGCGCAGTGCAGGTGGGGTGCAATCCCTGCACCCCATAGCGTCCGACGCGAGCAGCACGCCCGCCAAGCGCAGGCCTGCCAGCTCGAGCAGCGCGACGCCAGCGGATGAGGTGGCCACCTGCGCCCCCTTGAAGGTGAGCAGCTCGATGGACGATACCAAGGCCGCAGCACCCGGGCCGAGTAGCACTAGCACGGCCGCTGCCCGTACCGCTGCACCAGCGCGCCAGGAGCGTGTTACCGCGGTAAAACCGGGGAAATCCCGGAATAAGAGCCATGTCCCTGGCGATGAGGAGTTGTCCACCACCAGCAGTCACGACCTGGGCGAATCCCCGAACGCTCAGTATGTGGACCAGCCCGACGAAATTCGTCGGCTTGGTTCTGGTGCGGGGCTGCTGTGCCCATCGTCCGAAAACCGGACGAAGCCCGCCCACATGCCCGCGCAAGCTCCCCCCATCGGGGGACCATGGGACGGCGCCGGCATGCTTGCCCTTGAAGCCGACCCTCAGCAGGATGACGAAGCGGGCGACTACCAGCGCCACCGCGATGACGACCAGGCGGCCGAACACTGGGACGAGCAGCGCGGCGAGTTCGTTATGGCGCCGGCCACGCCAACCAAGCGCCACGCCATGTCGCGATGGCCAGACGCTGACCGCCTGTGCGATGGGTGGCAAGAGGCGCGGCCCTCGGTGGTTGAGGCGGCGCTGGCATCGGTGAGAGCTGTGTGCAGCTGGCCGGGTGGGTAGGGTGGGGAGAGAGTTCGCCGCAACTATCCGTAAGGACCGGCTGTACCCTCTTTGCACACATCCGCGAATTGGAAATCTTTTTGTGGAATTTAGGAAAGCCTGTCCTGTCCAACGGAAAGTTGCATAAAAGCATAGTTATTTGTTGCAACGAATGCCATGCCGTGCAATTATCGTCCATCCCCTTTTTCGTGGGCCGCTACCTTTCAGGAGAGAAGAATGGACGCTTTTATACGTGAGGCCATCGCAGCTAAACAGGTCATTTCATTTGATTACAAAGGGCATCAGCGCATTGTTGAGCCACATATCTATGGTCGCAAGGATGGAGTCTTGCAAATTCTCGGTTACCAGATAGGTGGAAGAAGTAGCCAGGGCAAATTGCCTGACTGGCGGCGATTCGATTTACCGCTCATGCGAGGCTTGCAGCTTCACGGCAGCGGATTCCCGGGAGCGCGCGAGGTTCACGCAAGGCACAGCGCATGGGATGTGAGGTTTGTAATCGTCGCACGCTGAGCGGTGCACTAAGACGAATGGCGGGAGGGCGGGTCAAAAGTCCAGAGCCTCGCCGGCTAAGACCGTCCGGTTCCCCGAATTTTTATGCCCGCGAAAAATGAGATTAAAACGGCCGCTGTGAAGCTGAGAGGTATTGCATGCGGGTGTGGTGCAGCTTGCCATCGTTCGCCGCGCCACGGCTCTGTGGTTGAGCCCCAACTGCATGCTGCCCGGGTGGGCGAGGTGGGAGGGGGAGGGGGGGCGGTCAAAGTGTGGAAGGCATCGCCCTGGACACCGCGTGTACCTCACGCGCAGATTTTATTTCCCCTGGAACGTTTTGTTAAAGGCTTTAACAGGTACAACACGCCATAACCGAGCCCCGGTCTCATAGGGAAACTGGCCGACTTCGGCCAGGACCATGCCGAGTGCAGTGTTAAAGCTGTGCCAGCGGGATACGGGTGAGCAGGACTGTGGGCGCGCCGGAATTCCCCCGGCGTTCCGGCGGAATTCCGCCGGAAAATGCCGGATTTCCGCCGGAAACGCACACCGCCATGGCCGGGGCAGGGTGGGCCCGACCATGGCGACGGGCGCTTGACCAAATGGCCGACTGCCGACGAAATTCGTCGCCAGTGCCAGCGCTGCTAATTGCCGTCGCGCTGGTCCGCGTGGTCGGCAGGGTAGCGGGAAATTCTTCCGGGTACTCACCACTGCCGGCGTCGCCTCGCATTCATACGTGCTTCGTACGAAATTCGTCCGATGCTGCCCAAGACGTGGGCGAGGCCATGGTGACCGTGACCAGCGATTTCATTTGGGCTGATGACGGCTGACTACTCGAATCACATAATCGCATAGCGCGGCGTATCGACGCGTTTCCTGCGTGCTCATAGTTCCCGCCAAAAAAGCTCTCTGAATGGACTTGTCTGCCGAGTTCAACGGGCCGAACGCCCCGTTGTATCGGTCCACCAAACGTTGCCGCACTTCCTGTTTTATGAGGTCGTGGCGTGAAATTTTTCGTCGTTCATCCATGCAAACATTTTATAAAAAATTTAATATTTTCGGTACTGTGCGCACAAACAGTTACGAGCGCACATAAAGAGGCTCTACCAAGGGCGTGCTCTCAGCGTTATAAACAACGATTCAATGACTGTTTCAGGCTCAACTATCGCGACCAGAGTTAAAATAGCGAGCTCTAACTTCACCGATTTACTCATGCCCAGCGATGCCTCAGTTCCCAGGCTTTTGTCCTACTATCACAGCTCAATGTTCGATGACGATTTCCGGCGCCAGATGCTTGCTGGCGGAAAAGCCGCTGCAAAGTATCGTCAACATCTAGTCGATAATATGAACGAGAACTTTGCGGTTGAGGGATATATACCGACTGCGGAAGACCTCGCCCTTCAAAAACTTTTCCTTGAAGGCAGCGTGTCAGTAGAGCAGTTGCTCGAAATTGCTAGGGACTTTGGACCAGCAGGTGTAGTGCCGCATTCCAACCTGTAACTACGATAAATTTACTACTAAACAATCGAGCCTCATGTCGCGGTCCACTTCGTGGTGGCGATGAGCGTGTCGGTCAAAGCACCCGGTGAGATTTACCGTGGTTGAAGGAGTCCACAATTCCATCCCTCCCGCCGGCGGATTCGGTGACAGCCTCGGCCAGCAAGGTTCCTCATCACTTGCCTTGCGATAAGATGTCTGCGGGCGCCATCGGTATGGTGCTCGCCGGGATTTACACGCACTTTGTTACCTTCGAAGGAGGCTAGCTATGCGCACTGCGATTGGCTGGACAGTAGGAATTATCGTCACCCTTCTGGCGGGGCTTGGACTTACATTCCTGGGCGATGCCGTGGTGGTTTCCGGGTCAGTTGACTTGGGCGGTCCCACAGTCATCACCAATGGAAGCGGCCGCTATAGCTATGACGAAGAAGTCACATCGCTCATGACTTTTTATGGTTACACAAGCGGCACTTTTGCATTCCTCGTCGGTCTCTGGGCAGGGCAAGCTACATGTACCATGCGTTGGGGGGCTGGTTTCACCAGAAAAGGCGTTTACTCATTTTCCGCATGGCTCATCGCGCTTGGGATTCTGATGATAGTTTCTGTTCTGACAGACTTGGCTTTCCACCCTTTTTCTGGTGTGTTCGCCTCGTACGCGCGCATGGGTGTGGAACTTGGGGCCACAGTCGGCGTCGGCTGGGCCTGCCACCAATGGTTTAAAAACCGAATGAAAACCATGGAACCTGTTTCCTAGCCCACATAATGTCCCTTGCGCCTCAAGGAAGGCGGATGGCATACGATGGCAATACGGCCATCCGGCCGCAATTCTGAGGAGCAAATCATGGGCAAGAGCGGAAATAGCGGTAGTGCCGGCGAGAGCGGCGGCGCCGGTGGCGGCACGCGCCAGAGTACGGGCGGCGGCAATTCCAGCGGCGGCGGTGCTCGACCAGGTGCGGGCGGCGGCAAAGGCCCGGGCGATGCCGGCGGCTGGCCGAGCACGACGGGCAGTCCTTCCGGCGGCAGCCGCAGCAACGGCAAGCCTCGATAGCTGCCTCAAATACCGGGAAAAATGGTAATTAGATTCTCGCTGGCCAAGCCGGATTTGAAATCTGACTTCAATGCCTGGGCCTGGCGGTACATACGGGATAATCCCGTATGAAAAACGACCCGGAATCCGGGTGATTCACGCGGCCGGTGTCGTCTGGGGGCAGTTCCTCCGCTGGGTGGCGCCAAGGGCATCGCGCTTCCCGACCCCCCTTGGCGAGCACGGCGCCGGCTCGACTGCTAGCGGTGTCAGGTGCCGCCCACATCGCGCTCGGTTTGAGCTCCCCCGTTTCGGGGAGCGCAAGCTGCCGCCGGCACCTCGGCGCCTTGACCGCTGCGCTGGCTACGCCGAACTTGCCGATATTCCAAATGTGACCAAGCCGGGACGAAAAGGGGGTGTTGTTTCGCCACCCCCTTTCCCGCTCCCCCGTTCCGGGGACCGACATCGTGGGGAACCTGCAGCCGCGCGCGCCAGCCGCCTAAGGTCAAAACCTACAGCGTGTCGGTTTTGACCTTGCCCGGCCAGTGCTTTCCAATACCGGCGATGTGCCGGTTTTGCCTGGCATCGATGCGGCTGGCTCCCTGGCGTTACGTGGCGTTACATGGCGCTTCGTGGTGGCGAATGGGCGGCGCCGGCGTTGCAATGGCTTGCTCCGATTTCAAATCGGACCATGTGCCAGCCGTTTGCAACCCTCTCAAAGAAAGTCACAAGTCTGTGCCATGCCCATGGTAAGCCGCACATTCGAGGGGGTAACGAATCGTTATGCCCTGGGCCCTGGCTTCAGACCTAGGCCGACGCCGAGCGCAGTGTCGCTCCGTGTGCCCCCAGGATGCGACATCGGGTATCGACGCCGCCTCGACACCCGCCACCATCGCCCACCTGGTGGTGCAGGGCGATGCCACCCAGCTCGACGCCGCGCGGAGTTCTATCTCCGCAAATGCAGAGATACCGGATGTCGTCGCACTCATCTAGCAGAAAAACAAGATGCGACCCGAACCATCGAGCGCAACGACGTCACGGACCAGCCCGCACTACATCGGCCGACACCGAGTACGCTGCCCTGGCGCTGTGGCGACGAATTTCGTCGGGACAAATGGGCTGACCGCGCGGCCCGGACTTCTACATACCAGTTTCGACGGCATGTACGCGGCGTAGCGAGCACTCGGCTAAGTTTTCAGCTCAGCGAATCTTGAGCGCGCTGGCCGGCGACTGCGTACGGAATTCGTCCGCAGTCGCTGCTGCGGAAGCCCAGAGAGCGGACTATTGGTGATGGGTGTCCGTTGCAGGCGTTGCAGGTGCCGTTGCAGGAAACGGCTGCGCAAGTGGCGCCTGCTAAGTTCGGCACCGCCAAGCAACTCGCGCTGTCTTTGCGGCGAGGGTTGATTTTGTGCGTACGAATTTCGTCCGCACACGCTCGGCGCTGGTCACCAATGTCCACACCCTGCTGTGCACCAAACCCCACCTTTGGTTAGCGGCAGGGTGACGGCAGCGATGTTGTCCGGCCCGCGTCCGCGCCAGCGCCAGCGCCGCCCAGCCTCGCCGGCGTGCGGTAGGAGAGGTCGGCTCACTTTTGAGCCAACCGCCTGCATCCCTGCGCGCCCAACTGCTTTCACCGCCGAGCCAGGCCGCGCGCCGGCGTGTCCTGTTCGAGCTGGCCGCCGCCTTCTGCCACCACGCACCGACCAGCGCCAGCGCCAGCACCAGGTTCTTTCCGATTCTGGAAAATACTGCGCGCGGTCGGCGCCGCGCTGCGCTCGGCCAAATTTTCGGGTGAGTGGAGCCGATGACAGGCTGGGCCCAGGGCCGCATTTCAAATGCGCCCCTGCGCGCGGTGCTGGCGAAATCGGTGGCGTCCAATTTCTGGACGTCATCTCCGCTCATCCCCCGGCACGCCGAATCGGCAGGGTATCGGAAAATTTTCCGGCACCTACGCCGGCTCTGCGCGTGCTGCGTCGAAGGGCATGCATATTGCGCGGAACCTTGGCGGCCTTTCCATCCCCGCGCGCTGCGCTGAATCGCTACGACCGCGCCCAGGTGATGGCTTGGCACTGCCCAGGCCACATCTGCCACCGCCAAAGCGGGGCTTGGGCATCGCCCTGGTGCTCCGCCTCACTGCTGGGGATACATCCAAAATTGGATGCATCCCAGGCGCAGCGCTACCGAAGCGTTTCAGAAACGGCGACGTAACGTTACCGCCCAGTTACCGCACGCGCGTCCACCGTGAGACTTGCGTGAATCCAGCGTTATGCCGACCGCACGCCAATCGGCTAAATTTTCAGCCGGTTGCCGGCGGCGGGCTCCGCCAGGTGAGCATGCCCGGCCCACTCGCCGCCGACCTGTCGCGGCAGTCGGGCAGCGAACGGTGAGCGAATGCTTAGTGCGGGCTGCCGCAGCCGGCAATAGGTTTTGCCCCGTTCTGGGGATAACCCGGCGGCGTGCCGGCCGTCTTCTCACTTTTGAGGAAGGGGCGTCCAATATCTGGACGCCCTTGCCGATGCGGGAAAATCCCGCTTCGCAGGCCGAAGGCATCACCCTGGTCCCGAATCAGGACACCTGTCGAGAAACTGGACACGTCCAAATATTGGACAGGTGTCCAATGCGCTTACGAGCAATGCGGTGCTGGCCAGCGTCGCGACCATCAGCTTGGCGCTACCCTGTCCCGAATCAGGACATGTCCCGAAACAGGACATCTGTCCCGATTCGGGACTAGCTGGCGCGCTAGCGGGCAGCGCTTACCGCATGCGGTTGGCCAGGCCGGGGAGGGCGGTGTGCATTGGTGGCTCAGTTCTGAGTCGCGACCACCAGCGCCAGAACGCTGACGTGGCTAAAATTTAGCGGGCGTTGGAGCCGCATATCTGGCGCGGTGTTGGTCGTGGACGGCTCAAAAGTGAGCCGTCCTTGTCATGTGGCAGCAACATTGGCCGCCGCGTGTTGCAACCAGGTATCATAAGTATTTTGGGAGTGGTGACCACGTGGGGATTCCTGACCCGGAAATTGACCGGCAACATTGCGCAGCGCTGGTGCACGAATATCACCGCTGCAAAGATGCGTTTGATGTATTTGCCTCATTGGCGGAAAAGATTATTCTGCGCGGCGCCAGCCGGCATGATGCCTACCGAGCATATAACGCTTATTCGGACTTCATCCTTCACCTCTATGAGTTCCTGATAGCGGCCCAAGCTCGTGACCTTGGCGTCACTGATATAACAGTGCCAAGGGGGAAACAGAAACACGAGTTACTTGACCGCCTAATTCAGTCAATCACAACGAGAATTGTGCAAAGGAAAATTAACAGCATCGAACGCGGCATTGCCCCGGAATGGGAAAATCACATATCCGCGTATCAAAAAATGTTACCGGTCCCGCAGGATTTTGCCGAGAAATTTAGAAGGATTCGCAACAAAATTGGCGGACATGTTTCCTACGAGCGTATTAAAGAAATCGACCTAACGAGATACTATGAAGAAAACCACAAATACCTATATTTGCTATATCGGGAGTGTGGCGATTTTTGGTGTCACCAGGGAGAAGAGTTTCCCGATTTAGAAATTATTAACGATTTTTTCGGCGTAATCTCCCGTAGGATGCGGCCCGGAGAAACTGGATTTAATTAATTCGTATAAACTTGCTCCTCTGTCACGAGGAGCAATCAAGGTGTAAGGCCAGTATTCTGAACATTTCATTTATGACGTAACTTGGAGCTCTTCGATGAAAAAAGAAAATAACAGAATTAAGTTCGCATATTTTTTGGAAGATTGGAAGTTCGAGGGAGGCGATGAAGTACTGCTTAAGAAAGCAAAGAAGATTGTTCCTAGCGAGTACACCCCAGAAATGGCCGGCCATATATTTTGTCCTGAGTGTTGCACTAATCTTTCGAAGTCGCCACGGGACAAGCCGAAGTTCTCTAACGGGCGTTTTGCCTGTTTCATCCACTGGCCGTCGTATTCTCATGTTGAGTGTGGACTTCGAACGCCTAAGCCAGAAGGCATGCTATATCCAAGCGAGGAGCTTGCGAAAGAAGCAATCGAGCATGGCAAGTTGGCTATCATTCATGCTTTTCGCGATGAGCCAGAACACAAAGATGGGGGTGAGGCAAAGCCTTACGACCAGAGCGCCGTGGAGGAACTTAACGGACCAGTCGCGTCTTTCGGTATATCACGGCATCGCGGGGAGAAATTCGAGCTACCCAGTACCATATCTACAATAGCTGGAATTTGTAGGAAATTTGATGAAAATCTTAGTAAATATTATGTTTTTCCCGGAAGTGAAATTGCAAAGAGTTTGAGCAGCATTCTGGTTAACGTAAAAGATGTGACTGATGAAGACGAAGACCCGAAGTTGTATTATGGGGAAATTATTAGTTCCCATAATGCTGGCATAAATCCTAAGCCTACAAATTTACGAATGACCGGAATCAAGTGTAATGTGAGAGTAAAGGATTTTAACCTTAAAGCTAGAGCCGCTCAACAAGAAGAAAAAGGGATTGGTGATGATTCCAAAGGGCGCATCGTTCTATTCTGGGGGAGGATTACCGCAAGCGGCATCGGGCTGTGTGTGGAGAAATTAAAGTGGGGGGAATATGCTTTGCTTCCGGAAAAATATAATAAATTTCTAGTGGGCGAATAAATTCCTGGGGCTTTATTGCTTCCTATTCACGCAGTCCCGCCAATCCTTTGTTGCTCAGGCCTCTGTATCATCCGCGATTATTTTTGCCAGATGCTGCCGTTGGCGCCGCAGTTACGTTCAAGTCCGGCCATCGTTTCCTCAGCCGTGTACCGCTTGTCACGGTATGCATCGACTGCCACTTGGACGTATGCGCGGCAGTTGACCGGTAGCCTGGTGGACTCGCCGTACACTGCCTTGTCGTTATCATCGCTACCGCAACCAGCCAGCAGCACGACAAGCGCTAGTGCGCCGCGCATCTTCGAAATTCCGTTACCCATACCTACCTCCCTAATTTGCTGATGTGGATGCTGAATTTATTTTAATGCAACTTGCGCTTGTCGCTGGTAAACTACTGTCGGACGAAACGCCTTGACGGTTTACCGTAGCTGACCTATCCTAAAAAAGCACCGAACAAAGACGGTGCCGGGTTTGACAGCTCGAACTGATGAAGGCGGACATCCGCCACCTGGCGGCTTTTTTTCGTCCGTACCATTGCGTCTCCTATGGAGTGGCGGTGGTGGGGAGGCTTCGGCCTGCCGGTTTCCTTTGTCACCGGTCTGTCAACCCTGCTACTCGCCGCTCCTCCCGTTTGACAGCGGGTTGTGCGGTTCAACAACCGACAATGGAGGCAACACCATGCCAAGCACCACCACGCTAGAACAAAACACCCGCGACACCATCAACCATCTGCGCTGGCAGGCCAAGGCCGTCGCGAACCTGCTTTCTGCCGTCCACCTGCTGTCGGTCACCGACCAGCGCACCACGCTCGAAACCACCACCCGCCTCGCTGACGAACTCGCCGGCGAACTGGCCGCCCTGGTGCGAGGTGCCAAATGAGCGCCGCCGCCAACCTTCTGACCGTTCCAGTCCGCGCCCACCGCGCAGGCCAGCCGCTACACGCCGCCGGCCTGCGCATGCTCAGCGCTTCGCACTCGGGAGAGCATTTAGACGAGCCACTCACCGATGCCGAACTCATGCGCCACAACGTGGAGGCGCTGTGCTCTCACATGCTCTGGCTGCGCGCCTGGTGGGAGGGGCACGAGCGTGCCATCCGCGCCGCCGACCGCCGCGCCGCTTCCTGCGTCCATGACCACTTCATCGACGGCGCCGGCTTCGCCCGCAACGTTGTCCGCCAGGCCGGTTTCGTGATGGACGAGGAGCGCATGCACAATTACAGCTGGGGCCGCAGCACCCAGACCATGCACATGGTGGTGGGAGGTGCCCAATGAACGCCACCACCACACAAGCGGCCGCCATCGGCGCACCGTTGTTGCTGGCCGAGCTGCGCCACGCCGACCACATCATCAAGGTGATGCTCAACGCCCTGACCACCCAGCAGCAGGCGCGTGTCGGCGCTAAGCTCGAGGCGGCCGGTGTCGCCGGCGAAGGCATGACGCGCCACCACGAGCGCGCCGCCGCCATCGCGGCAGGCGCAGCAGCGCTGTCCAGCGCCAGCACCACCGGCCGCATGGCTGCCATTGCGCAGCAGGCGGGGCTTATTGTCATCTCGGCCCAGGCGGTCGATGGGCTGCTGCAGGGGATGCCGAGCACCGTGGGCGGTGCCGTGCCGCCGGCACTGGTGCGCAGCGTAGCGCTGATGCGCGGGGCTGCGCAGTCCGTCATCGCCTTGGCCAGCCAAGGAGGTGCTGCATGAAGCCCATCACCATTCGCCCCAAACAGATGTTCGCCAAGGGCAAGGAAGCGGCCGCCGACTGGCTGGCCGATGCCGGCAAGGGCCGTGAGCGCCCTTATCCGCTGAACGTGTGCCGCGCGGTCCGCCAGTTCGACATGGTGGCGCAGTACGAGATGAAGACTAACTTCCCCGAGCTGCTGACGGCGTGGGAGGAAGGATTTGATTCGACGGTCGCGGCAGGCTTGCGCGCGGGCGGTGGATTCGCGCAGGTGAATGCTGTCGCGGCCAATTACCACAAGCACGCCATCGAGGCGCATGCGGCCGAGCTGCACGCCGAGAGCCTACGTGCCGACATCCTGTTGCAGGCCACGGGGGAGAGACTGGACCAGCTACCGGATGTGGACGCGGCGGCGGCCATCGATTGCTTCGTGACCTGCGCGGCTCGCAGCGTGGCCCTGATGCGTACGGCGGCCGATAGCATTGCCGCCCTGGTAGAGGGAGGCGTAGCATGAAACCGCCATCGAAAGAGGAGTGCGCCGCGCTGCGCGCTCTGCCGCCGACACTCAGCGCCGACGAAATCAGGCTACTCACCGTCTATCGCGCGACCGCCGTTGTTTGGCGCGGCGAGACGGTCGATTTCGCAAACATGGTGTCCAAAATGCACCCGCTGGTGGTGGAGGTACGGCCGCCGGCGCCGGCTGCCATCCGGCTGGCAACCGATGACGGAAAGCAGGTGCCATGATGACGACGCTCGCCGAGCTGGCGCGCATCCGCGCTGAGTATGGGCTTGCCCCCGTGGGTGGCGTGCTGTGGCTGGGCGTGGGCATGCTGCCGCCCAAGCGCAACGCCATCGAAATCGACCCGGCGAACCTGCCCACAGCGCTTGAGTGCCGCGCCGTGGCCGGGCTCGATGTAGTGCTGATATTCCCGGGGAACTTGACCAGGTACGGCGCGCTGCGCACCTTGTCCGACCGGCTGTATCAGGCCCGGCCGCGCCGGCTGCTGCTGGTAGATGGCGACCACAACCGCACAGCCTTCCTCAAGCTGGCGGAATCATGATGGCCGACAAACACACAGATGGTCAGATGGCCGGCTTCACCCTGGGCAAGGAAGACGACACCGCGCGCGCCGCGCGCCTTGAGCTCGAACGTAAGGGCGAGACGCCGCGCCCCTTCGACCGGGGCATGCAGCGCGGTGAGCGGGTGGTAAAAATCCGGTGCGGCGCCGACATCAAGCCGCTGCCCATCACCTGGTTGTGGCCCGGCTGGGTGCCGGCGGGGAAGCTGACCATCCTGGCCGGCGCCGCCGGTACCGGCAAGACCACGCTCGCCCTCGCGCTGGCTGCCGTGGTGACCGCCGGTGGGCGCTGGCCGGACGGCAGCGAGTGCGCCGGCGGCGGCAACGTGCTGATATGGTCGAGCGAGGACGTGGCCGACGATACCCTGGTGCCGCGCCTGATTGCCTCCGGCGCCGACCTCGCACGCTGCCACTTCATTGAGGGCATCGCCCAGGACGGAGAGAGTGTGCCCTTCGACCCCTCGCAGGACATCCCCGACCTGTGCCGTGCAGCCGAGGCCATCGGGGGCGTGAGCTTGCTTCTGATAGACCCCATCGTGTCGGCGGTCGCCGGCGACATGCACCGTGCCAACGACGTGCGCCGCAGTCTGCAGGCGGTGGTGGACTTCGCCGACGCCCACGGCTGCGCGGTCATCGGTATCACGCACTTCGCCAAGGGCGGCGCCGGCAAGTCGCCGCAGGACCGCGTGATTGGCTCCCAGGCCTTCGGGGCGCTCGCGCGCATGGTGCTGGTGACGGCGAAGGAAGAGGGCAGCAACCGGCGCGTGATGGCCAGGGCCAAGTCAAACATCGCCCCTGACGATGGTGGCGTGGCCTATTCGCTCGAGCTGGCGACCATCACCGGCGGCATCGAGGCAACGCATGCGGTATGGGCCGGCGCCATCGAGGGCACGGCGCGGGAAATTCTTGGGGACGTGGAGCACGACGACAACGGCGAGGATGGCGATGCCCGGCAAGACCTGGAGCGTATGCTGGTGGACACGCTGCGCGAGGCCGGCGGCAAGATGGCCACGCGGGCATTGCAGGCCGAGGTGCGCGATGCGGGGCATTCATGGGACGCGGCCAAGCGGCTCAAAAAATCACTCGGCATCGAGGCCAAGAAGCTCAGCATGGGCGGCGCTTGGATTTGGTGCATATCGGAATCCGAGGTTTGAAGGGAGCACGAAGGGTGCGAAGGGAGCACTGTTTTTTCTGCGCTCCCTTCGCTCCCTTCGTGCTCTCTTCGACGGCTTAGCAGGTCTGATAGCTGGAATTGCAGGCAGGCTTGGTACCGTAGCCGGAGGTTTTTGGCGCCGGAGCTGGGGCAGACGGTTGCGCCCAAGTGGATGGTGTAGGCGTCGAGGTGGGCTCGACTGTTCCCGCTTTGCCGGTGTAGGGATTGACGTTGCCCTTCGTACTGTAATTGTTATTAATCGTACTGTCAGGCGCGGTTCGCTGGTGAGGCTGGACATACGTCCCATCTTTTTTCGTGTAGCCATGCACCGAAACTTGCGCAACCGCGCCGTAGCTTACGAACAGCGCCAACACCATCAATATTTTTTTCATGCCACTTCTCCCTGTCGGCAATTCAACGTGCCGAGCCGTTGCTGTTTCCAGCAAGCCGATATCGAAGACAAAATGTCTTTCGTTGCGAACTTGATAATCAGCTTAACGGGAATGCAGCGGAAGAACAATAGCCTATGGGAAACCATGGCGGTTTAGCCAACTTGGGTCTGTGGCAAGGAGTCAGGGATGGTGCCCCAAATTCCCTGAAGACATTCATCAAACTGTTTGGTGGCCTTGGACACGAAAGCTGCCGTCTAAATAGGCTGTGGGAATGGTTCTCAGGAGCCAACGCAATAGCGGGTAGATAGATACAAGCAAACAGAGGCCAGAAAAGACAAAGGGCACTCCGAAGAGTGCCCTGTTCACAGGGGCAGCAGGCTTGTCGTCGCCGGGCGCTGTACCTGGCTTCTGTTTCCAGAAGGCTCCAAGTCCCATATGGGTACGGGAAGAATTATGCCACATAAATTTTAATCCTGCTTCACTCGACATCACGACAAATCACTACATATCACGACATAGCAAGCTATTTAGCTGGCGTCGCCGCTGACAGCTATGGTGCTCCCAGTTGCGGCGGCGACTGCGACCACCGCTGCTGTTGCTATCGCGGCACCTGTGGCCTTCGCTCCAAGAATGACGTTTTGCAACTGGAGGGCGTGTACTACGCACCGGCGAATAGCAGCCAAGTCTGGCTCTGAAATTTGAGGGATTACCCTCACGTTCCCGGCCTTCAATCTGTCCATGCGAGCCAAGGAGACTGTCGCAATCATGTCACATTTCGCCCAGCATTTTGTTCCTTTGTATGCCGGGACCGGATTGAAAGGGAGAGGGTGATGATGACTCTCCAAAACGTCAGGGGCTGTAGTGCTCAGTGGGACAACGGTTACTAATTGATTGTTGCCACGATTCCTTGCGACCACCACAACGGGACGCTTCTTTACCATTTCAGGCTGCACGAAACCTTCAAAGCTGCACATCACAACGCTGCCGACCTTGGGTTGAAATTGAAGAGCCATCATTTCCCTTGCAATATATAAAGCGTATGAAGGGTAGATTATAGGCCACGCCCACTGAGTTATCCACAGATGCAGCGCATGACAGAAAACGAACGATTTCCAACAGGTATGAAAGGGAAGGCATATCTATGTCGAAAATATAGGGCTTGCAATTTCTAACAGGTGGCGATATTCTAACAGTGTTTTCTAACAGTCTTAACCGGAGATACCATGGCAACCTTCGCATACGGCCGCGTCAGCACCACCGAACAGAGCGCAGACAATCAGCGTATCGAAATCGAAGCCGCCGGCCACCAGGTGGATTTCTGGTTCGCGGACACCATCAGCGGCAAGACCAGCGCTACTCAGCGCCCGCAGTTCGCCGCGCTACTCGGTCAGATTCGGAATGGGGAGACGCTGGTGGTGGCGAAACTGGACCGCCTAGGCCGAGACGCTCAGGACGTCGGCGCCACCGTCAAGTTGCTGGCCAGCCGCAAAATCAGCGTCATCGTTCTGCAGCTGGGCAAACTGGACCTGACCTCGCCGGCCGGCAAGATGATGTTGACTATGCTCGCCGCCGTGGCCGAAATGGAGCGTGATTTGCTTGTGGAGCGTACGCAAGCTGGCCTAGCCCGTGCGAAGAGCGAGGGTAAGACACTTGGGCGCCCATCGAAAACCACTACCGAGCAGCGCGCAGATATCATTGCGAAGTATGCCGCTGGCGAGAGCGTCAGTGCCTTGGCGCGGGCGTATGCGGTATCCCGGGCAAACATCTTGGGTGTGGTAAAGCCCTGAGCCTTGGCAATACGATTAGGCTCTTTCGGACAGTTCGATAACGGCACCCGGAGCATCGTTTTGCAGTATGTCGCGACCGAACTTTAGCTGCTCTTTGCAATCCTCAAGGTCGCGAGAGTCAGTCTCGAAAATAGTCATTCTTAACTTTTTTGACGGCGCGAAGTCGCTGTCGGTCGTGATAGTCAGTGACAGCTCAAATTCCCCCTCAAACCACTTAAATTTGCGGTTGAAATACTCCATTGCGGGCGCAACAAGTTCCGGCGGGGCTTCCACATCAGGCGCGGTGGGAAGCATTCCGACACGCTGGGCAATAATATTATCCTGAATAGCCTTCTGAAATGTCCTGAAAGTACGCTGTTCCTGCTGAGCTGTAATTTGATAAAAATTGACTAAGTGTCCCCACTCCTGTTCCACCTGCAAACTGAACGGCGCAAGCAAAACCCCTTCAGAAGCGTTTGGCGAATGCAGATATGTAACACCTTTCAGGGTGAACATCGCATCTCCAGCACGTTTTATGTCTAGCGACATACCGCGCACCCTGATGCGTTTTCCACCCGTATTAGTAAGCATAACTTGCAGTTGCGCGTTAGGGTTACCCACCTTATGCGTCAGAAATATCCGCTGGTAGACATCAATTTCCAACCGTGATTTACGAAACCGCCGCAGGTAGGGAGCAATTGAAAGACCCAGCGCGGCAAACGCAGCAACGGATGACCACATTGACCAATCCAGGTACCACGCAGTTATAGACTCCGGTGCCATCTCGCTCGCCTTGCCAAAATTTGCCTACACAGTGCCTACATGAGGCTATATAGCAAAAAGCCCAGTCCGGAAAGACTGGGCTAAGTGCTTGATTTTACTGGTGCCGACTGCCGGTTTCGAACTGGCCACCTGATGATTACAAATCAACTGCTCTACCAAATGAGCTAAGTCGGCGAAACTTGTACGGGGAAGATTATACGCTATTTAATCCGGGTCAGGGTCGGGCGGCCACCCTTGCGTGGTGGTTCGTTGTCGTCGTCGGGCGATGCGCCGTCGTCCGGCTTGGCGGTCGACACCGGTGCTGGCGCGGGGGCGATCGACGGGACGGAGGCGAGTGCCGGTGCGTTTGGTTCTTCCACCACGGGCGACGATTGTCCGGCGGAAGCATCGCTGCCACCGAGTTGCGGCTCGAACGCCATGCCCTGGCCGTTTTCGTTGGCGTAGATCGCCATCACGTTGTTGACCGGCACGTAGATTTCGCGCGAGACGCCGCCAAAGCGGGCGTGGAAGCGGATGGCGTCGTTGTCCATTTTCAGGCCGGACGTGGCGCCGAAGCTGATGTTGAGGACGATTTCGCCTTTTTTCACGTATTCCATCGGGACCGTGGTCGAAGCGTCGACCTTGACGGCCAGGTAGGGCGTATAGCCGCTATCGGTGCACCATTCGTAGATGGCGCGCAGCATGTAAGGCTTGGTTGAGATTTCGGACATGGTCTTCCAGACTACGGTGAAACTTGGCGCGCCCCGCTGGCAGAACAACAGGGCGCGCCGATCGATCAACTATTGCAACCATTCATACCAGGGCGCGCAGCGCCCCCGGCATTAACGACGCATCACTTTTTCGGACGGGGTCAGCGCTTCGATGTAGGCCGGGCGCGAGAAGATACGCTCGGCGTATTTCATCAGCGGCGCGGCGGTCTTCGACAGTTCGATACCGTAGTGGTCCAGGCGCCACAGCAGCGGCGCAACGGCCACGTCCAGCATCGAGAATTCGTCGCCGAGCATGTACTTGTTCTTCAGGAACAGCGGCGCGAGCGTGGTCAGGCGGTCGCGGATTTCGGCGCGGGCCTTGTCGTGGCTCTTGTCGTTGCCCTTGGCGCGTTCGCTCTCGAGCACGTGCACGTGGACAAACAGCTCTTTCTCGAAGTTGAACAGCATCAGGCGGGCACGTGCGCGCATCAGCGGATCGGCCGGCATCAGCTGCGGGTGCGGGAAGCGCTCGTCGATGTATTCGTTGATGATGTTCGATTCGTACAGGATCAGTTCGCGCTCGACCAGGATCGGCACCTGGCCGTACGGGTTCATGGTCGAAATGTCTTCCGGCTTGTTGAACAGGTCAACGTCGCGTACTTCGAAGTCCATGCCTTTTTCAAACAGCACCAGGCGGCAACGTTGCGAGAATGGGCAGGTAGTGCCCGAGTAGAGAACCATCATTTGTTATAGTTCCTTAGAAACAAAGGGGGCGAGCCGTCGAACGGATCACCCCAGAACCGATTGCCCGCTCAGGCGGGCATCGCAAAAACAAGCGCCGAAAATCTGTTTCGGCGCTCTCGATTATTTCACTTCTTTCCAGTACGACGCGTTCAAACGCCAGGCCAGCAAGACAAACAGGGACAGGAACAAGACCACCACCACGCCCAGTTTCTTGCGGGTTTGCGCCGCAGGTTCCGCCATCCATTGCATGTAGCCAACCAGGTCGGCCACGGCGTTATCGAATTCTAACTTACTCATGGTGCCCGGCGCGACTTGTTCGAAACCGTCGAACTGGTGGACCACCTTGCCCTTGTCGTGCGGATCCGGCACATCCTTCGTCTTGATCTTCTGTACGCCTTGCAATTCCCATAATACATGCGGCATCGCGGCGTTTTCCAGTACCCGGTTATTCCAGCCGTTCGGGCGGGTATCGTCCTTGTAGAACGTGCGCAGGTACGTGTACAGATAATCCGATCCGCTGCCCGAACCCGACGCCTTGGCCCGTGCGATCACCGACAAATCCGGTGGTACCGCGCCAAACCAGGTCTTGGCATCCTTCGGATTCATGCTCGTGGTCATCATGGCGCCCACTTTATCCGCAGTAAACAACAGGTTATCGCGGATTTGTGCGTCGGTCAGTCCCAGGTCCTTGAGGCGGTTGTACCGCATCGAGGACGCATTGTGACAGTTCAGGCAGTAATTGACGAATAATTTTGCACCATGTTGCAGTGCGGCCATGTTATTCGAACGGTCAGGGGCCTTATCGTAAGGGAAACTGGCTTCATTTGCCAGTACCAGCGCCGGCACCAGGGCCAGCGCGGCCAGCAGTTTCTTCGCAAAATTCATGTCTAGTCCTTTATGTACGGAGATTCAGCGGCTCAGTGCGGATGGAAAACCACGCGGTCGGGCACTTTCTTGAACGTGCCCATCGTGCTCCACCACGGCATGAACAGGAAAAAGCTGAAGTACAACAGGGTGCACACTTGCGAAATGATGGTGAACAGGTCGGTCGGCGCCAGCGTGCCGAGAATGCCCAGGATGATGAACGAGATGAAGAATACCGCGTACACATACTTGTGCCAGCTTGGACGGTAGCGGATCGACTTCACCGGCGAATGGTCGAGCCATGGCATGAAGGCCAGGATCACCACCGAGCCGCCGAAGAACACCACGCCCCAGAACTTGGCGTCGAGCACCTGCGGCAGCATGCCGATAATGGCCAGCAGGGCCACCACGGCAATGATGATCTTGGTGATGCGCGACAGGCGCGACTTGAGCCAGATGAACACGGTGTAAGCGGCCACAAAGCACATCAGCACCCACATGAAGTCGGCCGTGGTGGCGCGCAGCACCGAGTAGAACGGCGTGAAGTACCAGGTCGGGGCGATGTGCAGCGGCGTTTTCAACGAGTCACCGGGCAGGAAGTTGTTGTACTCGAGGAAGTAGCCGCCCATTTCCGGCGCGAAGAACACCACGCAGCTGAAAATCAAGAGGAACACCGACACGCCGAACAGGTCGTGCACCGTGTAATACGGGTGCGACGGGATGGAATCGAGCGGGTGGCCGTCCGGGCCCAGGTTTTCCTTCACTTCGATGCCGTCCGGGTTGCTCGAACCCACTTCGTGCAGGGCGATCAGATGGGCTGCTACCAGGCCCAGCAATACCAGCGGAATGGCGATCACGTGGAAGGCGAAGAAGCGGTTCAGGGTGGCGTCGGACACCACGTAGTCGCCCCGGATCCACAGCGACAGGTCGGGACCGATCACGGGAATGGCGCCAAACAGGTTGACGATCACCTGCGCGCCCCAGTACGACATTTGGCCCCATGGCAGCAGGTAGCCGAAGAACGCCTCGGCCATCAGGCACAGGAAGATGGCAAAGCCGAACAGCCAGATCAGTTCGCGCGGCTTGCGATACGAACCGTACAGCAGCGCGCGCGTCATGTGCAGGTAGATGATGATGAAGAAGGCGGAGGCGCCGGTCGAGTGCATATAGCGCACCAGCCAGCCCCACGGCACTTCGCGCATGATGTACTCGACCGAGGCGAACGCCAGGGTGGCGTCCGGCTTGTAGTGCATGGTCAGGAAGATGCCGGTGACGATCTGCAGCACCAGCACCAGCATCGCCAGCGAGCCGAAGATGTACCAGAAATTGAAGTTTTTCGGGGCGTAGTACTTGCCCCATTGGTCGTTCCACAGCTTGGTCAGCGGAAAACGGTCATCCACCCAGCCGAGGGCTTTTTGTGCGGCCGGAGCATCGGCCGGAAGCTTGGTCTCTTTGAACGCCGCCATGGTTTATGCCTCGCCTTTCTCGTCTTTGCCGATCACCAGCTTGGTGTCGGAGAGGAACATATAGCGCGGCACTTGCAGGTTGTCCGGCGCCGGCTTGTTCTTGAAGACGCGGCCAGCCATGTCGAAGGTGGAGCCGTGGCAGGGACACAGGAAGCCGCCTTCCCAGTCGTCGGGCAGCGAAGGCTGCGGACCGGGCTGGAACTTGGACGACGGTGAACAGCCGAGGTGGGTACAGATGCCGACCGCGACCAGAATTTCGGGCTTGCGCGAGCGCCATTCGTTGCGGGCGTACTCGGGCGTGTATTCGTCGGGATTGCGTTTCGATTCGGCATCGGCCACTTTGCCATCGGTTTTCTTGAGCGAGGCCACCATTTCCGGCGTGCGCTTGAGCACCCAGACCGGCTTGCCGCGCCATTCGACGGTGACCATTTCGCCCGGATTGAGGGCGGCAATATCGACCTCGACCGGCGCACCCGCCGCCTTGGCCCGTTCGGATGGCTGGAAGGTGGAGACCAGCGCCCCCGCCGTCGCCAACCCCACCACGCCCCCCGCCGCGCCTGTCGCGACGATCAGGTTGCGGCGACCGGAATCGATCTGTTTTTCGTTACCCATTCTTACCCCAATCTTTTTCTTAAAGTGCCAACAAAAATCTGCCTGCCGTGCAGCGCCTATGCTCCGGAGAACCGACCAAGTCCCGAGCACTCGATGTGTGCTTCTTGCAACCTCAAAAATTATAAGGGAAGGGGAGTTCCACAAGGCGGGAAAAGCTTTCTCAAAAGTAACTTTTGAGTGCCTTCCGCCGATTTGCGCCAGTTTTCCGCGAACGGTGCGCTATTGAATCGTCCCCTGTTTTTTATTTTATTGATATAGGTCAAACTTAAACTAATTCCTTGTCGATGTGTGCAAACGGCAAGGGTGTTTGGAATCCAATTGAAAAAATAGTATGATCCTTGGGCAGTTTTGTAAACAAAAGACCACACGTCGAGGGGTAAGAATATGGCAATGATGAAAGAATTCAAAGAATTCGCGATGAAGGGCAACGTGGTCGATCTCGCGGTCGGTGTGATCATCGGTGGCGCCTTCGGCAAGATCGTCGATTCGTTGGTGAAAGACATCATCATGCCACCGATCGGTATCCTGTTCGGCGGCCTGGACTTCGCCAGCTACTACATTCCCCTCAACGGCCAGGCCAGCAGCCTGCCGCTCGAGGAAGCCAAGAAGCTGGGCGCCGTGTTCGCCTATGGTAACTTCATCACCATCTTGCTCAACTTTATCATCCTGGCCTTCATCATCTTTCAGATGGTACGCCTGATGAACCGTGCGCGCCAACGCCTGGAAAAGCCGGCCGCGCCCGCTGCACCGGCAGCCACGCCGGAAGATATCGTGCTGCTGCGCGAGATCCGCGATTCGCTGAAAAACAGCAACGCTTCACCGAAGAATTAACGAGGACGCCCGCTTCAAGCGGGTTGAATTATGCGACGACTCTGGTTGTTGTTTGCGCAAACGGTCACCGTCGCGCTGGCACTGTATTTTGTCCACACGGCGGTCGTCACCGACCGCGCCGCGCCCGTGCGCCTGCAGCAAATGGGCAGCGCCGAGCGGCCCGCGCCGATGCTCGAGGCCGGCCCATCGAAGCCGCCGGCGCTGGCCGGGGGCTCGTACCGCAATGCGGCTGCGCGCGCCATGCCGGCCGTGGTCAACATCGTCACCAGCAAGCGGCCCAAGCGCAGCAAGCATCCGTTGATGAAAGACCCGTTCTTCAAGCGCTTTTTCGGCGATGAGGGCGACGAGGAGGATTCGTCGCTTGGCTCCGGCGTGATCGTCTCGGCCGAAGGCTATATCCTGACCAACAACCACGTGGTGGAAGCGGCCGACGAGATCGAGGTGATGCTGGCCGACGGCCGCAAGGCTGCCGCCAAGGTGGTGGGCACCGATCCCGAGACCGACCTGGCCGTGATCAAGATCGAGCTGGAAAAATTACCGGTGATCGTGCTGGGCCAGGCCGAGCAGGCGCAGGTGGGCGACGTGGTGCTGGCCATCGGCAACCCGTTTGGCGTGGGCCAGACCGTGACCATGGGCATCATTTCCGCGCTGGGCCGCAACAACCTGCATATCAACCATTTCGAGAACTTCATCCAGACCGATGCCGCGATCAATTTCGGCAACTCGGGCGGGGCGCTGGTCGATACCCACGGCAACCTGCTGGGGATTAATTCGGCCATCTATTCGCAGTCGGGCGGCTCGGTCGGTATCGGTTTTGCCATTCCGATGAGCACGGCGAAAACCGTGATGGAAGCGATCATCAAGTCGGGCCACGTGGTGCGCGGCTGGATCGGCGTGGAAACCCAGGACATCACGCCGGAACTGGCGCGCAGTTTCAGCCTGCCGCGCCAGAACGGCGCCATGATCGCCGGCGTGGTGCGCAACGGCCCCGCCTACAAGGGCGGCGTGCGGCCCGGCGACATCCTGCTGTCGGTGGACGACAAGCCGGTCAGCGACACCACCGGCATGCTCAACCAGATCGCCCAACTGGTTCCGGGGGAAAAAGCTAAAATGAAGGTCCTGCGCAAGAGCCGCGAGACCACGCTCGACGTTACCGTCGGCAAGCGCCCGCCCCCCAAATAAGGTTCAGTCACACCCATGCATTTACGCGATCTGACGCAATTTTTGCGCGAACTGGCGGACAATAACAACCGTCCCTGGTTCGTGATGAACAAGCCGCGCTACGACATCCTGCGCGAAGAATTCCTGCAAGTGGTCACCGAGATGATTGCCGAACTGGGCAAGTTCGATCCGGCGGTCAAGTTCAGCAACCCGAAGAAGGCGATGTTCCGCATCAACCGCGACGTGCGCTTTGCGCACGATAAAAGTCCGTATAAAACGCGCTTTTCGGCCGCGGTGGCGCCCAACGACATGCGCCGCCCCAGCAAGGCCGGCGGCCCTACCTACTACATGCAGATCGACGGCTCGGGCCGCATGCTGTTCGGCGCCGGCGAGTACATGCCGCCGGCCGGGCGTTTGAGGGCGCTGCGTCAGCACATGGTCGATGACGCGGCCGGCTTCAAAAAAGTGTTGAAGAACAAAAAGCTCAAGCTGACCTTCGGCGATATCCGCGACGAAGGCAAGTTGATGCGTCCGCCCAAGGGTTTCGATCCGGCGCACGAGCACATCGAGTACATCAAGCTGAAAAGTTTCTTCATCTGGACCGAGATCGATTTGCCGCTCAACCAGCCGGAGTTGCTGGTGCCGATCATCGCGAGCGGATTGAAGGATGCGTTCCCGCTGGTGGAATGGATGCGGGGCGCGAAGGAAGAGATCGTCGAGGAGTGATAACGCCAGGCTTCAACGAAGCCTAGCGCAGCACTTTTTCGTCGCGCGGATCGCGCGCCAGCAGGCGCAGCACCATCGCCTGCGGCAAGTCGCCGTCGAACAGCACGCCGGCTACCGCGTTGGTGATCGGCATCTCGACGCCAATGCGTGCCGCCAGTTCGCGCACGGCCTTGGCGCACGGCACGCCTTCGGCCACGTGGCCCAGTTCCTGGACGATGGTGTCCAGGGCTTTGCCCTGCGCCAGCGCCAGGCCGACGCGGCGGTTGCGCGACAGGTCGCCGGTGCAGGTCAGAATCAGGTCGCCCATGCCGGTCAGGCCCATGAAGGTCTCGGCCTGGCCGCCCAGGGCGGTGCCCAGGCGCGTAATTTCGGCCAGGCCACGCGTGATCAGCGCGGCGCGGGCATTCAGGCCCAGGCCCAGGCCGTCGGCCACGCCGGTGGCAATCGCCAGCACATTTTTGACTGCACCACCCACTTCCACGCCGACCAGGTCTGCGCTCGAATAGACGCGCACGTTGCCGCCGTGGACGGCTGCCACCACGCTGTCGCGCAGCTGGCTCGAGGTGGACGCGATGGTCAGCGCGCACGGCAGGCCGCGCGCCACTTCCTGCGCGAACGATGGGCCGGACAGGGCGCCGCCAGCTACACAGTCGCCAAGCTCTTCCCGCACGATTTGGTGCGGCAGCAGGCCGGTGTCGTATTCGAACCCCTTGCACAGCCATACCACGTGGGCGATGTTGTGGGGTTTCAGTTGTTTCAATAACGGCCGCAAGCCGGCCACCGGGCAGGCCGCGATCAGCAGGCCGTCAGGGCCTGCCGCATGGGCCAGTGCCGCGTCGAAATCGGCAGCCACGTGCAAGCGCTCGGGAAACGGGTGGCCGGGCAGGTAATCGGTGTTTTCGCGCGCTTCGCCCATGGCGTGCAGGGCGGCGGCATTGCGGCCCCACAGCAGCACGTCGTGGCGCTGGGCCAGTGCCATGGCGACAGCCGTGCCCCACGCGCCAGCGCCCAGTACGGTAACCTTGCGGGTGCCGGCTACTGCGGTTTGTTGAGCGGGAATCATACGCCCCAGATGTCGGCGTTCTTGACGTAGCCGGTCACGCCGTCTTTATGGCGAACCTTGAGCCAGCCGCCGGCGGCGGTATCCAGCACTTCGAGCAGCACGCCCTTGTCGGCGATAAAGGCCGCAGTGGCGGCGTCGTCCGGGGTGCTGCGTACTTTGAGGTTGGCGGCGCGCACGATGACGTTGCGCTTGCCGGTGAGGCTGCGCGCTTCGGTCCAGGCCATGTCGCCGTTGATATCGCGGACCTTGATCCATTCGCCATAGGTGAGCACGACTTCGAGCGGGGCGCCGCGCGGCACCACGAACAGTTTGCCACCCTTGGTGGAAGGCGCGTCGTACAGCACCGCAGGCGCGGCGCCCACCGTTTTGAAGTCGTATGCCTGGCCGGCGGCAGCGGCCAGCGTCATGGCCAGGGCGGCGATCAAACGGGGAAATGTCATTGCAAACCTTGTCTGGTGAAACAGCCGCCGGCAGAGTCGCCGGCGGCGAATGCTACTTAGTGCGTGGTGGTGCCATCGGCAGCTGGTGCGGCAGCAGCGGCGTCAGCCACGGCTTGCAGGCGCTGCTGGTAGAACACTTCGAAGTTGATCTCGGCCAGGTGCACTGGCGGGAAGCCGGCACGGGTGATCACGTCGGCGATGTTGGCGCGCAGGTATGGATACACGATGTTCGGGCAACCGATGCCCAGCAGCGGGTCCAGCTGGTCGGCTGGAATGTTACGGGCTTCGAAGATACCGGCTTGCTTGCCTTCGACCAGGAAAGCGACCTTGTCGTTGACCTTGGCGGTCACGGTGATGGTCACGGTCGATTCGAAGATGCCTTCGGCCAGTGGCTCGGCGCCAACGTCCAGGGCGACTTCGATGCTTGGCGCTTCCTGTTCCAGGAAGATAGCTGGCGAGTTCGGTTGTTCCAGCGACATGTCTTTCAGGTAGACGCGTTGGATTTGGAATACTGGTTGCAGATTTTCTTCAGACATGGAGCGCTTTCGTTATGGTGAACAAGAACGGCCGTAGCCGTTCAATATAAGTTGTGCTTGGTATGGGCAATGCTACAGCTCAAATCAACGCGAAGGCAATTGTATCAAAACCATCATCGCAACCAAGACTTTCTGGCCCGGCGTTGTATTTGGTCTCGCAGTTGACTGAAAAGTTCAATCAGCCGTTGAGCAGGGGCGTCAGTTTGCCGGCCTGGTCCAGTGCATACAGGTCGTCGAAGCCGCCGACGTGGGTGTCGCCGATGTAAATCTGCGGCACGGTACGGCGGCCGGTTTTTTCCATCATCAGCATGCGTTGCTGCGGATCGAGGTCCACGCGGACTTTTTTCAGGTCGGTCACGCCCTTCGCTTCCAGCAGCCGTTCGGCGCGGATGCAATAGGGGCATACGGCGGTGGTGTACATCGTCACTTCGGCAGTCATCATGCTTCCTTCCAGTTATTTGGCTTGCGGTTTCGCCGGCGTTTTCGCCAGCGACGGCTTGGCCGGTGCAGGCTTTGCCAGCGGCAGGTTGGCTTTTTTCCAAGCAGCAATACCACCATCGAGGGTCACCACGTCGGTGAAACCGGCCTTGGTGAGCTTGCTGGCGGCGGTGGAGGCGCGCATGCCGCCAGTCTGGCACACAACCACCATGGTACGGCTCTTGAACTTGTCCAGTTCGCCGATGCGCTGGTCGAATTCGGCAAACGGGATGTTCTTCGCGTCCGGCAGGTGGCCGAGCGCGAAGTCTTTCGCCTCGCGTACATCTACAATGGTGGCCTTGCTGCGATTAATCAAGAGCGTCACGTCGGCCGGGTTGGCGCGCTTGCCGCGCTGGGTCAGCATCGGGAACAGCAGGGCGCCGCCGGAAACGAGCACCACGGCGATCAGGAAAATATTGTCAATGAAGAATTTCACAGGGTTCCAATGGTTTAAATGAATCCGCGCATTATAAAATAGAAGCAGCTATCGTTCTTACTCACCTTTCTTTGAAGATTATTCACATGTACAAAATCGTATTCATGCGCCATGGCGAATCCACCTGGAATCTGTCGAACCGCTTCACCGGCTGGACTGACGTCGATCTGACCGAAAAAGGCATCAACGAAGCCAAGGCCGCCGGCCAGGTGCTCAAGGAGTCGGGCTTCACCTTCGACCTGGCGTACACCTCGGTACTGAAGCGCGCCGTGCGCACGCTGTGGCTGGCGCTGGACGAAATGGACATGATGTACCTGCCGATCAAGAACGACTGGCGCCTGAACGAGCGCCACTACGGCGCCCTGCAAGGCCTGGACAAGGGCGAAACCGCCGCCAAGTACGGCGACGAGCAAGTGCTGGTATGGCGCCGCAGCTACGACACGCCGCCGCCGGCGCTGGAAGCGTCCGACGACCGTGTATCGTTCAACGACCCGCGCTACGCCGGCCTGTCGAAAGAACAGATTCCGCTGACCGAATGCCTGAAAGACACCGTGGCCCGTGTAGTGCCGGTGTGGGACGAGGAAATCGCCCCGGCCATCCGCGCCGGCAAGAAAATCATTATTTCGGCCCACGGCAACAGCCTGCGCGCGCTGATCAAGATGCTTGACGGCATCAGCGACAACGACATCGTCGGCCTCAACATCCCGAACGGCCAGCCGCTGGTGTACGAGCTGGACGCCGACCTGAAACCGATCCGCCACTACTACCTCGGCGACGCCGATGCCATCGCGGCAGCGCAGGCGGCAGTGGCCAACCAGGGCAAGGCCAAGTAATTTGTCTTCTTCCAAGCTTAGTAATAACTGGCGCGGCGTCTGTGCCGCGCTGCTGGTCACCGCCTCGTTGGCAACTTCGATGGCGGTCCCGGTGGCGCACGCCGCGCCGGGCAAGCCGACCGAGCGCAGCAAGCAAAAGGCGCTGGCCGAAGCCGAACGCGCCGGCTTGCAGCAAAAACTCACCGCCCTCAAGAAAGATATCGGCAAGACCGAGAGCGCCAAGGAAGACGCGGCCGATACGCTGGCCGAATCGGAAGCGGCGATTTCGGACGCCAACCGCGCCCTGCGCGACCTGCAGCAAGAGCAGAACGATACCAACAGCAAGCTGACCGCGCTTGGCGTCGAGCGCGAGCGCCTGAGCGCCACCGTCAAGGACCAGCAGCAGCAACTGGCGCAAATGCTGCGCCAGCACTACGTGGCCGGCAACGAGGACCGTATCAAGCTGCTGCTCTCCGGCGACAACCCGAACCGCATCAACCGCGACCTGCAAATGCTGTCGTACGTGTCGCAAGCGCAGGCGAAATTGCTGGAAAGTTTGCGCACCAGCCTCAAGGCGGTCGAGGACAACCAGGCCGATACCCAGAACGCCAAGGATGAACTGGGCGAGATCGCCCAGGAACAATTGCAGCAAAAAAACAAGCTGGAGCAGGAAAAGGCGCGCCGCGCGGCGCTGCTGGCCCAGCTGTCGAGCAAGCTGGTGGCCCAGCGCAAGGAAGTCGGCAATGTCGAGCGCGACGAGCAGCGCCTCGGCGGCCTGGTCACGCGCCTGAACAAGCTGATCGAGGAGCAGGCGGCCGCTGCCGCTGCCGAAAAGCGCCGCCAGGAGCAACTGGCCGCCGCCCGCGCCGCCGCCAAGGCCAAGGCCGAAGCCGAGCAACGCGCGCTGGCCAAAGCCAGGGCGGCCGAAGCCGAGCGCCAGCGCCTGGCCCGCGCCGCTGCCGCTCGGGAGGCCGCGGCCAAGGCTGCCGCCATGGCCAACGCTGGCAAATCGGGCACCATCAAGCCGCAGCAACCAGCCACCCCGGTCACGCCGCCGCCCCCGGTCAAGCTCGATCCGATCGACGCCGACGAACCGAAAGTCGCTGCCACGCCGGTACCGCCGGAACCGAAGGAGCCGCCGGCCAGGGCCGCCGATATCGCACTGGCACCGGCGGCGCCGGCCGGCGCCTTTGCCAGCCTCAAGGGGCAGATGCGCGCGCCCGTCAACGGCCGCGTCGCTGCCAAATATGGCAGCAAGCGCGGCGACGGTCCGGCCTGGAAGGGCGTGTTCATCAAGGCGGCCGAAGGCGCCGAAATCCACACGGTGGCCGGTGGCCGGGTGGTGTTTGCCGAGTGGCTGCGCGGTTTCGGCAACCTGATCATTGTCGATCATGGCGGCCAGTACATGAGCATTTACGGCAACAACCAGTCGCTGCTCAAGCGTCCCGGCGACGTGGTCAAGGCCGGCGATGCGATTGCCAGCGTTGGCAACAGCGGTGGCAACGAGGAATCGGGGCTATACTTTGAGCTTCGCCTGCGCGGCGCGGCCTTCGATCCGTCGGGTTGGGTGAAGTTCTAAGGAAACCATGGCAAACAAGTTCAAGAGTATCAGTCTGATCGGTATCGGCATGGTGGCGGGCGTTGCCGCTTCCATGCAATTTTCCGCCATTGCACAAAAAGTCACCGGCGCGCCACTGCCGCTGGCCGAGTTGCGCCAATTGTCCGATGTGTTCGGGCTGATCAAGACCGACTACGTGGAAAGCGTTGACGACAAGAAGCTCGTCACCGACGCCATCGCCGGCATGGTGTCCTCGCTCGATCCGCACTCGGTGTACCTTGATAAACGCGCTTTCCGCGAAATGCGCGACACCGTGGCCGGCAAGTTCGTCGGCATCGGCGTCGAGGTGAGCGCAGAGGACGGCTACATCAAGGTGGTGTCGCCGATCGAGGACACGCCCGCGTTCAAGGCCGGCATCAAGGCCGGCGACCTGATTACCCGCATCGACGGCACGCCCATCAAGGGCATGAACCTCGACGAGAGCGTCAAGAAGATGCGCGGCGAGCCCGGCTCCAAGGTCACGCTCACCTTGAGCCGCAAGGACGAGGACAAGCCGCTCACCATGACCATCACGCGCCAGGAAATCCGCGTCCAGAGCGTCAAGGGCAAGATCATCGAGCCCGGTTACGCCTGGCTGCGCATTTCGCAGTTCCAGGAACCCACGCTGGACGACATGGTCAAGAAGATCAACGAGCTGTACGCCAAGGAACCCAAGCTCAAGGGCCTGGTGCTGGACTTGCGCAACGACCCCGGTGGCGTGGTGCCGGGCGCCATCGGCGTCTCGGCCGCCTTCCTGCCGCGCGACGCGGCGGTGGTGTCCACCAACGGCCAGCTGGCCAGCGCCAAGGAAACCTTCTATGCGCGCCCCGAGTTTTATGCACCGGGCGGCAAGGGCGACCCGCTGGCCAAATTGCCGGCCGGCGTCAAGGATGTGCCGATCGTGGTGCTGGTCAATGCCGGGTCGGCGTCGGCGTCCGAAATCGTCGCCGGCGCGCTGCAGGATTACCAGCGCGCCACCATCATGGGCACGCAGACCTTCGGCAAGGGCTCGGTGCAAACCCTGCGCCAGCTGACCGCCGATACCGCCGTCAAGATCACCACCGCGCGCTACTACACGCCGAAAAACCGTTCGATCCAGGCGCGCGGCATCGTACCCGACCTGATGGTCGATGAAACCGCCGAGGGCGATGGCTTGAACAGCCTGCGCATGCGCGAGTCGGACCTGCAAAAACACCTGGGCAACGACAAGGACCCGGCCGCCGAAGCCGCCGAGCAAAAGGCGCTCAACGCCCGCCGCGACAGCCTGGAAGAAGAACAGCGCCTGATCGCGCTGGCCAAGAAAATCAAGCCGGTCGAATTCGGCACCAAGGACGACTTCCAGTTGACCCAGGCATTGAACCATTTCAAGGGGTTGCCGGTCCAACTGTCCAAGGCGGAACCGAAAGAGGTGCCGGGCGCGGCCAGTGGCGAAACCAAGTCGGACAGCAAGTCGGACAGCAAGCCGGAGGCTAAAGCGGGCGACAAGCCGGCCAAGCCGGGCGACAAGTCCACCGACAAGCCTGCCAACAAGCCGAGCGACAAACCGTTGCAACTACCCAAGCCCAAGCCGGAAGCCGCCGCCCCGCAACCATCACCAACCCAGCCGGCCGCGCAATAAACGGCTGGCGGCCGAACATGAACGACGAGCAACTGCTGCGCTACTCGCGCCACATCCTGCTGGACCAGATCGGCATCGAGGGCCAGCAGCGTCTGCTGGCGTCGCACGCGCTGGTGATCGGCGCCGGCGGCCTCGGTTCGCCGGCGGCCATGTACCTGGCATCGGCCGGCGTGGGCCACATCACCATCGTCGATGACGACGTGGTCGATCTGACCAACCTGCAACGGCAAATCGCCCATACCACCGAACGCGTGGGCCAGTCCAAGGCGCTCTCTGCCCGCACCACCATGGCGCAGATCAATCCCGACATTCGCATCACCGCGCTGGCCGAGCGGGTGGACGAGGCGCGCCTGGCGCAGCTGGTGGCGGCGGCCGACGTGGTGCTCGACTGCACCGACAACTTTGCCACCCGCCACGCGGTCAACCGCGCCTGCGTGGCGCAGCGCAAGCCGCTGGTGTCGGGCGCAGCGATCCGCTTCGATGGCCAGGTCAGCGTGTTCGATCCGCGCGGCGGCGACCAGCCATGCTATTCGTGCCTGTTCCCGCAAGACCAGCAATTCGAAGACGTGGCGTGCGCTGCCATGGGCGTGTTCGCGCCGCTGGTCGGCGTGGTCGGCGCCATGCAGGCGGCCGAGGCCCTGAAGCTGTTGATGCATGTGGGCCAGTCGCTGGCCGGCCGGCTGCTGATGCTCGACGGCCTGTACATGGAATGGACCAGCATTGCCGTGGCCCGCAACGAGCATTGCCCCGTGTGCGGGCATCCCTGATACTCACCGGAGAAAACCGTCATGCTGAAACGCGCACTACCATTGGCCCTGGCTGCCTCCCTGCTGGCCCACGGCGCCCATGCCGCCACGACCACGACTTTCCTCATCCTCAACGAGAGCAACAAGCAGATGGGCGAGCAGGTGGTCGAGCGCCAGGACGACGGCCGCACCACCGTGCGCTTCACCTACAAGAACAACGGCCGCGGTCCCGAGCTGACCGAACAATTCCGCCTCGGCCCCGACCTGTTGATGACCGAATACCAGGTCAAGGGCAATTCCACGTTTGGCGCCGTGGTGGACGAGCGTTTTACGCGCCAGGGCAATGCGGCCGAATGGACCACCACCTCCGACAAGGGCAGCGCCACGCTGGCTGCGCCGGCCAGCTATGTGCCGCTCAACAGTTCGTTCGAGGTGGTGTCTGCCGCGATTACCGCGCTGGCCGCGTCCAAAGACGGCAAGATTGCGCTGCTGCCTACCGGCACGCTGTCGCAAACCAAGCTGGAAACGGCCCAAGTGACCAATGCCAAGGGCGAAAAGCAGACCGTGCAGTTGCTGGCGCTGACCGGCATCGGCCTGTCGCCGTCGTTCTACTGGGCCACCACGGGTGAGCAGCCGCGCCTGTTCGCGGTGATCATCCCCGGCGCCCTGTCCATGCTCGAACAGGGCTGGCAAGACGCCATTCCCGACCTGACCCAGCGTCAAAAAGCGGCCGAGGCGCAGATGCTCACCGATGTCGCCACCAGGCTGCAACACCCGCTCGACGGCTTGACCGTGGTGCGCAATGCCCGCGTGTTCGACAGCGAGAAGGCCACCGTGGGCCAGCCGTCCGATATCTACCTGCTGCGCGGACGCATTACCGCCGTGCTGCCGGCCGGCTCGCCCACGCGCGCGGCAAAAAACATCATCGACGCCGGTGGCCGCATCGTGCTGCCGGGCCTGTTCGACATGCATGGCCACGTCGATCGCTGGTCGGGCGCCCTGAACATCTCCACCGGCGTGACCAGCGTGCGCGACATGGGCAACGACAACGCCCAGCTGCAAGCGATGCTCGATGAAACCGCCGCCGGCAAGCTGCTGGCGCCGCAAGTGGTGCCCACCGGCTTTTTAGAGGGCGAAAGCCCGTATAGCGCCAGTGGCGGCTTCCTGGTCAAGGACCTCGAGGGCGCCAAAAACGCCATCGACTGGTATGCCCAGCGCGGCTACCCGCAACTGAAGATCTATAACTCGTTCCCGAAAGACATCCTGAAGGACACGGTGGCATACGCCCACAGCCGTGGCATGCGCGTGTCCGGCCACGTGCCGGCCGGCCTGCGCGCCCAGCAGGCGCTCGATGCCGGCTACGACGAGATCCAGCACATCAACCAGGTGATGCTCAATTTCTTCGTCAAGCCCGATACCGAAACCCGCAACCTGAACCGCTTCGTGCTGCCGGCCGAGAAAGTGGCCGACCTCGACCTCAACTCGAAGCCGGTCAAGGATTTCGTGGCGCAGTTGGCCAAAAAACAGATTTCGATCGACCCGACCCTCTCGGCGTTCGCCTTCCTCAAGCAGCGTGACGGCGACGTCAACGAGCCGTATGCCGACTTTGCCGACTACATGCCGCCCGACGTCAAGCGCGGTTTCTCGGTGGGCACCATGAAGATCCCGGCCGACAAGGTGCAGCGCTACGAAAAATCGTATGCCAGGATGGTTGATTTCGTCGGCGTCATGTACCGCGCCGGCGTACCGATCGTGGCCGGTACCGACGATGTGCCGGGCTTTACCTTGCACTCGGAGCTGGCGCTGCTGGTCAAGGCCGGCTTGACGCCGGCGCAGGCGCTGCAAGTGGCCACCCGCAACGGTGCCCGCTACACCCGCACCAGCAACGACCGCGGCAGCATCGTGCCGGGCAAGCTGGCCGACCTGGTGCTGCTCGATGGCGATCCCACCAAGGATATCCGCGACGTGCGCAAGGTGTCGGCGGTGATCACGCGCGGTTTCATCATTTACCCGAACCAGATCGACGCCGCGCTGGGCATCAAGTCGTTTGTCGAGACGGCGCCGCCGGTGGTGCAGCAATCGGCGCTGGCCGCCAGCTCGGGGCAGGCAGTCGGCGGCGGCGGCAACGACGGTGCGCTGCAACGCATCGAGGGCAGCGCCCGCAAGCACGATTGATGTCACGTTTGTGACGCGTGCGTGACAGCACCGTGACCGCTGTATTACCGGTACCCGAAAACCGGTAAAACAGCGTAAATTCCGGCGCCGGTTAATAGTTTTCTCAGCACCGGCGCGCAAAAATCGTGGTCGCGATCCGGTCGATGACCGTGTTTCGGCCTTATACTCTGCACTCACTAATTATTGCACCAGATTATGAAAAAGTTATCTCTTTCCCGACGCGCTGCCCGTGGCTTCACCCTGATCGAGATCATGGTGGTCGTGGTCATCATGGGTGTGCTGGCCGCGCTGGTCGTGCCCAAGCTGCTCAGCCGCACCGGCGAATCGAAAGTCGCCGCCGCCAAGGTGGACATCGCCACCATCATGCAGGCGCTCAAGTTGTACAAGCTGGACAACCAGCGCTACCCGACTACCGAGCAGGGTCTGCAGGCCCTGCGCGAAAAACCGACCAGCGGCCCGGCCGCCAATGGCTGGAAAGCGGGCGGCTACATCGAGAAAACCCCGAAAGATCCATGGGGCGCGCCGTACCAGTACCTGTCGCCGGGCGTCAAGGGCGAGGTTGATGTGTACTCGCTGGGCGCCGACGGTCAGCCGGGCGGCACCGGTGACGATGCCGACATCGGTTCCTGGGACGAGTAAGCCCCCGGTATTATTTTAAGGACACGCCCATGGTTGCGGGCCGCGCGCGTGGTTTCACGCTGATTGAACTGCTGGTGGTGATGGTCATCCTGGGCATTACCCTGGGGATCGTCTCGCTCAACGCCATGCCCGACCAGCGCCAGACCGTGCACCAGGAAGCCCAGCGCATCGCGCTGCTGCTGCAAATGGCGCGCGACGAAGCCATCGTGCGCAACCGCCAGGTGGCGTTCGAGGCCAGCAGCGACGGCTACCGCTTTTTGATCCGCAACGGCCGCCAGTGGGACGTGGCGGTGCAGGACGACCTGCTGCGCGCGCGCGAATTCAAGCGCGGCCCCTACACCCTGATGCTCGATCCGCAACCCAATTTCCAGCAAGGCGTGATGCGCATCGTGTTCGGCCGCGAGCCGGTGGACAAGCCGTTCGTGCTGACCATGGCCAGCAATGACGGCAGCAGCGTGGCCATCCGCGCCGATGGCGTCGGTCACTTCATGGTGGATTGACCATGCGCCGCTCTTCAGCTTATTCCTCCGGCTTTACCCTGCTCGAAGTGCTGGTCGCCCTGGTGATCGTGGGCACCGCGCTGGGCGCCTCGCTGCGCGCGGTGGGCAGCCTCACCCAGAACAGCGCCGGCCTGCGCGCGTCGATGATGGCCACGTGGTCGGCCGAGAACCGGCTGGTGCAACTGAGCCTGGCCCGCACCTATCCGGCCATCGGCAAGCAAACTTTCGAATGCCCGCAGGGCGACCTCAAGCTGATGTGCGAGGAGGCCGTGATTGCCACGGCCAATCCGCGCTTTCGCCGGGTGGAGGTAAGCGTGTACGACCAGGCCAACCCGGAGCGCCGCATCATCAAGCTGGCGCAGGTGCTCAGCCCATGATGCCGCAGTCGATGCCGAAGCACCGGCCGCACCAGCGCGGCTTCACCCTGATCGAATTACTTGTCGCAATCACCATCCTGGCGTTTGTGGCGGTGCTCGGCTGGCGCGGGCTCGACGGCATCATCCGTTCGCGCGATGCGCTGACCACGGAAATGGCCTACACGCGCGGCTTGCAACTGGCGTTTGCCCAGCTGCAAAGCGACTTGTCCAGCCTGGCCAACCCGAGCTACCTGAATCGCCGTCCGATGATTGCGGCCGAGAACAACCGCATCACGCTGGTGCGCATGGCGATGCTGGAAAATGAACCTACGCGGCTGCTGGTGGTCTCATACCGGGTGCGCGAGGATGGCGTGCTGGTGCGCCTTGAGTCGAACGCCACCCGCGACCTGCGCGAGCTCGACACCCTGTGGCAGGCTGCGCTCAGTGACACCGGCACATCGGCCAACGTGGTGTTGCAGTCGGGCGTGCAGGCGATGACCATGCGCTACTGGGCCGACAACCAGTGGCTGCCAGCCAGCGGCACCGCGCCCGTGAGCGGCACCGGTGTGCCGACCGGGCTGGAAGTGACGCTGACGGTGCGCGGACAGGAAGTGCCGCTGGTGAAATCCTACCTGCTGGGAGAACTGTGATGGCCGCCCGCCCACGCCAACTCTTGCGCCAGCGCGGCGTTGCGGTGGTGACCGCGCTGCTCTTGACCACGCTGGCGGTGACCATCGTGGCCAGCCTGTTCTGGCAGCAGCAGGTGCAGGTGCGTTCGATGGAAAACCAGCGCCTGCAATTCCAGACGCGCTGGATCGTGCGCGGCGCGCTCAGCTTGAGCAGGCTGATCCTGCAGGTGGACTTCTTCAGCAAGGGTGGCTTGACCATCGAAAACGGCATCTGGGCCCAGCCGCTCGAAGAAACCAGGATCGACGACTACATCGAACGCGAACAGCGCGAGAGCGAGAATTTCAATGCCACGCTGTCCGGCCAGATTGTCGATGCGCAGTCGCGTTACAATCTGACCAATCTGTCCAATGGCCGCGCGATCAGCCCGACCGATGTGGCGATGTTCGAGCGCCTGCTGACCCAGTTGCAGCTCAACCCCAGCCTGGCGCTGCCGCTGGCCAGGCAGGTAGCGAGTTCCCAGCCAGCGCCCACGCCGGCGACCGGCGCGGGTGCTGGCACCAGTACTGGAACTGGCACCGGCGCCGGCGCCGGCACCGGTAGCACGACTGCGGTGCAGTCGGGGGCGAGCGGTGGCACGGAGCCGATGGGGCTGGTGCGGGTCGATGATTTACTGTCGGTGAGCGGGTTCACGCCGCAGGCGATGGAGCGGCTGCGGGACTTTCTGATCATCCTGCCGCAGCGCACCTTGCTCAATGTGAATACGGCGCCGGCCGAGTTGCTGGCGGCACTGTCGCCCAACCTGCCGCTGGCCGACGCCACCGTGATGGTCAATGCGCGCAAGCGCGGCGGCTTTTACCTTGACGTGGCAGGCTACAAGAACCAGCCGCAGCTACTGGCCGCCAACCGCACGCCCGGCGACTTCGATGTGAAGAGCAATTTCTTCCTGGTCTATAGCCGGGTGCGGCTGGACCGGGCGGCGCTCGATGCGGTGTCGCTGTTGCAGCGCAATGGCACCTCCGGGCAGAGCACGGTGTTGTGGATACGGGAAAACGAGAACGGCGATCAACGAAAGCGAGAATTTTGACTACTTTATTTATCCGCTACCCGGCCAAGGCCAGCGTCGACAGCGGCGCCGCGCAGACCTGCGCATTCGCGCTGGTGGCCGACGGCGGCGCCGTGCAACAGCAGGGCAACGCACCGCTGGGCAACCTCGGCGCCATGGTGGCGTCCGCGCGCCGCGTGACCTTGCTGCTGGCCGCGTCCGACGTCACGCTGCTGCGCGTGAAAACCCCGCCGCTGGCGCCTGCGCGCCTGAAGGCGGCGCTGCCGGCGCTGGTGGAAGAACACGTGCTGGGCGATGTCGCCGACTGCGTGCTGGCCGCGTCCGGCAACGGTCCCGACGGCCTGCGCACGGTGGCCGTGGTGCAACGGACCTGGCTCGAGGTGCTGGTCAAGGCGCTGATCGCCCAGGGCGCGCACAGCGTGTCGGCGGTGCCGGCGCAACTGTGCCTGCCGTTCCAGCCCGGCTCTGTGTCCGCCAGCCTGCAGACCAACGATGCCGGTTTTGAATTGACCATGCGCCGCGACCAGTTCGACGGCCTGGGCCTGACCCTGCCGGCGCAGCCATCGTCCGCGCTGCACACGGTGCGCGCGTTGGCCGGCGCCGAGCCGGTCACGCTGTACCTGCCGGCCGACGAGATCGAGCGCTTCGCGCCGCTGCTGGTGGACGTCAACCAGCATGGCGACAGCCTGACGCTGGAAGAAGACCGCTGGGAGCACTGGGTGGCCTCGGCCCGCGCCGCCGGCCTCGACCTGGCGCCGGCGCTGGGTGCTTCAGGCGCCGCCGCGCGCGAGTGGCGCCGCTGGCGCTGGCCGCTGCGGCTGGCCGCGCTGGCGCTGCTGGTCAACGTGGTGGGCCTCAATATCGACTACCTGGGCCAGAAGCGTGACATGGCCGCCGTCGAGCAATCGATGGCGCAGGCGTTCCAGTCGGCCTATCCGAATCAGCCGCTCAGTGTCGATCCGATCCGGCAAATGCGCCAGAACGTGGAACGCGCCAAGGGCGGCGACGGCCAGGCGCCGAACGACAGCTTCGTGGCGCTGTCGGTGGACGTGGGCGAAGTGCTGGCCACGCTGCCCAGGCGCGACGTGGTCGCCAGCATCGATTACCGGGAACGCGCCTTGCAGGTCAAGGTCAAACCCAATACGGTCGATGGCGCCGCCATGGCGCAGGTGCGAGCCGCGCTGGAAGCGCGCCAGCTGGAACTGTCGGAAACCACGCCGGGCACCTGGCAGATCCGCCGCAAGGCCACCCCCAAACCATCGGCGAAGGCATGAGCAGCATGAGTAACATGAGCAAGTTGCAACAGAAACTGCAAGACGCCCGCGGCCGCGCCGCCACCTTCTGGATGGCGCGTACCGAGCAGGAACGCAAGTTCCTGGCGGTGGGCGGCGTGGTGCTGGGCCTTGGCCTGTTCTACGGCGTGCTGCTCGACCCGGCGCTGACCGGGCGCGCCCGGCTGGCAACGGAATTGCCGCTCAAACGCCAGCAGGCAGCGGAGATGCAATCGCTCGCGCGCGAAGCGGTGGCGCTGCGCGGCCAGACCAGTATCGCCCCGCCAGCGATGACGCGCGAAAGCCTGGCGGCCAGCATGGCGGCGCAGGGCCTCGGTTCGCCCACCGTGAACATCACCGGCGAGTACGCCAAGGTCCAGCTCACCAACGTGCCGTTCGCGGCGGTGGTGACCTGGCTGGAATCTGCGCGGATGGACAGCCGCATCGCCGTGCAGGACGCCAATTTTGTCGCGCAGGACGTGGCCGGCATGGTCAACGGCAATATCACCTTGCGCCAGAGCCTGCAATGACGATCTTCCCGAAAGCCTGTCCGTGAAGCGCGCCCTCTTATGGGTGGCCACCTGCGTGCTCAGCGTGCTGTTGACGCTGGCCATTTTCTTTCCTGCCGCCTGGCTCGGTTCGCTGGTCGAGCAGCGCACCGGTGGGCGTTTGACCCTGGGCGACGCGCAGGGTACGCTGTGGCGCGGCTCCGCCTTCATCGGCGGCGCGGCTGGCGGCAATGGCCCGGTCACGCCGCTGCTGCCGGGGCGGTTCACGTGGACCATCTCGCCGCTGGCGCTGATCGGCATGGTCGATCTGCGGCTGGAGAACCCGGAAGCGCTGGCGCAGCCGGTCACCTTCAAGGGCAGCTGGTCGCAGTGGCAACTGAGTGCGTCGGCGCTGCTGCTGCCGGCCGAGGGCCTGTCCGGGCTCGGCGCGCCGCTCAATACGCTGGCGCCGAGCGGCAGCATGCGCCTGTCGTGGACCGGGCTCGAGCTGGTGCTGGACAAACAACAGATCGCCGTCAACGGCCGCACCACGCTGGAGATGACGGACATGTCGTCGCGGCTGGCGCCGGTGCGCCCGCTCGGCAGTTATGCGCTGGCGCTCGACTGGCGCGGCCAGCAGGCGGCGCTCACGCTGAGCTCCGTCAAAGGCCCCCTGCTGCTCAGCGGCAGCGGCAACCTGAACCGTGGTCGCCTGAATTTTTCCGGGCAGGCCGAAGCAGCACAAGGATACGACGACGTGCTGGCCAACCTGTTGAGTTTGCTAGGCCAGCGCCGTCCCGGTAGTGACCGCACCATCATCGCTTTAGAGTTCCATTCTTAAAAGTTCAGCCCCATGAAAAAACAGAGCCCAACCCAACTTCCCGCGCTGCGTCGCCTGAACGCCGCTGCGATGCTGTGCTGTGCGCTGGTGGCGCCCGCCGCCACGGCGCTGCTGCCGGGCGTCGCGCACGCCGCCAAGGCCGCCACCGGCAGCGGTAACGATGACGCCGCCGCGCTCAATTTCGTCGGCGCCGACATCGAATCGGTGATCAAGGCCGTGGGCCACTACACCAACATTACCTTCGTGATCGACCCGCGCGTCAAGGGCACGTTGACGCTGGTGTCGGAAAAATCGATCACCAAGTCGCAGGCGTTCAGCCTGCTGACCTCGGCGCTGCGCTTGCAGGGCTTTGCGGTGGTGAGCGGCGACGGCTACGCCAAGGTGGTGCCGGAAGCGGACGCCAAGCTGCAATCGTCGCCCACGCAAGTGGGTTCGGCGCCCACCCAGATCAAGGGCGACCAGATCGTCAGCCAGATCTTCCAGCTCAACTACGAGTCGGCCAACAACGTGGTCACCGTGTTGCGCCCGCTGATTTCCCCCAACAACACCATCAACGCCAACCCCGGCAACAACACGGTGGTGATCACCGACTACGCGGACAACCTCAAGCGCCTGGCGAAAATCATCGCCGCGCTCGACGCGCCCGCCACGGCCGATCTCGACGTGATCCCGGTGCGCTACGCGATTGCCAGCGACCTGGCCGCCATGATCAACAAGCTGATGGATGCCAGCGGCGGCGGCGCTGCCGCTGGTGGCGGCGATGCCGGCCGTGTCAATGTGCTGGCCGATCCGCGCACCAATTCGCTGGTGCTGCGGGCGCCGTCGCTGGCGCGCGCCAACCTGGCCAAGTCGCTGATAGCCAAGCTCGACCAGCCTACCCAGGAACTGGGCAACGTCCACGTGGTGTACCTGAAAAACGCCGAGGCCGTCAAACTGGCGCAAACCCTGCGTTCGCTGGTATCGGGCGACACGTCCAATCCCAACCAGAACAGCGGCGGCACCAGCAATAACAGCCAGGGCATGAACAACAACTCGTTCGGCGGCCAGAGCAGCAACACCGGCAACAACTCTGGCTCGGGCAGCAACACCGGCGGCACCAACGGTCCCACCAACCCTCTGCTGACCGGCAATAACAACCAGCAGCAGCAGGGCGGCGGTGGCCAGGCCGGCTTCATCCAGGCCGACGCCACCACCAATACCCTGATCATCACCGCGCCCGAATCGATCTACCGCAACCTGCGCGCCGTGATTGACCAGCTCGACGTGCGCCGCGCCCAGGTGTACATCGAGTCGCTGATCGTGGAAGTATCGTCCGACAAGGCGTCCGAATTCGGCGTGCAGTGGCTCGGCGCCACCGGCGACGCCAACAGCAAATACCGCCTGGGCGGTTTGCAGTCGTCGAGCGTGGCCGGCGCCAACAACAACATCCTCGGCGTGGCGCAGGCGCTCAGCAATACGTCCTCCGCCACGGCTGCCAACCTGCCCGGTGCCGGCCTGACCGTGGGCATCTTCAAGCAGGTTGCCGGCGGCCTGGGCCTGGGCGTGCTGGCCCGTTCGCTGGAGTCGGACGGCAATGCCAACGTGCTGTCCACGCCGAACATGATCACGCTCGACAACGAACTGGCCACCATTTCGGTCGGCCAGAACGTGCCGATCCTGACCGGCCAGTTCACCACCACCTCGGGCACCAACACCAACCCGTTCCAGACCATCGACCGCAAGGAAGTGGGCCTGACGCTCAAGGTGCGGCCGCAAATTTCCGAAGGCGGCACCATCAAGCTGGCGATTTACCACGAGACCTCGAGCGTGGACCAGTCCACCCTGTCCGCCGCCGCCGGCATTACCATCAACAAGCGCGTGATTGAAAACAACGTGGTGGCCGACGACGGCCAGATCATCGTGCTGGGCGGCCTGATCGAAGACACCGAGGGCGACAGCGTCGATAAAACCCGTGGCCTCGGCGACATTCCGATCCTGGGCAACCTGTTCAAGTACCAGAAGCGGTCGCGCAAGAAAACCAACTTGATGGTGTTCCTGCGCCCGGTCGTGATCCGCAGCAAGGAGCAGAGCACCAGCCTGGCTACCGACCGCTACGATTACATGCGCGGCGCCCAGGAGGCGATCAAACCGCCGGATAGCATCCTGGTCAAGGACCTGGGCCAGCCGATGCTGCCGAATATGCAGAGCGGCCAGCCGACTGCCAGCGGCACGCTGGCGCGGCCGATCCAGACCGTGCCGTCGCAAGTTGTGCCGGGTCGCGCCGAGAATCTCGTGCCGCAGCCGCAACAACCGCAACCGCAGCCACCGCAGCAACCGCAACTGCCGCAACCGCTCTATCAACCGCAGCCGCAACAATGATGGAACGCCTGCAATGAACAACCTTTTGCCCTTCGCCTTTGCCCGCGATTACGTGGTGCTGGCGCAGCCGAGCGATACCGCCGAGAACACCGTGGACGTGCTGGTGTGCGGCGCCACCGCGCCGGCCGCCATTGCCGAGGTGTCGCGCCGGTTCGGCCGCATCCAGCTCAAGAACCTCACCCGCGCCGACCTCGAGATCGCGATTGCCACCGCGTACGCGGGCGCCGGCGGCAATGCCTCGATGGTGGCCGACGAGTTCGACGCCAATCTCGATCTGACCAAGCTGCTGCAGGACGTGCCGGCCATCGAGGACTTGCTCGAATCGTCCGACGATGCCCCGGTGATCCGCATGATCAACGCGCTGCTCACGCAAGCACTGCGCGACAGCGCGTCCGACATCCACATCGAACCGTTTGAGCAGACGTCGGTCGTGCGCTTCCGCGTCGATGGCGCGCTGCGCGACGTGGTGCGCCCGCGCAAGGCGATCCACGGTTCCTTGATTTCGCGTATCAAGATCATGGCCCAGCTCGACATCGCCGAGAAGCGCCTGCCGCAGGACGGCCGCATCACCTTGCGCATTGGCGGCAAACCGGTCGATGTGCGCGTCTCCACCTTGCCGACCGGCCACGGCGAGCGCGCCGTGCTGCGTCTGCTGGACAAGGAGGCAGGGCGCCTCGATCTGAACCATTTGGGCATGAGCGCGACCATGCTGCCCAAGTTCGACGCGCTGATCAACCAGCCGCACGGCATCGTGCTGGTGACCGGTCCGACCGGCTCCGGCAAGACCACCACGCTGTACGCGGCGCTGTCGCTCCTGAACGCCAGCACCACCAACATCATGACGGTGGAAGACCCGATCGAGTACGACCTCAATGGCGTCGGCCAGACCCAGGTGAACGCCCGCATCGACATGACCTTTGCCAAGGCCCTGCGCGCGATCCTGCGGCAAGACCCGGACGTGATCATGATCGGCGAGATCCGTGACCTGGAAACCGCGCAGATCGCGGTGCAGGCGTCGCTTACCGGCCACCTGGTGCTGGCCACCTTGCACACCAACGACGCCGCCGCTGCCGTCACCCGCTTGTTGGACATGGGGATCGAACCGTTCCTGCTGTCGTCGTCGCTGCTGGGTGTACTGGCCCAGCGCCTGGTGCGTAAACTCTGCGGCCACTGCAAGAGTTTTGACGGCCACCTGTGGCAACCGGTCGGCTGCGAGCATTGCGGCCATACTGGCTATACCGGCCGGGTGGGCGTGTACGAATTCCTCGAAACGACCGAGCAGATCCGCGCGCAGATTCACAACCGCGCGTCCGAGGCGGAGGTCAAGGCGGCTGCGGTTGCCAGCGGCATGATCACCATGCGCGAGGACGGCGAGCGCTGGCTGGCCAGCGGTGTGACCACCCAGGCCGAGCTGCTGCGCGTGACGAAAGACTAAGATGCCAGCATTCCGTTACGAAGCCGTCGATGCCGGCGGCGCCACCAAGAAAGGCGTGCTCAACTCCGACAGCGCCCGCTCGGCGCGCGCCGAGCTGCGCACGCTGGGCCTGGTGCCGCTCAAGGTGGATGCGATTGCCGCCCAGGTCGATGCGGCCGGCGTGGCCAAGCGCCGCGGCTTTGGCGAGCGCCTGTCCACCACCGAGCTGGCGCTGTTTACGCGCCAGATGGCCAGCCTGCTCGAAGCGGGACTGCCGCTCGAACAGGCGTTCACCGCGCTGCTGGAGCAGGCCGAACGCGCCTACCTGCGCGACCTGATCGCTTCGATCCGCGCCGAGGTGATCGGTGGCGCCGCGCTGTCCGACGCCCTGAGCCGCCATCCGCGCGATTTCGCCGAAATTTATCGGGCGCTGGTCGCTTCCGGCGAGCAGATCGGCCAGTTGTCGCGGGTGCTGTCGCGCCTGGCCGATTACATCGAGCGCCGTAACGCGCTGGTGCAAAAGGTGCGCCTGGCGTTCACGTATCCGGCGATCGTGACGGTGGTAGCGTTTGCCATCGTGATCTTCCTGCTCACCTACGTCGTGCCGCAGATCGTTTCGGTGTTTGCCAATACCAAGCAAAAGCTGCCGCTGCTCACCGTCGTCATGCTGGCCATTTCCGACTTCGTGCGCAACTACGGCATCGTGGTGGCGATCGCGCTGATCGGCGCCTGGTTCGCCTGGCGTCGGGCGCTGGAAAATCCGTCGCTCAAGCGGCGCTGGCACACCTGGCTGCTGACCGCGCCGTTGTACGGCAAGTTCGAGCGCAGCCTGAACACGGCGCGCTTTGCCAGTACGCTGGCGATCACCACCGGCTCCGGCGTGCCGATCCTGCGCGCGCTGGAAACCAGCCGCGACACCCTGTCCAATGTCGCCATGCGCGAACTGGTGGAGGAGGCCAGCGACGCCGTGCGCGAAGGCGTGAGCCTGGCGCGGTCGCTGTCGGCCCAGCGCCACTTCCCGCCGATGCTGGTGCACATGATCCGCGCCGGCGAAATCACCGGCGAGCTGCCGGCCATGCTGGACCGTGCCGCTGCCGCCCAGGAAGCCGACCTCGAGCGTCGCACGCTCACCATCGCCGGCCTACTCGAACCCGCGCTGATCCTCGCCATGGGCGTGGTCGTGCTCTTGATCGTGCTGGCGGTGCTGATGCCTATTATCGAAATCAACCAGCTTGTGCGCTGACCCGGAAAGACCGTTATGAAGCGTTTGCCCCTGTTTGTTACCGTCCTGGCCGTGGCGCTGTTGTCCGCGTCGCTGGCCTATTGGGTGCTGCAGTTTAACCAGCCCCGCCAGCGCGCGATTGCCGCGCCGCCGCCGGCCCCGCCTGCCGCCCTCAACCTCGATGCCGCCAAGGGCCTGTTTGGCGGCCAGATCACGGTGGCCACGGCCAGCAATTACCAGCTCAAGGGCGTGGTGGCGGCGGTTGGCAGCGGCAACGGCCGCGACAGCGCCGCCATCCTGGCAATGGACAACCAGCCGGCCCAAGCCTACGGCCTGGGCCGCGAAGTGTCGCCCGGCGTGACGGTCAAGGAAATCCATCCGAAGTTCGTGCTGCTGTCCGAAGGCGGCGCCATCAAGCGGGTGGACCTGCCCAGCGATGCCGGCGCCACCAGCACCGCGCCGGCGCTGCCGGCAATCCAGCCGGTGCAGACCCCGCCACCGGCCATGCCGGCGCCGCAGGTGCAAATGCAGCCGGCACCGGCCATGCAACCGCCAGGCACGGTGCCGCCGGCGGCCGGCCAGCAAAATCCCCGGCCCCAGAACAACCCCGGCGCTCCCGGCGATACCAATAACCCCAACACGCCCAACAACCCCAACGCGATCGGCCCGGTCCCCGGCTTCGGCCGCCAATAATGAACCGGGTTCAACCCATGACAGGTTTTCGCCTCCTGGCCGCAGCTTTGTGCTGCGGCTTTTTCTTGTCCGCGACGGTTGCTGACGCTGCCAGCGCCGACGCGCCCGTAGTTACCGGTCCAGCGTTGCCTGCCACGCCTGCGGCGCCAACGGCCCGTCCCAAGGTGGCGCTGGTACTCTCGGGCGGCGGCGCGCGTGGCTTCGCCCACATCGGCGTGCTGCGAGCGTTGCAGGAGTTGCGTGTGCCGGTCGATATCGTGGTGGGGACCAGCATGGGCAGCGTGGTCGGGGGCGCTTATGCTGCCGGCAGCTCGGTCGAGCAACTGGAACTGCTGGTGCGCCGCACCGACTGGGCGGCCGTGGTGGCCGACCGCCCGCCGCGCGACGAGCTGGTGTTTCGCCGCCGCGAAGAAGATTTATTGCTGCCATCGCGCATCGAGCTGGGCGCCAAGTGGGACGGCGTGACCCTGCCGCCGGCCGCCGCCGGCAACGAGGCGCTGGAGCTGGCCTTGACGCGGGTACTGCCGCACGGCGCGCGCGACAAGCCGGTCAACCTGCTGCAACTGCCGTTTCGCTCGGTGGCGTCTGACCTGGTGACGGGCGAATTGGTGGAGCTGGCTGACACGCCGCTGTTCCTGGCCATGCGCGCGTCGCTGGCGGTGCCGGGCGTGTTCGCGCCGGTGCGCATCAAGGACCGGCTGCTGGTCGATGGCGGCCTGGTGCGCAACCTGCCGGTGGACGTGGCGCGCGAGATGGGCGCCGACATCATCATCGCCGTCAACGTCGGCACGCCGCTGGCGCAGGAAAAGGAACTGGTCAGTGCGGTCAGCGTGGCGCAGCAGATGCTGCAAATCCTCACCGAGCAGAACGTCCAGCGCTCGCTCAAGGAATTGCGGTCCGGCGACATCCTGCTGGCGCCCGACCTGGGCGGCATCGGCTTTCTCGACTTTACCCGCCACGACCGCGCCATGCGGGCGGGCGAGGCGGCGGTGCGCGCCATGAGCGACAAGCTGGTCGGCCTGGCGCTGCCCGAAGGCCAATATGCGGCGTATGAATTGAGCCGGCTGTCGGCGCCGGTGCCGATCGACCAGCCGATGCGCCTGGCCAAGCTCGAGGTCGCGCCGAGCGGCCACATCAACCCCAATGAACTGGCCGTGCAGTCGGGCCTGAAAGTCGGGCAGATGGTCACCGGCGAGCAGGCCCAGCGCGCCGGCAATTCGCTGTTCGGGCGCGGCGACCTGGCGCGGGTAGAAACCGAGGTGCGCGACGATGGCGATGGCCGCAGCGTGCTGATCAAGCCGACCGAGGCCGACTGGGCCCGCAGCCGCCTGCGCGTGGGACTCGAGTTCAGCAGCGATTCGCACGACAACAACACCTTCCAGTTCAAGTTCATGCACGTGCTATCGTCGGTCAACGACTGGGGCGCCGAGCTGCGCACGGTAGTCAACCTCGGCACCCAGCGTGCTTTCGGCACGCAGTTCTGGCAACCGCTGGGCGCGGGTTCGCAATGGTACGTGGCGCCGTCGCTGCAACACGGCATCGTCACGCGCGACATCTTCGACAACAGCGGTTTCCGCCAGGCGCGCTACGGCTACAACGCCCACAGCGCCACCTTTGCGATCGGCCGCCAGCTGGGCCGCTGGGGCGACCTGCGCTACAGCGTGTCGCGCCAGCGCGCCAACTACCAGCAGACCATTCCCTACCAGTCGCAGAGCACCAGCGACCGCGAGACCGTGCGCGCACTGTCGTACAGCGTGGACAGCCTCGACACCATCGCCTTCCCCACCCGGGGCCGGCTGTTCAACATCGAGTGGCAGGGCCGTGAAAATGGCGACGCCAACGCTGCCGTCGCCACCCAGCAGCGGGTGCAATGGCTCGAAGCATTCCACCTTGACCGCTGGGCCGGCCACGTCTATGGCGAATGGTCGCGCAACCGGGGCGCCTCGTCCACGTCGAGCCTGGGCGGCTTCCTGCGGCTGTCGGGCACCATGCCCGAATCGGTGGCCGGCGCGCGCACCGTGCTGGCGCGGGTGGTGACGGCGCGCAGCATCGGCAGCATGCCGGCCGCCCTGGGGGGCGACGTACGGGTAGGGTTCTCACTGGAAACCGGCGGCGCCTACAGCGACAGCGCCTCCCTGCACCGCAACACCCTGCGCCAGGCAGCCAGCGCGTTCATCTCGGTCGATACCCGGTTCGGCCCGCTGTACTTCGGCGCCGGCAAGACCCGCGATGGCAGTACCAGCGGGTATTTGTTCCTGGGGCCGGTTTGGTAATAGGGGATTTTCAGGCCGAATCGAGGTCCGGCATGATGCGTTTCATGAATTGGTCGAAAAGTGGCACGGTGAATGCGGTGTCGCCATGGGTCGGACTCCAGATCATGCCTTTTTTGATCAAGCTGCTGCGCAATGGTCCAAGGGACGCGACATCGCGTCCCAGTTTGGCAGCGATGTCTCCCGAGCGATGCGGGCCGGCACCCAGTTGCGCCATGGCGCGGAGATAGCGCTTTTCGGCGAACGACAGTCGATCGAATCGCATCCGGAAAAAACTTTCGTCGAGTGTCGCGGTGGCTTGGACCGTTGCCTTTTCGACGTCGGCATGGCTAATCGGGCTTTGAACAGCAATATCCCACGCGTGCTTGCCCCATTCTTGCAGAAAGTATGGATAGCCTTTGGTGTAATCGAGTAGTAATTCGACCGCATCGTCAGTGACATCGACGCCTTCTAGTCTGGCGGGTTTGACGATCGCTGCAGCCGCATCGACGGCTTCCAGTGGGCCAATCGCGGGGAACTCGAACAGGCGCTCGGCATAGGACTTGGCATTACCCATCCTCGCAGGCAGTTGCGGTAAGCCAGCCCCGGCTACCACCAAAGGTAATTGAAGTTGGGCGCAGCGATGCAGCGCCGAAATCAGGGCACCCATGTGCGGCTCTGCGACATATTGCAACTCATCAATGAAAATGGCGACGACAGTTTCGCCGTCACGCGCCGCTCTGCCTACCTGTTCCAGTAGCGTTGTCAGGTCACCTTCCAGATCGCCATTATCAGCCAGACCGGGTTCGGGATCGAAATCGATGCCGACCTCGATGTCGTTGTAGACCATTTTCATTTTGCTGACAAAACCGGCCAGCGCACGCAAGGCACGGATGGCCGTCACCCTGGATTTTTCGCCCAGGCTCAGTTTTAGCAGACCGAGCCGAAGTTGAGGGATCAGCGCTGCCGGCAAGGATTTTTCTTCGGGGGCCTCGATTCGGATCGTCAAAACACCAGCCGCTTCCGCATCTTTCAACATCTGGTCGAGCAAGACGGTTTTTCCCACACCTCTCAAGCCGACCAGCATCAGGCTTTTGGCGGGTTTTGCCCGCCGCAGCCGTTCTATGCAAATGTGCATCTTCTCCCGCACCTGATCCCGCCCGGCAAGTTCGGGTGGCGGACTCCCGGCCCCGGGAGCGTAGGGATTGATGATGGGGTCCATATGTACTCAAATTAGGGAGTTTATGTGGAAAAGATAAACTACCTAAATTTGCTAGCATCGTCAAAGGAATCCGTTATGCCGATGCTGCCTGTTGCCGCCTCAGTGCGGTAAACGCCGCGAACTCCCACGACCGGAAACCGACCAGCAAGGTAAATCCGTCGCGGTCGCCTGGCGCCAATTTGCGGTCGCCCTGGTGCAGGCGGGCCAGTTCGCCGGCCAGTTGCTGGATGCGTCCCACCAGTTCCTGGGCGCTTGGCAGCGACAGCCGCGCCGGCAGACACAGCAGGGTTTCGCCGGCGCCGTCGAAGCTGCCGCTGAAGTAATCGCTGACCGCGTGGTCGCGGAAAAATTGCTGCACCGGGCCGTCCGGCAGCCAGCGGAAGGCGTTCGAGACGCGCAGCCGGTAGCGGTTCAGCGGTTTCAATTCGATCACGCCCAGCCGGTCCAGTTCGGCCAGCAGCATGATGCATTCGGGTTCGGTGAGGGTGTAGGTTTCCAGTACCTGCTCCACGGTCCAGTGGCCAAGGCAGCAGATCGCCATCAGGAGCAGATGCGGGTGCGCCAGCAGCGCTTTTTCCTGGGTGAGGGTGAGGGCGTCGGTTTGCGGGGTGGCGTCGGCGGCGCCGCGCAGCACGTCTTCCATCGGCACGCCGGCAGCCTTGCAGATCTGGGCCAGGCGAGAGAGCGCCATATCTTGCTGGCCGAACATGCGCTTGACGCTCGATTCGCTCATGCCGATGCGCTCGGCCAGCACTTTGTAGGTGACGCCGGCGGTGCGCATCTGCGTGCGCAACACCTGCAACAGCAATTCGGGAGAGCTCATGGTCCGCCTGGTCGGTGTGATAAGGTATCGTAGCACGATACCAGGCGTAGTGAAAAGTGATGCCTGGGACAATCCGCTAGGACTGGGCAGGAAATGGGAGGACACTGCTTGCATGGATAGCGAGCCGACGCCAGCACCGGCGTCCGCCGCAGATCCAGACTAATTCCAGCAAGGGCCTCGAACACGGCAACGTGTTTCGAGGCCTTTTTTATGACTGGTCGGGGTCGGCCTTGGGATCGATTTTGGCCAGCAGCCGCTTGGCCGCCTGGCGCTCAGTGGACTGCGGCTTGGCATGCGGTCCGGCGCCACCGGCGCGCGCCTTGGCAGCGACCGCCACCGGGTTGCGCGGCGGCGGCGATGGCGGCACCCGCGTGGGCGCGATCTGTTTCTTTTGCCGCGTTGCCAGTGCCTTGTTCGCCATCACTTAACTCCTATGGAAGCTTGAAAACAGTAGTGGGCCGCGCAGTAGGTTTGCGAGCTTCCATGTTACAGGACGTAGCGGGACAGGTCTTCGTTGACTGCCAGCGCGTCGAGCCGCTCGTTGACATAGGCAGCGTCGATCGTGACGACCTTGCCGCTGGTTTCGCTGGCGGAAAACGATACTTCTTCCAGCAGCTTTTCCATTACCGTGTACAGGCGGCGCGCGCCGATGTTTTCGGTGCGCTCGTTGACCGAGAACGCGATCTCCGCCAGGCGCGTGATGCCTTCCTGCGAGAACTCGATTTTGACGTCTTCGGTGGCCAGCAGCGCTTCGTACTGCTTGGTCAGACACGCATCGGTGCTGGTCAAAATGCGTTCGAAATCGGCAATCGACAGCGATTCCAGTTCCACGCGGATCGGGAAGCGGCCCTGCAGCTCGGGGATCAGGTCCGACGGCTTGGCCAGGTGGAATGCGCCCGACGCAATGAACAGGATGTGGTCGGTGCGGATCATGCCGTACTTGGTGTTGACGGTGGTGCCTTCCACCAGCGGCAGCAGGTCGCGCTGCACGCCGGCGCGCGAGACATCGCCACCGCCGATTTCGGAACGCGTGGCGATCTTGTCGATTTCGTCGAGGAACACGATACCGTTCTGCTCGACGTTCTGGATCGCCTTCTGCTTCATTTCCTCGTCGTTGATCAGCTTGGCAGCTTCCTCGTCAACCAGGAACTTCATCGCTTCCTTGATCTTGACCTTGCGCGCTTTTTTACGCGTGTTGCCAATGCCCGAGAACATCGATTTGATCTGTTCGGTCATTTCTTCCATGCCCGGCGGCGCCATGATTTCCATTTGCGGACCGGCATCGGCGATTTCGATCTCGATTTCTTTGTCGTCGAGCTCGCCCTGGCGCAGGCGCTTGCGGAAGGTCTGGCGCGTGCTGTCGCCTTCCTTCGGTGCGTCGGCTGCGGCGCTATTGCCAGGCTGGAAGCCGAAGTCGCGCGGCGGCGGCAGCAGGATGTCGAGCACGCGGTCTTCCGCTGCGTCTTCGGCGCGTGCGCGCACCTTGGCCATTTCGGCCAGGCGGGTTTGCTTGATGCCGATGTCGATCAGGTCGCGGATGATGGTGTCCACGTCGCGGCCCACGTAGCCCACTTCGGTGAACTTGGTGGCTTCGATCTTGATGAACGGCGCATCGGCCAGCTTGGCCAGGCGACGCGCGATCTCGGTTTTACCCACGCCGGTGGGGCCGATCATGAGGATGTTCTTGGGCGTGATTTCGTGGCGCAGCGGTTCTTCGACCTGCTGGCGGCGCCAGCGGTTGCGAAGGGCGATTGCCACTGCCTTCTTGGCCTTGCCCTGGCCGACCACGTGTTTGTCGAGTTCGCCGACGATTTCCTGGGGAGTCATGTTCATGCGGGTTCCAGTGTTTCGATGATGTGGTTCAAGTTGGTGTAGATGCACAACTGGCCGGCGATCGTCAGTGATTTTTTGACCACTTCCGCAGGCGAGAGTTCCGTATTTTCCACCAGCGCCTTTGCGGCCGACTGGGCGTAGGTGCCGCCCGAGCCGATCGCACCCACGCCGTCTTCGGGCTCGAGCACGTCGCCGTTACCGGTGATCACCAGGGTCGATTCGCTGTCGGCCACCAGCAGCATCGCTTCGAGGCGGCGCAGCACGCGGTCGGTGCGCCAGTCCTTGGCCAGTTCGACCGAGGCGCGCAGCAGGTTGCCCTGGTGTTTTTCCAGTTTGCCTTCGAAGCGGTCGAGCAGGGTGAAGGCGTCGGCGGTGCCGCCGGCGAAGCCGACCAGGACCTTGCCGTTATACACCTTGCGCACCTTGCGGGCCGTGCCCTTCATGACGATGTTGCCGAGCGTGACCTGGCCATCGCCGCCGAGCGCGACTTCCTTGCCGCGTCGCACGCACAAGATGGTGGTGCCGTGAAATTGTTCCATGTTGACCTCAAATATTCAGTTGGTTGATGCCGCACTGCGTCTTGAAGGGGGAAATGGGGACGGAAAGCGCAATTGCAATCCCCGCGCCTGCACGGCGCCAGGGCAAAAAAAAGCACGCGGGATCAGGCGCGTGCTTGGGTAGGTATTGCCTGGCGGTTAATCGCCGTACAGCTTTTGCTTCAGTTCGCGGCGCTGCTGCGCTTCCAGCGACAGCGTGGCGGTCGGGCGGGCGATCAGGCGCGGAATGCCGATCGGCTCGCCGGTCTCTTCGCACCAGCCGTAGTCGCCGCCGTCGATGGCCACGATCGATTGCTGGACTTTTTTGAGCAGCTTGCGCTCGCGGTCGCGCGTGCGCAGTTCCAGCGCGTGCTCTTCCTCGATGGTGGCGCGGTCGGCCGGATCGGGAACCAGCACGGTTTCGCGCAGGTGCTCGGTGGTTTCGCCGGCGTTCTTGAGCAGCTCTTTTTCAAGCTGTTGCAATTTCGCCTTGAAAAACGCCATCTGCGCCGGGTTCATGTAGTCCTTCTCATCCATTTTGAGAATTTCTTCTTCGGTCAGGATGCGTTCGGCTGCGGTCGATTTATTAGTTTTAGTGGTCATAACTTCGCTTACCTTCGATACGACAGAGTTTTCAAATTGATCAGCAGAAGGGCCCCAGGCCGTTGCGCTGCACCGGTATCCGCCAGTGGGCTTGCCAGCTTGCAGATGGTGTGGTGTTTATGCTATCCCCACAAAACCCGGATAGTTTATACCAGACATTGTTCTAATCCGCTAATAAAGATATCTTTTGGCAGATTTTTACCTATAAATACCATTTTGCTGCCACGGACCTCGTTTTCGCCCCACTTGGCGCCAAGGTCGCTGCCCATGATCTGGTGCACGCCCTGGAACACCACCTTGCGATCGGCATCCTGCATTAACAATACGCCTTTATAGCGCAGCATGCGAGGACCATAGACATTGACCAGCCCGCCGAGGAATTCGTCGAGCTTGGCAGTGTCGAACGGGCGCGTGCTTTTGAAGACAAACGCGGCGATGTCGTCGCTGTGGTGGCCGTGATGGTGGTTATGCTCGTGCCCGTGATCATGGCCGTGGTCATGACCATGGTTGTGGCCGCAATGTTCGTCATGCACGTGGTCGTCGTCATGGGTCTGGTCGGTGGCCAGGAAATCGGGATCGAGCTCGAGCTTGTCGTTGAGGTTGAAGCCTTTCAGGTCCATCACCTCGGCCAGTGGCGCGCGGCCGAAGTCAGCGGTGCTGATCGGCGCGCGCGGGTTGATGCGTTTCAGGCGCGCGGTCAACGTGGCCAGTTCTTCCGGCGTGACCAGATCGGTTTTCGAGAGCAGCAGCTTGTCGGCAAAACCCACCTGGCGCTGGGCTTCCTCGTGCTGGTCCAGTTGGTCCATCGCGTGGCGCGCATCGACCACCGTGACCACGGCGTCAAGCATGAAGTGAGCGCCTACTTCTTCGTCCACGAAGAAGGTTTGCGCCACCGGACCCGGGTTGGCCAGGCCGGTGGTTTCGATGACCACCCGATCAAAAGTGAGCTCGCCGGCTTCACGCTTCTGCGCCAGGCTGGACAGCGCCACGATCAGGTCGCCGCGCACGGTGCAGCAGATGCAGCCGTTGTTCATTTCGACGATTTGCTCGCCGCTGTCCTGGACCAGGATTTCGTTGTCGATGTTTTCCTGGCCAAACTCGTTTTCAATCACGGCAATGCGCATGCCGTGCGGTTCTTGCAGGATGCGGTTGAGCAGCGTGGTCTTGCCGGCGCCAAGAAAGCCGGTCAGGATCGTGGTAGGTATCATATGCGCGCGCGCCAGTCTGGTGTGTGGGCCCCCTAGATGGGGATCAAGTGCAAAAATGCAATCGCTGATTATGCCGGAAAATTAATCGGAACCATGTTTCGTCCGATTGAGGCGCGTCAGTACGTCCAGCAGCTTATTTGATTTTGGCGCGCGGATGCGCTTTGTCGTACACGTCGGCCAGGTGCTGGAAGTCGAGCGCCGTGTATACCTGGGTGGAGCTGATGCTGGCATGCCCCAGCATGTCCTGCACCGCCCGCAAGTCGCCCGACGATTGCAGCACGTGCGACGCAAACGAGTGGCGCAACATGTGCGGGTGTACATGCACCGGCGCGCCGCTGGCCACGCCGTGCGCCTGCAAGCGCTGCTGGATCACGCGCGGCGACACGCGGGTGCCGCGCGTGCTTAAAAACAAGGCAGCGCTGCCGTCGGCGGGAGCGGGGCGCACCGCCAGCCAGGCCGCCAGCGCGGTCATTGCCGCGCTGCCCACCGGCACCACGCGGCGCTTGTTGCCCTTGCCGGTCACGATCACTTCGCGGTTTTCCAGCACCACCCAGCCGAGCGCATCCTTGCCGGGCGTGACGTCGAGGCCGGCCAGTTCCGATACCCGCAAGCCGCTGGAATACAGCAACTCGAACATGGCGCGGTTGCAGAGCTCGGCCGGTTCCGCGCCGCCCTTGCCATCGCTGCCGGCAGCGCGCAGTTGCATATGGGACGGCGCCACCAGCTGCACCGCGTCGTCCACCGACAGCGCCCGTGGCAAAGTTTTGGCGCGCTTGGGGGCGCGCACGCCTTGCACGGGGTTGGCGGCGAGGGTGGTCTGGGTACCGAGCCAGTCGAAAAAGCCGCGCCAGCTCGAGAGCTTGCGGGCGATCGAACGCGGATCGAGCTCGCGCGCATGCAGCTTCGACGTCAGGCGGCGAACCAGGAAATGATCGATATCAGTCCAGTCGCGGCCTTCGGCCAGCGTACGCAGTTCGACCAGGTCGCGGCCATAGGCGGCGGTGGTGTTGTTGGAGAGTTGCCGGCCGTGGCGCAGGTGCGCCAGGTAGTCGGCGATCCAGTCGCGGTCCGCTGCCGGGTCAGCAGCAGATTTAGCAACGGGCACGGCAGCAGCAGGCACCGCAGCAAGTGAGCCAAGAGCGGACTCTGCTTTCGTGCCGGCAGCGTTGGCAGCCCTTGCAGCAGCGGTCACCGCAGTGCCGGCGCCAGCCATGGTCAGGCCAGCAGCCAGGCCAGGGCGGTGCTGCTGGTTTCGCCCATGTGGACCAGAAAGTCTGTGGCCATCAGCGAGGTAAAGCGGTTGGCATCGGCCGACCCCATCACCAGCAAACCGAAAGCCTGCTTGTCGCCGGTCTTGCGCAGCGGGATGATTACGGTGGAGACCACGCTGGCCGAGTCATCGAGCCAGCGCACGGCTTCAAAATCCTTGTTGCTGCCGCAGTAAGGCGACAGCAGGCTGTTGGCGAAAATGCGCACATCTTCGGTTACACCCTTGGTGAACCATTCGTCGGCGTAGTCGGGCGCGGTGTTCCACAGGCGCACGGTCACTTGCGGCACGTCGAACGCGGATTTCAGGCCGCTGACCACCGAGTGTGGCATGGAACCCACATCTTCCGCTTCCAGCAGCACCTTGGTCCAGCGGTGGAACTTGTTGGCGATGGCTTCGTTTTCCGACGCCAGGCGCATCAGATTGCTCATGCGCAGTTCCAGCGTCTTGTATTTCTCGCGCATCACTTCCATTTGCCGTTCCTGCAACGAGACGGTGCGGCCCATCATGGGGCTGGCAAGCTTGATTTCACCGAGCAAATCGGCGTGTTCGACGAAGAAATTCGGATGCTCGGTGAGGTACTGCGCGACTAGTGTGGAATCCAGTGGGACGGTCATGGCTGCTCTATCGAAATCGGGGTGGGAACTAGCCGACCATTCTACCCGACACGGGCAGAAAAGACGGACAAGGTTGCCCTTGTCCGTGCTTGCCCCTGCAGCCGTCAGAAGTTGTGGTGGATGCCGACGCTGAAGAAGTTGAACGCGGTGACCGCTTTCTTGCGCGTGGCGTCCGCATACAGGTAGGTACGCGGCGACAGGTTGTAGTCGTAGCCGACCGAGTACTGGCGGGTTTTGGCGATGCCCGGATCATTGAACTGGTTGTCCGGGCGTTTCTGGCCATAGCCGGCCCGGATCAGACCCGCACCGAGCGTGTAGTTGGCGCCCAACACCCAGCCCTTGGTTTCAGGATTGATGAGCACGCTTTCTTGCTGGTCCTGCTTCTGGTACGTGGCCATCAGCTTGAGCGGCTCGATCGGCTTGAACCAGCCGCCCACCGACCACAGCGTGGTGTCCACCGCGTTGCGCTCGTAGGCGGCGTAGGCGGAGAACTTGCCTTGCGTGGCCGTGGCGCTGACCGAGTACGGCACCACGGCTGCCTGGCTGTTGGCCGGGAACTGCGGCGCCAGCGCGGTGCCCCTGCCGATGATGGCCGGGTTGTTGTTGGCTTCCTTGGACGCCACCGTGACGTTGAGCTGGAAGATGCCGGCGATCAGCGGCGTGTTGTAGAACACGGCGTTGGAGAAGCGGTTGAGCGAGTTGCCGGCCGGGCTGAGCGGATCGCTGGTGTAGCCGGCCACTTGCAGGTCGGTCTGGTAACCGGCCACGGCGGGCATGCCGCTCCAGGGTTCGTACCCGGTGCTGGTTTCCTGGAAGGCGGTCAGGCCACGGCCGAGACGCACCGTGCCGAAGTCCCCTTGCAGGCCCACCCGCGACTGGCCCTGGAACAGTGGACGGGAGTTGCTTTCGATGGTGCCGGTATCGGGCTCGTAGCGGATCTCGAGCTGGAACAGGGCCTTCAGGCCGCTGCCCAGGTCTTCGACGCCGCGAAAGCCCAGCTTGTTGTTGTCGCGCTTGCCCACCACGGTGGGCGTGTTGGGGCCGCTGCGATTGGCAATGCCGGCATCGAGCGTGCCGTAGATGGACACCGACGATTGCGCATGCACGCCGCATGAGGCGCCAGCGAGCGCGCCGGTAAGTGCCAGGGCCACGAGAGATTTTTTCATTGATAGGTTCCTTTTTTAAGTAGATCGAACAAGCGTCCGCCGCTGTATCGGTACTGGTAGGTCCTTGGTTCGGAACCTTAAAGGCTCGCCGGGAAAATTGCGCGGGAGTGGTCGATTGAGGAGGCCAGTCTTGGTTGAAAGCCCCGCAACGACAGCTGCTTGTGGTTTTTTTGAAACGCGGGTGTGGGCCCGCCAGGTACGCTTTCTTTGCAAGGGGTTACGCTAACTCCTTTCAATCGGGCACTAAAACAGCTCTAGCCTACAAGCGCGGGCAGGGTGCTCGATTTGTGAGAGATCAAGCCGTGGCGCGGTTTTCCTAGGATGTGGCGTGGATCGCACGCTACACTGGACGACAACTCCGCACTTCCCAACCCTCTGTTCCTGATCAATCTTTCCCCGCCTAAACGATGGTCAATCGAGCTGAACTAGGCGTCATCCGTGGCGCGCGCGCCGGCGATCCCGCTTGCCAGCTGGCCCTGGGCAAGCTTTACCTGTTCGGCGGCGCCAGCCTGCCGCGCAACATGCCCACCGCGCTGCACTGGCTCAACCGCGCGGCCCGCCAACAGCAGGCTGAAGCGTGGATGCTGATCGGCAGCCACGTGCCGTTCGAGCATGCGCGGCACTGCGTGGACGAAGTGTTGCCGTGGTATGAACGCGCTTTCGCAGCCGGGATCGAGCAGGCTGGACTGGTGCTGGCGCAACTGGCGCCGCCGAGCGATGCGACAACGCAGGAGGCCTTGCGGTACAAGGCGCGCTTTGAAGCACCGCCAGTCGAGTCTGCATTGCAAAGGCTGGCGTCGCTGCATGGTCGTGAGTGCGTCGCAGGCAGTAGTGAGCAGGCCGCAGGCAGTTGGCAGCCAGTACCGGAGCATTGCAAACAGGGCGCAGAGAATCGAGAAAAAAGTGCAGACAATCGAGGCGCAAGCGCAGCGGATCGAGAGCAGGGTGCAGCGAGTCGGGAGCCGGGTGCCGCGCCGCAAGAACCGTCCGCAGAAAATCGCGAGCGGGCCGCGCAGGCAGGCGACCGCGCGGCGCAACTGGCGCTTGGTTTGTGGTTCGCGCGCCTGCAGCGCGATGGCAGCCGACAGCTTGATGGCATCGCCACCGTCAACTTCAAGCGCGCGATCCGCTGGCTCACGCTGGCCGGCAAACAGGGCGATCCCGACGCCTGGTTCGCGCTGTCGCGCATCTATCTGAAACCGGAGTTTTCGCAGCGCAGCGTGGCCGAAGCGCAAGTGTGCCTGGAGCGTGCAGCCGAATTGGGCCATCGCGGCGCGCAGCGCGAGTACGGCCTCTACGCGTGGCGTCACCGCCGCCACGAAGCGGGCAGCGACGTGCGCGCGATGTACTGGCTGCAGCAAGCGGCGGCCCAGGGTTGCGATCAGGCGCAGCGGCAGTTGGCGCGCATCGCCCCGGCACCGCGTGCGGCCGCGTGGCGCCAGGCACTGCTGGCCCTGGCGCCGGCAGCATTGCACACGCTGGCCATGCGCCAGCCGTTGCTGGCGGCGCGGCTGACGCTGGCACGTGCCTTCGGTTTGAACCGGGCCGAAGCGTTGTTACTTGACATGAAAGAGGCCGATCACGGCCATTGCCTGGTGGTCGATATCCGCGCCAGTTACGGACGCAGCAAGCGCCGCCTGATTGCGCTGCGCACGGCGCAGGACCGGCAACTGCTGGACCAGGTGGTGGCGCAGTTCGACCGGTTTGATGGCTGCCTGGAAGGGAATTACCGCCAGCGCTTGTACCGCCTTAAGACCTGCTTGCCGGCGCTGGCGGACGAACCTTCGACGGCGTGAAACCTGCCGGCTTGAAAACCGCTGGCTTGAAATCCACCGGTTTGAGGCCCGCCGGCTTGAAGCCCATCGACTTGAAACCGCTGGCTTGAAACCCACTGGCTTGAAGCCCAACAGCTTGAAGCTCATAAGGCAAGCGCAGCGCTGGCAGCCTGGCTAGTTAAATCTCGATCTCGCCCTCGAACACCGTCACCGCCGGCCCCGTCAACAGCACTGGCTCACCCTCGCCAGCCCAGCTGATCGACAACTGTCCGCCGCGCGCATCGACCCGTACCGGGCTGTCGAGCACGCCACGGCGGATACCGGCCACTGCGGCCGCGCAGGCGCCGGTGCCGCAAGCGAGCGTTTCGCCCACGCCGCGCTCGAACACGCGCAGCTTGACGTGCTGGCGGTCGAGCACCTGCATGAAGCCGGCATTGACGCGGTTGGGAAAACGCACATGGTGCTCGATCAGCGGGCCGGTCAGTTCCACCGGCGCCGTCTCGACGTCATCGACGATTTGCACCGCGTGCGGGTTGCCCATCGAGACCGCCGAGATCAGCACGGTTTCGCGCGCGCCGCCCAGTTCCAGCAGTAGCGGCCACAGCGTGTCCTGTGCCTGGGCTTCGCCCTGCAAGCCCTCGGCATCGAACGGTACCCTGGCCGGTTCCAGCACCGGCGCACCCATGTTCACGGTAATGCTGCCATCGAGTTCGAGGCGCGGCGCGATGATGCCGGCCTTGGTTTCCACCGTGATGCTGCGCTGGTCGGTCAGGCCTTTTTCGGCCACGAATTTGACGAAGGCGCGCGAACCATTGCCGCATTGCTCCACTTCGCCGCCGTCGGCGTTGAAGATGCGGTAGCGGAAATCGCAGCCGGGTTGCGTCGGCTTTTCCACCAGCAGGATCTGGTCGGCGCCCACGCCGAAGCGGCGGTCGCCCAGCAATTGCCACTGCGCCGGGGTGAAGTCGATGTGCTGGTTGATGCCGTCGATGACCACGAAGTCGTTGCCGGCGCCGTGCATTTTGGTGAATTTGAGTTTCATAGTTTATTTACGACGTGGATACAACGATGGTTCGCCATTCGGGCGGGTCTTGAAGCGCTTGTGCGTCCAGAAATATTCAGCCGGGGCTTCGCGCACGCGCTCCTCGATGAACTCGTTCATGCGGCGGGTGGCGGCCACCATGTCGGGGCCGGGGTAATTGTCCCACACCGGGTAGAATTTGACACGCCAGCCCTGGTAATTCGGCAGGAACGTGGCGATCACCGGCATCACCTGGGCGCCGGTGGTGGCGGCGATGCGCGCGGTGGCGGTCAGGGTCGCCGCATCGATGCCGAAGAACGGCACGAACTCGGCATCCTTCTCGCCGAAGTCCATGTCCGGCAGCATGAAGTACGGCAGCTTGTCGCGCAGTGCGCGCAGGATCGGCTTGATGCCGTCCTGGCGGGTGAACAATTTTACCGGCTTGAACCGGGCCCGGCCGGCGCGCAGCACCTGGTCGAACGCGGCGTTCTTTTGCGTCACGTACATCGACGACGCGCTGGCCACCATCGCGATCGACGCGCCGGCCACGTCCAGGCACACGAAGTGCGGGCACAGCAAAATAGTCGGCTTGGCCGTCATTTCCGCCACCGGTACCGGGCCCGGTTCCACTTTGATCAGGCGGTTCAGGCGCGCTTCCGACGCCCACCACAGGATGCCGCGCTCCCAGATGCTGCGCGCATACGCCTGGAAATGCTGGCGCGCCAGCGTTACCCGTTCAGCCTCGGTCAGCTCAGGCATGCACAGGCGCAAGTTGGTCAGCGTGATCTCGCGCCGCGCGCGCAGGAAGATGAACAGCAGGCTGCCGGTGAACTTTCCAAAGCGGCCCAGCACGGGCAAGGGCAGCCAGTGCAGCAGCCACATCAATCCGAGTACTAACTTCATGCTGCTTCTCCAGTCTGTGGCGCATCGATGCCGTGGGGCACCTTGTAGCGGTTGTAGCTCCAGTAGTACTGGGTGGGATTACGCGCGATCAGGTGCTCCATCGCGGTGTTGATCGCCTGTGCCTGGCTGGCGGTGTCGCCTTCCAGCGACTCGGTAAACGGCACGAAGTGGATCACGAAGCCACGGCCGCCCGGCAGGCGCTCGGCGTACGTGACGATCACGGTGGCGTTGCCCATCTGCGCCAGCTTGGCGGGCAGGGTCATACTGTAGGCGTCGCGGCCGAAGAAGGTGGCCCATACGCCTTCGCCTTCCTGCGGCACCTGGTCGGGCAGCAGGCCGATCGGCTGGCCTTTTTTGAGGAACTTGGCCAGCATGCGCACGCCGCTCATATTGGCTGGCGCCAGCAGCAGGTTCTTGCGCGCGCGCGCGCCTTCGATCAGCGGCTTCAAGGCCTCTTTTTTCGGCGGCCGGTACATCACCATCAGCTCGGTGCGCAGGGCGATTTCCTGGGCCACGATTTCAAAGCAGCCCAGGTGGGGCGTGAGGAACACGATGCCGCGCCCGGCGTCGAGCTCGGTTTGCACCAGTTGCCAGTTTTCCAGCGTGGCGTGGCGCGACACGCGCGCCGGATCGGCGCACCAGATGAAGGGCAGTTCGATGATGCTTTTACCGGCTTCGGCCACGGCGGCGGACAGGTGCTGCGAGTAGCCGGCCTGGGTCATGTTGTCGCGCATGCGACGCCGGTACGATGGGGATGCCAGGTACACCACCCATCCCAGCGCACTGCCGGCGGCATGCAGGAAGGACAAGGGAAATACGGAAAGGAAACGAAAAATGGGTACGAGCATGAAAGTGTTGTGTGCCTGTGTTTATGCTTGCCTGGTTGCTGGACGAGAAGCAAGTTTTTTTAAAAAAGCGTAAAATAACACGTTAGTAGGAACCGCTGAGTTAATGACAACTTGCGATGCGGGATATAAATATCGCTAAAGCGTCGCAACCCCCGTTGGTGCGCGACAACCATTTTTACCGCCATTTCCAGGAGTTGCGATGTCTAATGATTACCTCTTCACTTCCGAATCTGTCTCGGAAGGCCACCCCGACAAAGTTGCGGACCAGATCTCCGATGCGATTCTGGACGCCATCCTGACCCAGGATCCGAAAGCGCGCGTTGCCGCCGAAACCCTGTGCAACACCGGTCTGGTGGTGCTGGCTGGTGAAATCACCACCCACGCCAATGTGGATTATATTCAAGTTGCCCGCGAAACCATCAAGCGCATCGGTTACGACAACACCGACTTCGGTATCGACTACCGTGGTTGCGCCGTGCTGGTCGCCTACGACAAGCAGTCGCCGGACATCGCCCAAGGCGTGGACGAAGGCGCAGGTATCGACCTCGACCAGGGCGCCGGCGACCAGGGCCTGATGTTTGGCTACGCCTGCGACGAAACCCCGGAACTGATGCCAGCGGCGATCCACTACGCCCACCGCCTGGTCGAGCGCCAGTCGCAGCTGCGCAAGGACGGCCGCCTGCCATGGCTGCGCCCGGACGCCAAGTCGCAAGTGACGCTGCGCTACGTCAACGGCCGCCCGGTGGCCGTGGACACCGTGGTGCTGTCCACCCAGCACGCGCCGGAAATGCAACATAAACAGATCGAAGAAGCGGTGATCGAAGAGATCATCAAGCAGGTGCTGCCACGCGAATGGCTGACCGACACCAAGTACCTGGTCAACCCGACCGGCCGCTTCGTCATTGGCGGCCCGCAGGGCGACTGCGGCCTGACCGGCCGCAAGATCATCGTGGACACCTACGGCGGCGCCAGCCCGCACGGCGGCGGCGCTTTCTCGGGCAAGGATCCAACCAAGGTGGACCGTTCGGCAGCGTACGCGGCCCGCTACGTGGCCAAGAACGTGGTCGCTGCCGGCCTGGCGCGCCAGTGCCAGGTGCAGGTGTCGTACGCGATCGGCGTGGCCCGCCCGATCAATATCACCGTGTACACCGAAGGCACGGGCGTGATTCCTGACGAGCAAATCGCCAAGCTGGTGATGGAACATTTCGACCTGCGCCCGAAAGGTATCGTGCAGATGCTCGACCTGCTGCGTCCGATCTACGCCAAGACCGCCGCTTACGGCCACTTCGGCCGCGAAGAGCCGGAATTCACGTGGGAGCACACCGACAAGGCGGCGATCCTGCGCGATGCGGCCGGCCTGAAATAAGCTTGTCGTTTCTGCCAGGGTGGTGATGCTGCCCTGCATGTTTTAGCACGTTGCACGTCGTCACCGGCGCGCAACGATGCTAGAATGCCCCTTCCGAGGAGCGCTGCGACGAATCCTTTTCGCCAGGCTCGGAATCTGCAACCGCGCTCACGTTACTTTTTTCTAACTGAAAGGAGGGCGTGATGAACGCCGTACTCAAACCTCTGCAAGACTATCTGGTCGCCGATATCTCCCTGTCCCCGTGGGGCGACAAGGAAATCAAGATCGCTGAAACCGAAATGCCGGGCCTGATGGCCATCCGCGACGAATTCGCCGCAGCCCAGCCGTTGAAAGGCGCGCGCATCACCGGTTCGCTGCACATGACCATCCAGACCGCCGTGCTGATCCAGACGCTGGAAGCGCTGGGCGCCACCGTGCGTTGGGCTTCGTGCAACATCTACTCCACCCAGGACCACGCCGCTGCCGCCATCGCTGCCGCCGGCACCCCGGTGTTTGCCGTCAAGGGCGAAACCCTGGACGAATACTGGGATTACACCCACCGCATCTTCGAGTGGCCGGCGGACGCTGCCGGCAATGCCGTGTACTCGAACATGATTCTCGATGACGGCGGCGACGCCACCCTGCTGCTGCACATCGGCGCGCGCGCCGAGCAAGACATCTCGGTGGTCGGCAACCCGACCTCGGAAGAAGAAATCTGCCTGTTCAACGCCATCAAGGCCAAGCTGGCGATCGATCCGACCTGGTACTCCAAGCGCCTGCCGCACATCCTCGGCGTGACCGAAGAAACCACCACCGGCGTGCACCGTTTGTACCAGATGCACAAGGAAGGCAAGCTGGCCTTCCCGGCAATTAACGTCAACGACTCCGTCACCAAGTCGAAGTTCGACAACCTGTACGGCTGCCGCGAATCGCTGGTCGATGGCATCAAGCGCGCGACCGACGTCATGATCGCCGGTAAAGTGGCTGTCATCGCCGGTTACGGCGACGTGGGCAAGGGCTCGGCCCAGGCCATGCGCGCGCTGTCGGCGCAAGTGTGGGTGACCGAGATCGATCCGATCTGCGCCCTGCAAGCTGCGATGGAAGGCTACCGCGTGGTGACCATGGATTACGCTGCCGAACACGGCGACATTTTCGTGACCTGCACCGGCAACTATCACATCCTGACCGAAGAGCACATGCTCAAGATGAAGGACCAGGCGATTGTCTGCAACATCGGCCACTTCGACAACGAAATCGACGTTGCTGCGCTGAAGAAATACACCTGGGAAAATATCAAGCCACAGGTCGATCACGTGATCTTCCCGTCGGGCAAGCGCATCATCCTGCTGGCGGAAGGCCGCCTGGTGAACCTCGGTTGCGGTACCGGCCACCCGTCGTACGTGATGAGCTCGTCGTTCGCGAACCAGACCATCGCCCAGATCGAACTGTTTGCCAACACCGCCAACTACCCGGTCGGCGTGTACGTGCTGCCGAAGCACCTGGACGAAAAAGTCGCGCGCCTGCAACTGAAAAAGCTCAACGCGCAACTGTCGGAACTGACCCCGGAGCAAGCGGCCTACATCAACGTGTCCGTCGCCGGCCCTTACAAGCCTGACACCTACCGCTATTAATTAACGAACCTCGGAAACCGTAGCGAGCGTCTCGCTACGGTTTCCGAGGCCCGTAACAGCTCAGTCCTATTTCTAGCAGCGAGATTTCACTATGCGTTTGGTCCTTACCTGGCTAATCAATGCGGTTGCCCTGCTGGCAATCCCTTACCTGATGCATTCCGTTAATGTCACAAGCATTAGCGCCGCCCTCTTTGCCGCGCTCGTACTGGCCCTGGTCAATACGCTGATCCGCCCCGTGCTGCTGATCCTGACGTTGCCCGTGACCGTGGTGTCGCTGGGACTGTTTATCTTCATCATCAATGGCTTTTCGTTCTGGCTGGCGGCGCAATTCGTGCCCGGCTTTAGCGTTGACAGCTTCATGTCGGCTGTCGGTGGCGCGCTGTTGTACAGCATTATTTCCTGGGCCCTGTCTACCTTACTTTTGAAGAACGCAGATGGCTAATCATAATTTCAGTATTGAATTCTTTCCGCCCAAGACGGCAGAGGGAGCGGACAAGCTGCGCGCCACGCGCGCCAAGCTGTCCGAACTGAAACCCAAGTATTTTTCCGTGACCTTCGGCGCCGGCGGCAGCACCCAGCGCGGCACGCTCGACACGGTGGTGGAAATCCTGGCCGCCGGCGAAGACGCCGCGCCGCATTTGTCGTGCGTGGGCGGTTCGCGTGACTCGATCCGCGCCATCCTGGCCGAGTTCAAGTCGCACAATATCCGCCGCATCGTGGCGCTGCGCGGCGATCTGCCCAGCGGCTATGGCGCCGCTGGCGAGTTCCGCTACGCCAACGAGCTGGTCGAATTCATCCGCCAGGAAACCGGCGACTGGTTCCGCATCGAAGTGGCAGCTTATCCCGAGGTGCACCCGCAGGCGAAATCGCCGCAGGACGACCTGTTGGCGTTCGAACGCAAGATCAAGGCCGGCGCCAATGCCGCCATCACCCAGTATTTTTACAATGCGGACGCATACTTCCAGTTCGTCGATCAAACCCGCAAGCTGGGCATCGATGTGCCGATCGTGCCGGGCATCATGCCGATCCTGAACTACACGCAGCTGATGCGCTTTTCGGACATGTGCGGCGCCGAGATTCCGCGCTGGGTACGCCTCAAGCTGGCCAGCTTCGGCGACGACTCGGCGTCGATCAAGGCGTTCGGGCTCGACGTGGTGACGCAGCTGGGCGAGCGCCTGCTGGCTGGCGGCGCACCAGGGCTGCATTTTTACAGCATGAACCAGGCGGCGCCGACCACGGCGCTGTGGCAGCGGCTGGTATGAAAATTGGCTCCCCGCCTGCGCGGGGAGCCAATTTAGGCTTGCTCCGCCTCGGTGATCACCGTGTCCAGCGGCACATCATGCAAATCCGCTGCAAACTTCACCTGCAAGCTTGAATACGCCACCCCCACCGTCACCGGCCGTGGTACCCGCGCCAGCGTGCGGTCATAAAACCCTCCGCCATACCCAAGCCGGTATCCCCCCGCATTAAACCCCAGGCACGGCACCAGCAACGCCGCCGGGTAGTCTTGCAGCCGCAAATCCGCCGGCACCGCCACCCCCATGCCATCCTTGACCATCGCCTCGCCGATGCGCCAGTCGGCAAATTTGAGTGCCGCATCGCGGGCGACCACCACCGGCAGCAGCAGCCGCGCACCGAGGCGTTCCAGCTCCGCGTACGCGGCCGACAGATCGGGCTCGCCGCGCAGCGGCCAGTACACGCCCAATGTGGCCGGTTGCGCCGCTTGCCACCACGCCACCACCTGGCGGCCGATGTCCCGGTCCCACTGCGTGCGCGCCTCCGCATCGAAGGCGCGCCGCGCGACCAGCAGTTGCTGCCTTAATTCTGCCTTGCCCGGTGCGGACGGGGCTATTGCTTCGCTCTCGCTGCGTGGTATTCTAGGGTCGCTGGTCATGGTTGGTTCCACTCAGGTTCAAGACAGGTTCAAGACTAATAGAGAGTTGCACATTGATTTCCGTTTCGAAATGGATCGCCGGCGCAGTGGTCGCCATGGTGGCCGTCACCGCCTTTGCCCAATCCGAGGATATCGGCGCTGAAACCCGGCGCGAGGACGATGCCTTCCTGCTCATGCGCGACGCCGTGCGCAAGGACGAGACGTCCAAGGTCGATTTCTACGCCGCGCGCCTGGCCAATTATTCGATTCCGTCGTACGTCGACTATTATCGGCTCAAAGCGCGCCTGCGCGACGCGTCGCAGGCGGAAATTCGCGGCTTCATGCAGCGCTACCAGGGTCAGGCGATTGTCGATCGGCTGCGCAACGACTGGCTGCTCGAACTGGGCCGCACCCGCGACTGGACCACCTTCGACGAACAACTGCCGCTGTTCGTCCTCAACGACGACACCCAGCTCAAATGCTACGCGCTGCAATCGCGCGCGCTCAAGGGCCAGAACGTCGCCAGCGAGGCGCGCGCGCTGCTGATTTCCCCCAACGGCTACGGCGAACCGTGCGCGGGCCTGATCGGCACCCTGTACCAGACCCGCCAGTTCGACGCCGACGACCTGTACACGCAGCTGCGCCTGTCCGGCGAGTTCAATTCCACCGGCCAGGCGCGGCGCATTGTCGCGCTGCTTGGCGGTCCCGATAAAAAGGTGGTGCAGGCGATCGATCTGCCCGCAGTGGCCGTGGCCAAGGGCCCGGGCAACGGGCGCACCGAACACGAAATCTTCATCGTCGCCGTGGGCCGCCTGGCCAAGACCAGCGTCAAGCTGGCCACGCTGGCGCTCAACAAGGCGGCGTCCAGGCTGACAGCGCAGGAGCAGCGCGCCGCCTGGGCGGCAATTGCGCTGCAATCGTCTTACTCGCTGTCGGACGACACCACCGGTTACTGGAAGCGGGCCGACGGCGCGCCGCTGTCGATCGACCAGGCCCAGTGGAGCACCCGCATCGCGCTGCGCAACGGCGACTGGCGCCAGGTACACAAGAATATCGACGCCATGCCGGCCATCCTGCGTGAAGATCCCACCTGGATCTACTGGAAGGGTCGCGCCCTGATGGCCGACGGCAGCGACACCAGCCCGCCGTCCGGCGAGGCGCTGCGGCTGTTCAACAGCATCGCCGACCAGCCCAATTTCTATGGCCAGCTGGCGCGCGAGGAAACCGGCCGCCTGGTGTCGATCCCGCCCCCTGGCGCGCCGATCACCGCCGCCGAAATCGCCCCTATCGCCGCCAACCCCAACTTCCAACGCGCGCTGAAATTCTTCAGCATGCGCCTGCGCTTCGAAGGCACGCGCGAGTGGAACTGGGGCCTGCGCGGCCTGAGCGAACGCGAACACCTGGCCGCCGCCGAATACGCGCGCCAGAACCACATCCTCGACCGCATGGTCAACACGTCGGACCGCACCCGCGTGCTGGTCGATTACACCCAGCGCTTCCCGTCGCCGCACGACGACATCATGCACCCCGCCACCAAGACCCTGGGCCTGGACAAGGCGTGGGTGTATGGCCTGATCCGGCAAGAGTCGCGCTTCATCATGGACGCGCAGTCGCACGCGGGCGCGTCGGGCCTGATGCAGGTAATGCCGTCCACCGGCCGCTGGGTGGCGAAAAAACTTGGTCTGACCGACTTCGCGCAGGACATGCTCTCCGACGTCAAGACCAACATCATGCTGGGCACGAACTACCTGAACATGGTGCTCGGGAATATGGACGGCTCGCAGGTGCTGGCCACCGCCGCCTACAACGCCGGGCCGGGGCGTTCGCGCACGTGGCGCGCGTCGCTGGACAAGCCGATGGAGTCGGCCGTGTTCATCGAGTCGATTCCGTTTTTCGAGACGCGCACCTACGTCAAGAACGTGATGTCCAACGCCAACTACTACGCGGCGCTGTTCGAGGGGCGGCCGCAGTCGCTCAAGGCGCGCATCGGCGTGGTCACGCCCAAGGGCTACACCCTGCAGGAAGAGCAGGAAACGACCTTCGCCCGCTGAACCGGCGGCGACCAGATTATTCATACATTAAATCCATCATGCAGACCACCCAACTCGATCCCAGCCTGTCCAACGCTTTGGCTGCCGCCCGTTCGCCCGGCCTGACCCTCGTCATCGGCAACAAGAATTATTCGTCATGGTCGATGCGGCCGTGGGTGGCGATGACCGCGTTCGGCATCCCGTTCCAGGAAGTGCGCATCCTGCTCGACCAGCCCGACACCGCCAACCGCATCTGCAGCTACTCGGCCTGCGGCCGGGTGCCGGTGCTGCTGGCTGGCGAGATCACCATCTGGGACAGCCTGGCCATCGTGGAATATCTGGCCGAGCAATTCCCCGAGCTGCACCTGTGGCCGCAGGACGTGGCCGCGCGCGCCATGGCCCGCTCGATCTGCGCCGAGATGCACTGCGGTTTCACCGACCTGCGCAACGCCATGTCGATGAATATCCGCGCCAGCCTGCCGGGCAAGGGCCGTACCAACGGCTCGCAGGCCGACATCGGCCGTATCAGCGAAATCTGGGAGGAATGCCTGTCGCGCTTCGGCCACCACCAGTTTTTGTTTGGCGACTTCTCGATTGCGGATGCGTACTTCGCCCCCGTGGTGGCGCGCTTCCGCACCTATGGCGTCTCGCTGGCGCCGGCGCTCGACGCCTACTGCCAGCGCGTGCTGGCCCATCCGGCGGTCGCGCGCTGGGTGACCGAAGCGCTGGCCGAAACCGAAACGGCGCCCAAGCACGACGCCGAGCTGCCGGATTGATGATGAAGATTTATGTCGTAGGCGGCGCCGTGCGCGACGAGTTGCTTGGCCTGCCGGTCAAGGACCACGACCACGTGGTGGTGGGCGCCACGCCCGATGACATGGTGGCGCAGGGCTTTCGCCCGGTGGGCAAGGATTTCCCGGTGTTCCTGCATCCGAAGACGCAGGAGGAATACGCGCTGGCGCGTACCGAGCGCAAGACCGCGCCCGGCTACAAGGGTTTTGTCTTCCACACGTCCACCGAGGTGACGCTGGAAGAAGACCTGGTGCGGCGCGACCTGACCATCAATGCGATTGCCCGCGCCGACGACGGCACGCTCACCGATCCGTTCGGCGGCCAGCGTGATATCGCCGCGCGCATCTTCCGCCACGTGTCCGACGCCTTTGCCGAAGACCCGGTGCGCATCCTGCGCGTGGCGCGCTTTGCCGCGCGCTATCCGGATTTTCGCGTGGCGCCCGAAACCAATGCGCTGATGCGGCAGATGGTGGAGCAGGGCGAGGTCGATGCGCTGGTGGCCGAACGCGTATGGCAGGAACTGTCGCGCGGTCTGATGGAGCAGCAGCCGTCGCGCATGCTCGAAGTGCTGCGCGACTGCGGCGCACTGGCGCGCATCCTGCCCGAACTGGACGTATTATGGGGCGTGCCGCAGCCGGAAAAATGGCACCCGGAGATCGATACCGGCGCCCACATCCTGCAAGTGATCGACTGCGCCGCCCGCGCGAACCTGGAACTGCCTGCGCGCGTGGCCTGCCTGATGCACGACCTGGGCAAGGGTGTGACGCCACCCGACAACTGGCCGGCCCACCACGGCCACGAGGAACTCGGCGTCAAACTGGTGGAGCAGGTGTGCAAGCGCCTGCGCGTGCCCACCGACTGCCGCGACCTGGCCGTGATGACCGCGCGCGAGCATGGCAACGTGGGCCGCGCGCTGCAACTGCGGCCCAACACGATCGTGAAGTTGCTGGAACGCTGCGACGCGTTCCGCAAGCCGGCGCGGTTTTCGCAAATGCTGCTGGCGACCGAGTGCGATTCGCGCGGGCGCATCGGACCGTCGGCCAGCTACCAGGATGCGCCGTTCCCGCAAGCGGCGTACCTGGAAACGGCAATGGCAGCCGCGCGCGCGGTGAACGCGGGCGAAATTGCGCAAAGGTGCCTCGACAACCCGCAACGCATCCCTGAATTCGTGCATCGGGAGCGGGTGAAGGCCGTCAAGATCGCGCTCAATGCCGACGATGACGACGCCGCCGTGTAACCGGCACGGCTGCGCCGGGGTGCGGGGTTAGCGATGGCCCCCATCGACCTGTTCCAGAACCCGCTGCGCGCGCGCAGCAAAACCCCCGACGGCAAATACCGCCCGCGCGTGCCGGTCAAGCAGCTGCACCCGCGCGACCGGCGCCGCATGCGCCGTCACTTCCTCGACCTCGAACCATCCGATCGCCTGCTGCGCTTCGGCACCGAACTGCCCGACGAGCAGATCGAGCGCTACGTCGCCGCCATCGATTTTTCGCGCGACATCGTATTCGGCGTGTACAACCGTGTGTTCCGGCTGGTGGCGGTGGGCCACCTGGCGTTCGCCCCGCGAGACGCCGCGCAGGACGCGGTGACCGACAAGGCGCGCGTGGCCGAATTCGGCGTGTCGGTCAGCCGCAGCGCGCGCGGCATCGGCGTCGGCTCGAAGATGTTCGAGCGCGCCGCCATCCACTGCCGCAACAACGATGTCGATACGCTGTACATGCACTGCCTGTCGTCCAACAAGACCATGATGCACATCGCCAAAAAGGCAGGCATGGAAATCCACCGCGAATACGGCGAGGCCGACGCCTACCTCAAGCTGCTGCCGGCCGATCCTTCCAGCGTGATGCAGGAAGCGTTCGACGAACAATTCGCCACCCTCGACTACACCTTCAAGGCCAACAAACGCGCCGCGTTGAAATGGCTGGAACGCCTCACGTTCCGCAAGCCGAAAAAAAAGTAGTGCCTTTCTAGAACCTTTGCTGCCCGGGCCGGAATGAACGGTCCGACAAGATACGCAACTGGCAGCGAGGCTCTCACTTACCGTGTCGCTGATTTCATCGATCCTGCCCTGGACCTGGGACGCCGCCTGCGGCGCGCACCTGTACGCCCCGTCGGCGTGGGACTTCCTGCGCCTGCTGCTGCTCTCGCCCGTGCTCGAAGAACTCGTGGTGCGTGCCGGTCTGCAGGAGTGGCTGATGCGGCGCTGGCCGGCTTCGGGGTGGCCGGTGCTGGTGTCGGCCGGCGCCTTCAGCCTGCTGCACCTGGGCAGCGGCTGGCACGTGGCGCTGGTGGTGCTGGGGCCGGGACTGGTGCTGGCGATGCTGTATGCGCGCACCCGCAGCTGGCGCTGGTGCGCGCTGGCGCACAGCGGCATGAATGCCTTTGCGATCTCCGTTTGCAGTATCTAAATTCACTTCAGGAGAACAGGCATGGGCGGGACAATGGGGACGGGATTGGCGGGACGTATGGCCGGGGCGGTATTGATCATCGGGGCGGCAGCAGCTGCGCCGCATGCAGGCGCCGCCGATGCGCTCAACGGCAGGAATTTGTATCTCAACGGCCCGGTGACCGGCGGCGCCAGTTGCGCGTCGTGCCACGGCGCCTCGCCGGCGGCCAATGTCAACGGCATCACGCGCGCGGCCAACCAGCCGTCCGTGATCGCCAATGCGATTGCCAGTAATCGCGGCGGCATGGGCAGCCTGTTCACGGGCCGGTTCTCGTCCACCGAACTGGAAGACCTGGCCGCGTTCATCGGCAACCCGAATGTGACCACCGCGCCGGCAGCCTCGCTGGCGCCGGCGAGCCTGACGTTTACCGGCACCGCCATCGGCCAGACCAGCGGCCCGCTGTCCACTACGCTCAGCAACACCGGCAGCGCCGCGCTCAACATCGGCACCATCGCGCTGGGCGGCGCCGCTGCCGGCGATTACAGCATCGGCGGCGGCACCTGCGCCAACGGCGCGGCGATTGCCGCCGGCGCCAGCTGCACCGTGCAAACCAGTTTCCGTCCGACTGCCGCCGGCAGCCGCGCCGCCACGCTCACCATCACCCATAACGCCACCGGCGGCAGCAGCAGCGTGGCCCTCTCCGGCACCGGCAACAGCACGCCGCAAGCCACCATCGGCCTGTCGGCTGCCACCATCAACTTTGGCGCCCAGCTGACGGGCGCCGCGTCCGCGCCATCTACCGTCACCGTCACCAACAGCGGCCAGGCCGCGCTCACGTTCAGCAGCATCGCCGTGGGCGGCGCCAACGCCGGCATCTTCACGGTTGGCGGCACCTGCGCCACCGCCACTCCGGTGGCCGCCGGCGCCAGCTGCACCGTGACCGTTACCGCCACGCCAACCGCCGCCGGCGCCTTTGCCGGCACGCTGACGCTGGCGTCGAACGCTGCCAATGGCAGCGCCGGCGTCGGTCTGTCCGGCACCGCCAGCGCCGCCGCCCCGGCGGTGACCGCCACGCCATCGGCCATCGCCTTTGGCGCGCAGACCGTCAACACGCCTGCCGTTGCGCAGACCGTGGTACTGGCCAATACCGGCAACGTGGTCCTGAACATCGCCAGCATCGGCGTCACCGGCGCTGCCAGCGTCACCATCGCGGGCAGCGATTGCGGCAACACGCTGGCCGTGGGCGCGCGCTGCTCGGTGCCGCTGCGCTTCGCACCGACCACCGCTGGCGCCATTGCCGCCACCCTGGCCGTCACGTCGAACGCTGCGCCGCTGCAAGTGGCGGTCACCGGCACCGGCAGCGCCCAGGCGGTTGGCGTGCCGGTCTTGTCCGAAGCCGGTCCGATCGCGTTTGCCGACACCCAGGTGGGCGCCACGGCCGCCGTGCACACGACCACCTTCAATAACGCCGGTACCGCTGCGCTGCGCATCGCCACGCTCACGCTGGGCGGCGCCAATCCCGGCGACTTCGTCCTCGGCGGCACTTGCGTGGCCAACGCCCAGGTGGGCGCCGGCGCCAGCTGCACCCTGACCACGGCGCTGCGTCCGACGGCAGCCGGCGCCCGCAGCGCCACGCTGATGGTCGTCACCGACGGCGGTGCGCAGTTCTCGCTGGCGCTGGGCGGCAATGGCGTGGCTGTGGCAGCCGGTGCGCCGGCGCTTGGCGTCAATCCGCAAAGCTTCGACTTCGGCGCTGTCACCATCGGCGCCACGCCAACGCGCCGCTTCACCCTGACCAACAGCGGTTCGGCTGCGCTCACGCTGTCCGGCGCCACCTTCAGCGGTCCGTTCGCCCAGGTGACCGACAGCACCAGCTGCGCCGCGTTCCCGCTCACGCTCAATCCCGGCGCCACGTGCGACCTGGTGGTGCGCTATACCCCGGTCAACCCGGGCAGCAATAGTGGTTCCATCGTGCTCAATGCGAACGTGGCCGGCGGCAGCTCGACCATCGCCTTGACCGGCCAGGCCACTGCCGCACCGGCAGCCAACGCCACGCCGCAGAACACCGGCGGCGGCGGTTGCTCGGCCTCGCAAGACGTCAACGACCCGATGCTGGCCTTCCTGGTCCTGCTGGCCGGCGGCGTGATCTTCTGGCGCCGCAAGCGCAGCACGTGATCGCGCCGGCATGACATACCGGGCCGTCCACGCGGCGGCCCGCCCAACACCAACCGAGGAGCTAAGCAATGAAGATGTTATCGATGGTATCGGCGGCCGCACTGGCTGTCACGCTGGCCGCAGCGCCCGCACTGGTGCTGGCGCTGGACAAGGGGGCGCCCGCACCGCAGTTCACGCTGCCGGGCGCCGACGGCGAGGTCAAGCTGGCCAGCCTGCAGGGCAAGGTGGTGTACGTGGACTTCTGGGCATCGTGGTGCGGTCCGTGCCGCCAGTCGTTCCCGTGGATGAACGAGATGCAGGCCAAGTACGGCGCGCGCGGTTTGCAGATCGTGGGCGTGAACGTGGACGCCACCAGCGATGAAGCGCGCAAATTCCTCGCCACCACGCCGGCCAAGTTCACCATCGCTTTCGATCCCAAGGGCGCCACCCCGCGCCAGTACGGCATCAAGGGCATGCCCAGCAGCGTGCTGGTGGGCGCCGACGGCAAGGTGATCGCCGAGCACTCGGGCTTCCGCGACAGCGACCGCGCAGCGCTGGAGGCGCAGATCGTCGCCGCCCTGGGAGCGGCCAAATGAAGCTCGTGTTCGCGCTCATGCTGGCCGCAGGGCTGACCGGTTGCGCAGGCTTCGGCCAGGTGCAGCCGTGGGAAAAGGGCAACCTGGCCAAGCCCGAAATGACCTTCAACGACAGCGGGGTGTTCAACCGCTATGACGACCATATCTACACCAGCCGCGAATCGTCTTCGGGCGGCGCCGGCGTCGGTGGCGGCGGCTGCGGCTGCAACTAGGAACAGGCACATGGAACCTATCAAGACCGAAACCCCTTCCGGGGCGGCCCCGCCCGCTACGTCTCCCTTCGCGGCCTCCGCCATCCTGGCCGCCGCGCTGCTGCTGCCCGGCGTGCACGCGCAGGCCGAGGCGCCGCCCACCAATGGCGTGATCAGCATCGGCTACCTCGATTACAAGGACAGCCAGTCGGGCCTCGACCGCATCCACGTGAAGGCGCCGTCGGTGTCTGTCATGGCGCCGGTGGCCGGCGTGTGGAGCATCAGCGCTTCGGCCGTGAATGACGACGTGTCGGGCGCTACCCCGCGCTACCACAGCGCGGTATCGGGCGCCTCGCGCATGAGCGACCATCGCACGGCCGGCGACGTTGCCGTCAAGCGCTACTTCGACCGCGGCAGCTTGAGCGTGGGGGCGGCGTATTCGTCCGAGGACGATTACCTGTCGCGCGCGGTGTCGTTGTCGGGTACCTTCGAGAGCGAAGACCGCAACACCACCTGGTCGGCCGGCATCGGCCGCGCCAACGATGAAATCAACCCCACCAACCAGATCGTCCGGGACGAGCGCAAACACAGCACCAACCTGCTGCTCGGCGTCACGCAGGTGCTGGGCAAGGCCGACGTGGTGCAGGTTACGCTGGCCCACGATATCGGCAAGGGATACTTCAACGATCCGTACAAGTTTCCCGATAACCGCCCGCGCAGCCGCGACGAGAGCACGCTGCTGCTGCGCTGGAACCATTACGTGGAAGCGACCGGCGGCACCAGCCGCACGTCGTACCGCTACTACCGCGACAGCTTCGGCGTGCGCGGTCACACGCTCGGCCAGGAGTTCGTACAGCCGCTGGCCGATGGCTGGACCGTCACGCCGGAAGTACGGCTGTACACCCAGCGCGCGGCCGACTTTTATTTCGATCCCGTGTACGACCAGGCGCTGGGCCAGCCGTTCCCGCCGGGGTACAGTCCGAGCAATTTCGCCTCGGCCGACTACCGGCTCTCGGGCTTCGGCGCGGTGACGCTGGGCCTCAAGGTGAGCAAGCAGATCGACAAGGACTGGTCGGTCGACGCCAAGGTCTCGGCCTACCAGCAGCGCGGCAGCTGGCGCGCGTTCGGCTCGGGCAGCCCGGGCCTCGAACCGCTGCGCGCGCGCACCATCCAGCTGGCGGTCAACCGCACATGGTAGCGGCCATCCACCGCCAGCAGTTCGACGCCATGGGCAGCCGCTGCGAGCTGCGCCTGTCGGCGCCGAACGCGGCGGCGGCCGCAGACCTGGCGGCGCGCGCAATCGCCGAAGTGCGGCGCATCGAGACCAAGTACTCGCGCTACCGGCCCGACAGCATCGTCTCGCGCATCAACGCCGCTGCCGGCCGCGCGCCGGTGGCGTGCGACAGCGAAACCATGGCGTTGATCGATTACGCGGCCGCGCTGTTCGCGGCCAGCGGCGGCCTGTTCGACATCACGTCGGGCGTGCTGCGCCGGGCCTGGGACTTCGGCAAGCCGCGCGTGCCCGATGCCGATACCCTGGGGCCGTTGCTGGCGCTGGTGGGCTGGCGCCATGTCCATTGCGAGCGGCAGCAGGTGTACCTGCTGCAACAGGGCATGGAGATCGACTTCGGCGGCTTCGGCAAGGAATACGCGGCCGACCGCGCAGCGGCGGTGCTGATCGAGGCCGGCGTGCGGCACGGATACGTGAACCTGGGCGGCGACATGCGCTTTATCGGCCCGCGCCTGGACGGGCGGCCGTGGAGCATCGGCATCCAGGACCCGCGCGACCCCGGCGCCACCATTGCCAGCATCCCGATCAGCTCCGGCGCCTTGACCACCAGCGGCGACTACGAGCGGTTTTTCGAGCTCGATGGCGTGCGCTACTGCCACATCCTCGATCCGCGCACCGGCATGCCGGTGCGGTACTGGCGCTCGGTCAGCGTGATGGCGCCGATGGCAGTGGCGGCGGGCAGCTGCTCCACCATCGCCATGCTCAAGCAACACGAAGGACACACTTTTCTCAAGACCTCCGACATGGGCTACCTGGCCATCGACGAGCACGGACAGACGCTTTACAGGAATCTCTGACATGAAAACACAACAATGGCTGTGGCGCCGCATGCAAATGCCGGCTGCCATGATGGTGGCCGCCCTGGCCATGCTGCTGGCACTGATCTTTTGCATGACCAACCCGGCGCGCGCCGCCGACTTCCTCGAACCCGAGCAGGCGTTCAAGCTCACCGCCACCCAGACCGACGCCCGCACCGTGCGCCTGGCGTGGAAGATTGCCCCCGACTACCACCTGTACCGCGAGCGCCTGAGCTTCGAGGCCGACGGTGTGGCGCTGGCCACGCCGCGCCTGCCGGACGGCATCCGCAAGTTCGACACCAACTTCAGCAAGGAGATGGAGACGTACCAGGATCAGCTGGTGGTCGATCTGCCGCTGGCGTCTGGCAAGCCGATGAAGCTCACGGTGAATTACCAGGGCTGCGCCGACGCGGGCCTGTGCTACGCGCCGGCCAGTGCCAGCTATGCCATCGACCCGGCCAAAACCGGCGTGCTGACGGCGCTGCCGGCCGATGGCGAAGCTGTTCCCGCAGCACCCGTGAGCGCTGCACCGGCCGTGCCGTCAGCGGCGGCAAGTGCAGCGACAGCGGCGCCGGCCGTGCATGAAGACGACAGCTCGATCGCCCAGCGCACGCTGGAGAGCGGCAGCGCCTGGCGCATCGGCCTCGCCTTCCTGGTCTTCGGCCTGCTGCTGTCGTTTACGCCCTGCGTGCTGCCGATGGTGCCGATCCTGTCGTCGATCATCGTCGGCGAGGGCAATCCGTCGCGCGGTCGCGGCTTCGCGCTGGCGCTGGCCTACAGCCTGGGCATGGCGCTCGTGTATACCTCGCTCGGCGTGGCGGCGGGACTGGCCGGCGAAGGCCTGGCGGCAGCGCTGCAAAAACCGGCCGTGCTGCTGACCTTTGGCGCACTGCTGTTCGTGCTCTCGCTGTCGATGTTTGACGTGTACCAGTTGCAGCTGCCCAGCAGCCTGCAAAGCAAGCTCAGTTCCGCCAGCGGCAATATGGGCGGCGGCAAGTTCGCCGGCGTGTTTGTCATGGGCGCGCTGTCGGCCCTGATCGTGGGGCCGTGCGTGGCCGGTCCGCTGGCCGGTGCGCTGCTGTACATCAGCCAGACCCGCAACGTCTGGACCGGCGGCTGGGCGCTGTTCTCGATGGCCGTGGGCATGAGTGTGCCGCTGTTGCTGACCGGGATCTCGGCCGGCAGCCTGCTGCCGCGCGCCGGCGGCTGGATGAATGGCGTGAAAAAGCTGTTTGGCCTGCTGTTGATCGCCACCGCGATCTGGATGATCACGCCGGTGTTCTCGGCCACGACCGGCATGGTGCTGTGGGGTGTGTTCGCGCTGCTGTGCGCTGCGTTCCTCAACGTGTTCGAATCGGCCGCCAAGGGCGCGGGACTGGGCACGTACGTGGGCAAGGCGCTGGGCATGGCGCTGCTGCTGGTCGGCGTGCTGGAACTGACGGGCGCCGCCAGCGGTGGCCGCGATGTGCTGCAGCCGCTCGGTCACCTGGCGGCACGCGGTGGTGACGCAGGCACCGCGCCGGCGGCGGCCGACGCGCACTTCCCGCGCATCAAAACCGTGGCGGAGCTGGACCAGGTCCTGGCCACCACCAGGACCCCGGTGATGCTGGACTTCTACGCCGACTGGTGCGTGTCGTGCAAGGAGATGGAGCGCTTCACGTTCGCGCAGCAGGCGGTGAAAGACAAGATGGCCAAGATCCGCGTACTGCAAGTGGACGTAACGGCCAATAACGCCGACGACAAGGCGCTGATGAAACGCTTCGGCCTGTTCGGTCCGCCCGGCATGATCCTGTTCAAGGATGGCCAGGAAGTGCCGGGCAGCCGCGTGATCGGTTTCATGAAAGCCGAGCCGTTTTTAAATCATCTGAACCGCCACTTCCCATAACGGCGGTTACGGCTGGCTGGTCAGCGGCAGCGCGGTCGTATCCTTGATGCGCTGCAGGGCGAAGCTCGATTTCACGTCGAGCACCGCCGGGTGGCGCAGCAGGGTGGCCATCATGAAGCGCGAGAAGTGCTCCATGTCTTCCACGTGGACGCGCAGCAGGTAGTCCATCTCCCCCGTCATCGCATAGCAGGCCACCACTTCTGGCCACTGTCCCACCGAGTCGGCAAAGTCGGCGCGCGGCGACGGCGGCGCATTGGGGGCGCCCAGCGCCCGCGCGTTGCTGTGGGCGCCGGCGTCGCTGTGCTTTTCCAGCCGCACGTTCACATAGGCCAGCAGGCCCAGGCCGATCTTGTCGGGGTCGAGCAGCGCCACGTACTGGCGGATCACGCCAGCCTCTTCAAGCCGCTTGATGCGGCGCAGGCACGGCGATGGCGACAGCGCCACCATCTCGGCAACATCCTGGTTGGACAGCCGGCCGTCGGCTTGCAAAATGGACAGAATTTTGCGATCGGTTTTGTCCAATGCAACTTTGGTCATAAATACCTCAATAAATCAGCGTTAAGGCAATATTATTGCGCACATTCGCCATGTCGGGGAATTGTTTGCAATTAAATGCCGGGTTGGCGGGTCTATACTGGGCGATAAATTTGCAAACAAAACCAGGAGGAGACAGCAATGCAATTCCAGCCATGGGACAACCCGATGGGCACCGACGGCTTCGAGTTCGTCGAATACGCGGCCCCGGACCCGCAAGCGCTTGGCGCCCTGTTCGAGAGCATGGGCTTTACCGCCATCGCCCGCCATCGCCATAAAAACGTCACCTTGTACCGCCAGGGCGACATCAATTTCCTCATCAACGCCGAACAGGATTCGTTCGCCCAGCGCTTCGCGCGCCACCACGGCCCGTCCGTGTGCGCGATCGCGATCCGCGTCAAGGACGCCGCGTTTGCGTACCGGCGCGCGCTCGAGCAGGGCGCCTGGGGATTCGACAACAAGAACGGTCCGATGGAACTCAATATCCCCGCCATCAAGGGCGTGGGCGATTCGCTGATCTACCTGGTCGATCGCTGGCGTGGCAAAGATCGTGAAAAAAACGGCGGTGAGCAGGGCGCCATCGGCGACATCAGCATTTACGATGTCGATTTCGTCGCCATACCCGGCGCCGAGGCCAACCCGGTCGGCCATGGCCTCACGTACATCGACCACCTGACCAACAACGTCCACCGTGGCCGGATGAAGGAATGGGCCGACTTCTACGAGAAGATGTTCAACTTCCGCGAAGTGCGCTACTTCGATATCGAGGGCAAGCACACCGGCCTGAAATCGAAGGCCATGACCTCGCCCTGCGGCAAGGTGCGCATCCCGATCAACGAATCGTCGGACGACAAGTCGCAGATCGCCGAATACCTGGACCAGTACCACGGCGAAGGCATCCAGCACATCGCGCTCGGCACCGACGACATTTACACCTCGATCGAAGGCATGAAGACGGCCGGCATCGCCTTCCAGGATACCATCGAAACGTATTACGAGCTGGTCAACCGCCGCCTGCCGAACCACGGCGAGCGGCTCGACGACCTGCGCCGTCTGCGCATCCTGATCGATGGCCAGAGTAACGAAACTGAGCGCGAACTGCTGCTGCAGATTTTCACGCAAAACGTGATCGGCCCGATCTTCTTCGAGATCATCCAGCGCAAGGGCGACCAGGGCTTCGGCGAGGGTAATTTCCGCGCCCTGTTCGAATCGATCGAACTCGATCAAATCAAGCGGGGAGTGTTGACCGCATAATCGTTATTTTCGCCGGCAGCGCCTCACAGATTGGCGCGCCGGCACTGAAACACATTCCGTGCGCGCTCACGAGGCGCGCACTGCAAGAATAGTGGAGACAAACACAATGAATGCACCTCAAAAGGGTTTGCTACTGGACCCGGCCATGCAGCCGGAAGCGCAGGGCGCCGAATTTTCGCTCGACGACAAGTGGACGCTCGAACGCGGCCGCGCCTTCATGACCGGCACCCAGGCCCTGATCCGCCTGCCGATGATGCAGCGCGAACGCGACTTGCAGGCCGGCCTCAATACCGCCGGCTATATCACCGGCTATCGCGGCTCCCCCGTCACCAGCGTCGATATGACGGCCATGAAGGCCAAGAAATACCTGGACGCCCACCACGTCAAGTTCCATCCCGGCATGAACGAAGACCTGGCCGCTACCGCCGTGTGGGGCACCCAGCAGACCAACCTGTTCAAGGACGCCAAGTACGACGGCGTGTTTTCGATGTGGTACGGCAAAGGGCCGGGCGTTGATCGCTGCGGCGACGTCTTCAAGCACGCCAACAACGCCGGTTCCGCGCAGCACGGCGGCGTGCTGGTGCTGGCCGGCGACGACCATGCCGCCAAGTCGTCGTCCACGGCACACCAGTCAGATCACATCCTCAATGCCTGCGGCATCCCGGTGCTGTACCCGGCCTCGGTGCAGGAGTACATCGATTACGGCCTGCACGCGTGGGCCATGAGCCGCTACACCGGCCTGTGGGTGTCGATGAAATGCGTGACCGACATCATCGAGTCGGGCGCGGTGGTCGATTTCGACCCGGATCGGGTCAAGATCGAGCTGCCGACGGACTTCGAGCTGCCGGCCGGCGGCTTGAACATCCGCTGGCCCGACACCGTGCTCGATATGGAAGTGCGGATGAACACCTACAAGTGGTACGCGGCGCTAGCGTACTGCCGCGCCAACAAACTCAATAAAATCATCTGGGACAGCCCGAAGCCGAAGATCGGCATCATCACCGCCGGCAAGTCGTACCTCGATACGCGTCAGGCGCTGGCCGACTTGGGCATCGACGAGCAGGCCGCCGCCGACATCGGCATCCGCCTGTATAAAATCGGCATGACCTGGCCGCTCGAAGCGGACGGCGTGCACGAATTTGCCAAGGGCCTCGACGAAATCCTGGTGGTCGAAGAAAAACGGCAAATCCTCGAATACGCGCTCAAGGAAGAGCTGTACAACCTGCCCGACGGCGAACGTCCGCGCGTGGTGGGCAAATTCGACGACACGGGCGAGTGGAGCAACAAGGGCAAGACCGGCCACGGCGACTGGCTGCTGCCAGCCACCTACGAACTCAATCCGGCGCAGATCGCCCGTGCGATCGCCTCGCGCATCGCCCATTACTGCGATGGCCACCCGGTGGCCGAACGCGTCAAGCAGCGCATCGCCTTTCTCGAAGCGAAGGAGCTGGCGCTGACCACGCTGCCGGCAAAACCGAACCCGCAAACCGACCGCACGCCGTTCTTCTGCTCGGGCTGCCCGCACAACAGTTCGACCAAGGTGCCGGAAGGCTCGCGCGCGCTGGCCGGCATCGGTTGCCATTACATGGTGCTGTGGATGGACCGCGAGACGTCCACCTTTACCCACATGGGCGCCGAAGGCGTGACCTGGGTGGGGCAGGCGCCGTTCACCAACGAGAAGCATGTGTTTACCAATCTTGGCGACGGCACGTATTTCCACTCCGGGATACTCGCCATCCGCGCCGCCGTCGCGGCCAAGGTCAACATCACCTACAAGATTTTGTTCAACGACGCGGTGGCCATGACCGGCGGCCAGTCGTTCGACGGTCCGCTCGATCCCGGCATGATCTCGCGCCAGATCGCCGCCGAAGGCGTCACGCCGATCATCGTCGTCACCGACGAACCCGATAAATACCCGTCCGATTACAAGTGGGCCGAAGGCGTGACCGTGCGCCATCGTTCGGAACTGATGGACGTGCAGCGCGAACTGCGCGACCAGCCGGGCGTCTCCGCCATGATTTACGATCAGACCTGTGCGTCCGAAAAGCGCCGCCGCCGGAAACGCAACGAGTACCCCGATCCGGCCAAGCGCGCCGTGATCAATGAAGCCGTGTGCGAAGGCTGCGGCGACTGTTCGGTGCAGTCGAACTGCCTGTCGGTCGAACCCCTGGAGACGGAACTGGGACGCAAGCGGCAAATCAACCAGTCGTCGTGCAACAAGGACTTTTCGTGCACCACCGGTTTCTGCCCGAGCTTTGTGACGGTGGAAGGCGGCGCGCTGAAAAAGCCGAAGAAGGCTGCTGCCGGCAAGGATGCCGCGCCGCCTGCGGTGCTGCCAACGCCGGTACTGCCCTCGACCGCGCAACCGTACGGCATCCTGATCACCGGCATCGGCGGCACCGGCGTGGTGACGGTCGGCCAGATCCTGGCCGTGGCCGCGCACGTGGAAGGCAAGGGCGCCATCGTGCTCGACATGAGCGGGCTGGCGCAAAAGGGCGGCCCGGTAATGTCGCACGTGCGCCTGGCCGACCACCAGGCCGACCTGCACTCCACCCGCGTGGGTACCGGCAGCGCCGACCTGGTGATCGGCTGCGACCTGATCGTCACGGCCAGCCGCGACGCCCTGTCGCGCATGGGAGAAAACCGCACGCACGCCATGATCAACTCCACCGGCTCATCGACGGCGGCATTCGTCAAGAACCCGGACTGGCAGTTCCCGGACGCCAGCTCGCGCAGCGAAATCGTGCGCGCCTGCGGCGAAAACATGGCCGACTTCGTCGATGCCGGCCAGATCGCCACCGCGCTGATGGGCGACTCGATCGCCACCAATATGTTCATGCTCGGCTATGCGTTCCAGAAGGGCCATGTGCCGCTGTCGGAATCATCGATTGTGCGCGCGATCGAACTCAATGGCGTGTCGGTGGCGTTCAACCAGGCCGCGTTTACCTGGGGCCGCACGGCCGCGCACGACCTCGGTTCGGTCATGCGCCTGACCGCGCCAGCGAAGGTGATCGAGTTCAAGCGCATCCAGACGCTCGACGACGTCATTGCCAAACGGGTGGAACTGCTCACCGCGTACCAGAATGCGGCATACGCGCAGCAGTACCTGGCGCTGGTGGACGACGTGCGTGCCGCCGAATCCAAGCTGGGCAAAGGTACGCGCCTGGCCGAAGCCGTGGCGCGCTATTACTACAAGCTGATGGCCTACAAGGATGAGTACGAGGTGGCGCGCCTGTACACCGATGGCGCGTTCCAGAAAAAGATCGCCGCCATGTTCGAGGGCGACATCAAGCTCAAGTTCCACCTGGCGCCGCCGATCATGGCCAGGCACGACGCCCAGGGCCAGCTGGTGAAAAAGGAGTTCGGTCCGTGGATGATGAAGGCGTTTGGCGTGCTGGCCAAGTTCAAGGGCTTGCGCGGCACGGCTTTTGATATCTTCGGCTACACCGAAGAGCGCAAGACCGAGCGCGCCCTGATCGGCCAGTACCGCGAGACCGTGCGTACGCTGCTGCCGAAGCTGACCGCAGCGAACCTGGCGCAGGCGGTGGCGATTGCCAGCATTCCCGAAGATATCCGCGGTTATGGCCACGTCAAGGAACGCCACCTGAAGGCGGCCAGGCAGAAGGAGGCGGGCTTGATTGCCGCTTTTGATCAGCCGGCTGAAAAGGTGATTGAGCTGGTGCGGCAGGCGCACGTGGCCTGACGCATGCAGCTTACGCTTCGAGGATTTTGCGGAACAGTGCGCAGTCGCCCGGTTCCGTGAAGCGCGAGTTATGCCATAGCAGGTTGAAGTCGCCGTAGCGCAGCGCGGTGTGCTTGAGCCGCACCATGGCCGCCAGCGCCGACTCGGGGTCTGCCCGGGCCGAGTCGCCCAGTACCGCGCTTTCCATCAGCATCAGGGGCCGCTGCCGCAAACGCAGCGGCCCTTGTTTTTTCCAGCTCCACATCGGAAATTCGCGCGCCGTACCATGGCGAAAGCCCGGGTCATACGGAAAGCCGCCGGTCGCATCGTAGTCGAAGCCGGCCTGCTCCAGCAGGTCCGGCGTGATGCTCGCATCCCAACGCAGGTAGTGCTGGCGGTTGCCGCGTACCTGGGTATCGTCGGCGGCCCCGGTAGCGCGCCCGTTCCCCGCAGCCGCAGCTGCACCGCTACCGCCACCAGCACCAGCACCAGCACCAGCACCAGCACCAGCACCAGCACCAGCACCAGCAGTGGCTCCTGCGCCGCCACTGGCACTTGCACCGGCGCGTGCGCAGGCGGCCATCAGGCGCTGGCGTTCACGGGCCAGTTGCGTGCCGTTGCGATAGGTATGGAAGCTGCCGTGCAGGCCGATTTCGTGGCCGCGCGCGGCGATCTGCGCCAGTAGTGCCTGCACCCTCGGTTCCTCCAGCGCGTAGGCGCAGTCGTAGCGGGTGCGCCCCGGCGTGGCGATGAAGTAGAACGCGCCCCTGCTGCCGCACGCTTCAAGTTGTGTCATGTACCAGTCGAAGGTCCAGTGCGGGTCGTGGCGATAGTCGCCCCGGCGGCTTTGCCACGCGTTTTTCAGCCGCGCCGCCGCGCCCGCGACCGACCGTTTGCGCAGCAGTGCGCCGGCCATGCCCTGCGCCAGCAGCCACGGATTGCGGATCCAGCGCTCGTACGGTTCATCGACATCGCAGCTCACGCGCATGGCGCCACCGGCCTTACTGCGGGTGAGGCCGGGCCAGACGCAGCGCAAGGCCGCCCACAGGATCTCGATGTATTCGTCCACCAGCGGGCGTTGCAGGAAGCCGCGCTGCACCGCCAGCGAAGCGGCAGCGGGAAAGCGGTCGTACTGGTCGCGCGCGGGGCTAAGCACTTCCTCGTAGCGCGACAGCAGGAAGAAAATCGCGCCGATCACGTCGAGCTTCAGGTGTGCGCCGTAGGGCGTGTGAAACAGGCCCGGCGCGCCCCACAGCACCGGGATCGCCGCATCTTCCAGCTGCACGTCCAGCATGGCGCGCACATTGCTCCACTGGCGCGGCGGATCGAGCAGCAATGCCGCCGGTTGCTGCCACAGGTCCTGGTGCCGCCGGAAAAAGTCGTTCTCCAGCGTCAGCACCCGACCGCGCCAGCGCAATGCAAACTGGTCGCCCGCATTACCGCCGGCCTGCTTTCCGTCGATCTGCTGTTCGGCGTGATCCACCAAGCGCGCCGGTACGCCCAGCACCTCGTCGAAGACCCACCGCAGCACCCATTGGGCAGGCTGGCGGCAGGCCGCTGGCACCACGATCTCGAGAGCGTCATTCATAAAAGGCCTCCAGTATCAGGTGAATGACTGGCGGCGCACCCGCCGCCACAGCCACAGGGGCCAGCGATGAACCCGGTCCCAGCGCAGCGCATTGCAGGTCAGGCAGTCGGGCGAGTCGCACAGGTTGAAGCGATTGTCGCGCGACAGGATGTCATGCTCGATGGCGTAGCACTGCGCGGCCGGCGCGCAGATGGCATAGGCATTGCCGACGCGGCCCGTGGTGAGGATGCCATGCCGTACATAGGCGCCATAAAACTTCCAGTACGAGCTGGAGCAGCAGCCGGGGTCGCGCCGGTGGTACACGCGCACCTGGCCCTGGTCGTCGCGGTAGCGGCTCACCGACAGCCAGGGGAAGATGCGGCGCCGGTGCAGCCCCAGGTCCACTTCCGCCAGGTGGGTGGTGGTAAAACCCGGATTGACGGCCACGCAGCCGGCTACCAGCATTTTGGCGTGGAGGGCGATCAGCTTGCGCATCGGTTCGTAGGCGCCATCGGCGGGGCCGTGCCCTTCGGTGAGCGCCCGCGCATGGCGGCCGATGGCGACGATCGAGCATTGCGGGTGCGTGCTGCGGCAGGCATCGGGATGGGCCAGCATGGCGTTGGGCAGGGCGCCCGCATACGAGGGTGTGGCGGGCGTGAACGGCGCCAGGCGCCGGGCCTGCCACCACCAGCCGCCCCGGGTGAACGCCAGGCAGACCACCGTGCCCTGGTCGCCCAGCAGGTCGAGCAGCTCGGCCAGAAAATCGCCGCCGCCTGCACCCGCCCGGCCGACGGCGCGGTATGCGGCCCGCGCCAGCACCACGTCGCCGGGAGCGATGCCCATTTGTAGTAAATCGTTGCGCAGCGAGGTTGCCATGATTGACGGAGAAAGTGGACGGACGAGGATCCAAGTTAGCAGCGCTGCCAGTCCATCCCTCGACCTGCCTCAAATGTAGGCAGCACAATCGACCACCAATTTCTGCATAAGCTAGTACGGAATCGTTATTTCACTGGTGAAGTAAATTTTGGTAAAGTTCCGCCCCTTTTGCCCTCCTCTGTTTACCGGATAACTCAATGACAACAAAATTCGAATTGACGCCGCTGGCGGCTGGCGCCATCGCGCTGCTGTGCAGTGTTGCCGGCCCGTCGCTCGCCCTGGCCCAGACTCAAGGCCAGCCGACACCGGCCACCACCGTCACCCCGGCGCCGACGAGCGTCGTCGTCACCGGCTCGCGTATTCCGCGCGCCAGCCTGGAAGGACCGTCGGCCGTGACCGTGATCACTGCGGCCGATCTGACCAAACAGGGTTTCACCAATGTGTTCGACGCGCTGTCGAACCAGTCGCAAAACAGCGGCTTTACCCAGGGCGCCGACTATGGCAATACGTTTACGCCGTCGGCCAACGCCATCAGCCTGCGCGGCCTGGGCCCGAACCACACGCTGGTGCTGCTGAACGGGCGCCGCATGGCGGACTTCCCGGTCGCCTACGACGGCGCCGTCAACTTCACCAACCTGGCCAATATTCCGTCGAGCGTAGTCGAGCGCATCGAAATCCTCAGCGGCGGCGCCTCTGCCATCTATGGCTCGGACGCGATCGCCGGGGTGGTCAACATCATTCTGAAAAAGCAGTACGACGGCTACGACATCAACCTCAAAGCCGGCGGCACGTCGCGCGGTGGCGCGGCCAACCAGCGGCTGCAATTTTCCGGCGGTCAGACCTTCGGCAAGCTCAATACGCTGTTCAGCGTGGAGCTGCTTGAGCGCGATCCGTTGTCGAGCGCCGACCGCGATTTCATGAGCGTCAACCGGGGCACGTTCACGTCGGTGCTGGGCCGACGCGACCTGGGTACCGGTCGCTATGTCGATCCCGGTGACACCTGCTCGAACTTGGGCGACCTGTTCGGCGGTAGCACCGTCAAGCGCACCGGCAGCACCGGCAGTTACTGCGGCAGCGAGAAAGTGCGTCCCACCTACTGGACCACGCAGACCAAAAACAGCAGCCAGAACGTGTTCGGCGGCGCCAACTATGCGCTCTCGCCCACCACGACCTTGTTTGCGGAAGCGCTGTTTGGCAAGAACCGCAGCATCAACAACACGCGCGGCCCGATCTGGGAATCGCGCTCGCTCTCCGACAAGGCGTTCCTGAACCAGAACAGCGGCAGCTACGAAAACTGGAGCCGCTATATCTCGCCCGAGGAGATGGGTGGCGTGGCGCGCTTCAACCGCCGCTGGGACGACGAAGCAACGTCGCTGTCGCTCGGCGCGCGCGGTGATATTCCCGGCACCAGCTGGCAGTACGAGGCGGGTTACACTGCGTCGCTGTACAAGAGCCAGAGCTTTACGCCACGCGCATTGTCCACCATCGACAGCTTCTTCCTGGGGCCACAGCAGGGCGTGGACGCCAACGGCGTGGCAATCTACGCGCCCGATGCGGCACGCCTGGCGCAGCGCCTCACGCCCACGGAATTCAACAGCATTTACGGCACGGCGGTGAGCAACGACAAGTCGTGGACCAACACGGTGAGCCTGTCGGCCAACGGCGAGGCGTTCTCGTTGCCGGCAGGACCGGTGCGGCTGGCCACGGTGGCCGAAGTCGGCAAGCAGGGCTTCTCCAACCGTCCCGACAGCCGCCTGAACCAGGGCTATTTCAATCTGGCCGGTTCGGATGTCACGTCCGGCACCCGCGAGCGTTATGCGCTGGGGCTGGAAGCGAATGTGCCGATTGTCGATACACTGTCGGCCACGCTGGCCGGCCGCTACGACCGCTACAGCTTCGCCGACCGCCACGACGGCAAGGCCACCTACAACGGCGGCATCGAATGGCGCCCGGTCAAGCAATTGCTGGTGCGGGCCACGTACGGCACCAGCTTCCGCGCGCCGGACATGAATTACATTTACAAGGCGCGTGGCACGGGCTACTACGAGTCCACCACCGACTACTACCGCTGCGCCCAGACCGGCCAACCGGCCGCCACCTGCAAATATGCGCCGGGCGCCGACTACGTGCAGACCGGCAGCCGTGACCTGCGTTCGGAGAAGGGTCGCTCGACCGGCCTGGGCCTGGTGTGGTCACCCAGCGCGGACTTCGATGTGACGGTGGACTACTGGAACATCAAGATCAACGACCTGGTGACCAATCTGAATGCGGATAAACTGCTGCGCGACGAGTCGGACTGCCGCATGGCCGGTGACCTGACGTCGCCTACCTGCGCCGACACCATCCGCCGCATCGTGCGCAATCCGCTGACGGCGCTGAACAAGCCGGGCGAGATCAATACCATCCTGGTCAATCCGATCAATGCCGCGTCCACCAGCGTCGATGGCATCGACATCAGCGGTCGCTACGCCTTGCGGACGCAGAACCTTGGCGTGTTTACCACGCGGTTGAATTATTCGAAGACGCTCGACAAGCACTCGCGCCAGTTCGCCGGTGATCCGCTCAACGATGACAAGGCCGACCTGGACAACCACGACTGGCGCGACAAGCTCAATGTGAGCCTGGCGTGGAACAAGGGCGATTGGTCCAACACGCTGTTCCTGCAGCGCTATGGCAAGGTGCCCAATGCTGCATCCGAGGCATACCTGACGCCGACGGTGCTGGTCAACGCCAGCGTGGTGTATCGCCTCAATGAACGCACCACGGTGTCGGTGGCGGTCAACAACCTGTTCAACAAGGTCAAGCAGGATGCGAGCGATGGCTGGCCGTACTACCCGATAGGCAACTACAGCCCGGTCGGACGACAGGGCTGGGTGGAAGTGAACTACCACTTCTAAAATTGACATAGCCTTCATAGCGAGGCGCTGCAACGCCGCCATGAAGGCGATGTTATGCCGGTTTGCGCTGTGCCGAGGTGTGGGCGGCATACTCGGTAATCCAGTAAATCAGTGCCAGGCCGGGGAAAGCCATCCCGGTCAGCAACGCCGCATGCCAGCCATGTGCGGCGTACATCCAGCCCCCCAACGCGGAACCGAGCGCGCCACCGGCGAAGAACAGCGCGAAGTACACGCCATTCAAACGGCTGCGCACATGGGCGCCCAGCGAGAAGATCGCGCGCTGGCCCAGCACCAGGTTGGCCGCCACCCCCATGTCCAGCACGATGGACGCCACCACCAATATTCCCAGCGAGACGT